>FTCB01000514.1_pt1 | contig 33123 bp, 27 predicted proteins | sample 1639431 | NCBI WGS metagenome assembly FTCB01 (sample SAMEA3914864, study PRJEB12502) | metagenome | biome: forest; material: soil | place: USA | collected 2012-03-12 | depth 0.3 m
GAATGGTGCAAAAACCTTTAAGGCCACTTTTAGGAAACCAAACGCAGCGTGAGCGGGTATTTGTAAAATTCGCCGTTGGAGGCCTTCACCGCCGCAATAATTGGGAAGACCACCATGATGATGCCGACCACAGGGATCAGCAGAAATCCAACCAACACCGCACAAAGAAGCGCCGTGACGATCCAATAAATGAGCAGCGAGATATGGAAATTCAGCGCTTCCTTTGCGTGCTCGGCCACCAGGGGAGCGTCGGCTTTCTTCACAAGGTAAACGATGAGCGGCAGGAGCAGGCCCACTCCGATAAACAACGAGAGGTGGCATACGATAATCCAGATGCGGTCGTCGCTCTTCACGGCTGGCGGAGGAATGGTTTCCATTCGCGCAATCCAGTACAAAAAACCGTAATCGGCAACGCTAAACTTCCTTCGGCGCTCCCAGAGGGTAGCGCTGATTAGTCGGCACCGCGCCTGCCCAAGCGCGTCGGGGCGGCCATTTGGTAGCGACGCTTGACCCCAAGCGCCAGCAAGTTCGGCCCCACCAATACCATCCCTGCGGCCAACCTTCGATCCTGTCCCGAATGGCGTTAAGATAAGGCCGCCTTGCGAGCGGGAGCCGTCTGGCTCATTGTCCTTGGAATTCCCAGAAGCAGCCATCCCGAGGTCTCTGGCCATTTCCCAAAGGGAAATCATCTCATAGCCCAGGGTTGCGAGGCACGAGCTACCCTGGGTCTCCTATCCCCAATTCCGCGAACCCCGAAGCGGGTTCCATCCCCTTTGATCACTCCCCTCAAGAGGTCGCCACCATCTCTCCAAATCAATCCTAAAACGCCCTTATCTTAACGGCATTCGCGACTGACCCCCTTTATTCAGCGTTTCCCAAGGGGAACCGGATCATCCGAGCCCGGCCATTGGATCAATAGTAGTACCGATATCCGCCGCGGTAGTAATAATGGTGGCCATAGCCCCCGTACCAGTACCTTCGCCCACCGTAATAGTAGACGTGCCGGCCGCGATAGATGTACACCGGATTGTTCCGGTAGTAGTACCCAGCCGGCGTTCCATAGAACCCGACATTCACCGCCGGCAACCCTGGCGGAAGCACCACCGCCTCGCTCCCATTGGGATAAACCACACACCCGGTCATCGCAAACATTTCAAGCCCGCACACGCCCACCAGGAGCAGCGCGAGGGACTTCCGACGCAGGAACGAAGGCAGTTTCACACTCTCAAATTAGAACCGCCCTGCGGCCCGTCAAGGAATCCACCATCGGGGAAGTCCCTGATTGAGGGCACTCCAAACCACCGAGGCCCTAGCCTTCGATCGTGTTGATCTCGACTGGCTCGACCTTGATCCCGAGCTCTTCCAGCCAGGCGATGGCCTTTTTGATCTCCCCGCGCTCGCCATCGAGCTCCAGCGACACCACCCCGATCTCATCCGTTACGCTGGCCTGGCGCACATTGGTGATCACCTCGAAACTCTTGCCCAGTTCATAGATCACCGGGCGGGTGATGTGGCGGGCCGGATACATGAGCCAAAGACGGGTGATTTGCTGAGCCATAATACAAGGAGACTAAGCCGATGCGGCGGAGAGAGAAATTTATTTTTTGCCCAGTTCCACGAGCAGGGCCTGGTTGAGCTTGATCCCCGCGAAGAAATTTTCCGTGGGGAAGTTCTCGTTCGGCGAGTGGGCGTTGCAGTCTGGCGACGCCAGGCCCAGCAGCACGGTATCCACCTTGAGCACTTTGCGAAAGGTGTTCACGATGGGAATCGAGCCACCTTCCCGCATCAGCGCGGGCTTGCGGCCGAAGACCGTTTCCAGCGCTCGCTGCGCGGCCAGGCCGTTTGGTGAGTTGGGGTCCATGTAGTAAGGCTCACCGGAATGCCCCTTGGTGATCTCCAGCGTCACGCCCCGTGGGCAATGCGCCCGCAGATGCGCCTCGGCTTTCGCAAGAATGTCGTCGGGTGTCTGCCCCGGCACGAGACGGAAGGTGAGCTTGGCAAAGGCTTCCTTGGGCAGCACGGTCTTGGTTCCTTCGCCCTGGTAGCCGCCGCCGATTCCATTCACCTCCGCCGTCGGTCTCGCGCCCACCCGCTCCACCGCGCTATAGCCCGGTTCGCCAAAGAGCTCGGTCACGCCGGTCAGCTTGCGCATGTCTTCATCCGTCACCGGCAGGGCCGCCGTCGCCGCTCTTTCCCAATCCGGCATCGGGCTGATGCCATCGTAAAACCCACCGATCGCCACCCGGCCCTCGCCATCGTGCAAGCTGGCAATCAGCCGGGCCACCGCCGTGGCGGGGTTGGAAATCGCTCCACCAAAAACGCCCGAGTGCAAATCCTGCAAAGGCCCGCGCACCCGGAACTCCAGGGCCGCGATCCCGCGCAGGGCATAGGTGAGGGTGGGGTACCCGTGCGAAACCATGCCGGTGTCCGAGATGGCGATCACGTCGCAGGCGAGATCTGCCTGGTACTTTTCCAGGAAGCTCTCCAGATGATCGCTCCCGATTTCTTCTTCCCCCTCGACCAGGAAGATCACATTCACCGGCAATTGCTCGCCGCGATTCAGCACTTCTCCAACCCCGAGGATGTGCGCCAGGATCTGCCCCTTGTTGTCGGTCGATCCTCGGGCAAAGATTCGCCCGTCCCGTATATCGGGGTCAAACGGGGGAGTGGTCCACTCGTTGAGGGGATCCGGCGGCTGTACATCGTAATGCCCGTAGATCAGCACGGTCTTCTTGGCCGGGTCGCGCTGGGTCTTGGCTACCACGGCGGGATGCCCCCCGGTTTCCAAAACATTCGCGTCGAGGCCAAACGCGAGGAATTTGCTTTTCAACCACTCCGCACAGGCGATCATGTCGACGTGGTGCTCCGACTGCGTGGAAACGCTCGGAAATCTCAGGAATTCAAGGAGTTCGCCAAGGCGAGGGTCATTCATAAAAGATCTATAGGTAGAGGCGTGGCGCGGTCGCAACCACAATATGTTGTGTTTATTCTTGCGCCGCCGGAATGTCACCCATAACTTTTCTGCCCATATCTTAGAGTAGAGTCCATGTACCTTCAATCCCTCGAAATGTTCGGCTTCAAGTCGTTCGCGCCGCGCACCATCCTCAATTTCCATCGAGGAGTGACCGCCGTTGTGGGACCAAATGGGTGTGGCAAGTCGAACGTGCTCGACGCCATGCGCTGGGTGCTGGGCGAACAATCCGCCAAGGCGTTGCGCGGTGGCGAAATGGCCGACGTTATCTTTAGCGGTACGGACAGCCGTCAGGCTCTCGGCATGGCCGAGGTTTCGCTCACCTTTGCCGAATGCGAAAAGGAATTGGGCGTCGATTGGAACGAGGTCTGTATCACCCGCCGCGTTTATCGCGACGGCAAGAGCGAGTATTTTCTTAACAAGACGGCCTGCCGTCTGCGTGATATCCACCAGCTCTTCATGGATACGGGCGTGGGCCGCAGCGCCTACTCCATCATGGAGCAGGGCAAGATCGATCTTATCCTCAGCAGCCGCCCGGAAGATCGCCGCGCCATCTTTGAAGAGGCCGCCGGCATCACCAAGTATAAGGCCCAAAAGAAGGAGGCCCTGCGCAAACTCGAATACACCGAGGCTAATCTTTTGCGCGTGCAGGACATCATTAAGGAAGTCCGCCGCCAGATCGGCTCTCTCCAGCGCCAGGCCGCCAAGGCCCGCCGCTATCAGACTCTGATGCAGGATCTGCGGATCTTTGATACGCACTTTTCCCACAAGAATTATCTCGAGATCAAAACCGAACTCGACGCCGTGCGCCAGCAGCTTGACCAGGGCGAGGAGGCGAGGGGAGTCCACGAGACCGAGATCACCGAGCAGGAAAGCGAGCTCGTCGTCTTCCGCGCCCGCCTCCAGGAAATCGACACCCAGATTTCCGAGATCCGCGAAAACGTCCAGACCCAGCGCAACCGCATTTTTTCCGCCGAGAACCGCATCGCCACCAACGGCGAGCGCAGCGAGGAAGCCCGTGTCATGATCGAGCGGCACACGCTCGATATCGCCTCAGCCGAGGAAAAAATGAAGGCGCAGGAGGACCAGATCGAGCAGACCGATCACCTCCTCACCCAAATGGTGGAAGCCCTGCGCGGCCACGAAGTAACTCTCGAAGAGCAGAACGCCAAGGTCCGGCTCGCTCGCGAAGAGCGCTCCGCCGCGGAACGCCAGATTCAGGAAGTGGGTTCGGAAATCGGCCGCCTCGATTCGCGGCTGGGTTCGCTGCGCAATGAGATTTCATCCGCCGCGGGCCGGCGTGAAGCCGGGGAGACCCGTCTCCGCCTGCTCCAGGGCGAATCCGAGGCCGCCTCTCATGCCGCCGAGGATTTTGCCGCGCGTCTCGCCGAAACCGAGCACCGCATGGAGATGGCTCGCATCGCGGTGGGCAGCAGCCAGGCCGAGCAGGTCGAAGCCCAACAGGCCTACGAAGCCGCCCAACTGGCCCGCCAGGAATCGGAATCCAAACTCAACACCATCGCCAAGGAAGCCGCCGGCATCGAATCCCGCCTCGAAGTGCTTCGCCAGCTCCAGGAGGAAGGCGAGGGCTTTGACGAAGGCACCCAGGCCGTCCTCCATGGCCTCGACAATGCCGACTTCTTCAAGCCCGCCATTCACGGCGCGCTGGCCGATCACATCCGCGTGGAGGCCCGCTTCATTCCAGCCATTGAAGCCGCCCTCGGTACCAGCCTCCAGGCCATCATTTTTAAGGATGTCGACGTCGCCGCCTCCGCGCTCAAGACCCTTAATACTAAGAAGCTCGGCAAAGCCGGTCTCGTGCCTCGCGAGTGGATCGGTGCTTCGCCGGCCGCTGCTCTCTTCCTTCCCGAGGGAGCCATCGGCTGGGCGATAGATTGCATCTCGGCCGAGGGTGCCGAAGATCAGTTGCTGGCCACTCTTCTCGCCAACATCGCGGTGGTGGAAGACCTGGATGCGGCCTTTGCCGTTAAGGCCGCCAATCCCACTCTTGGTGTCGCCACGCTCACCGGCGAATTTATCAGCCGCGAAGGCATCATCCGTGGCGGACAAACCGGCGAGAACACCAATCAGTCGGCTCTCGTTCGTCGCACCCAGATCGAAGAGCTGGAACTCTCCCTCAATGCCGTGATCGAAAAGCTCGGCCTCTTCACCGGTGCCCGCAGCGAGGCCATCGAGGCCCTCGACGCCGCGCAGGATCGCCTCCTCGTGGCCCGCGACGACTACCAGCGCGCCCAGGTCGAAAGCGCCTCCATTCAGAACGAGCAAAAGCTCGCCGAACGTCAGCTCGTCGACTTGGAAAACCGCCGGGCCACCTTTGCCCAGGAGACCGTGCAGCTGGGCGAGACGCTTCGCGCCAGCCTCACGCAATTGCAAAACCTTGAGTCCGGAATTTCCGAGACGGGCCAGCTTCTGGAGCAGGCCCGCATTCGCCGGAGCGAGGCCGAGCAAAACGCCATCGTCATGCGCGACCGCGAAAATTCCGTGGTCGAGGATCTTAATGAAATTCGCGTGCGGGTCGCCACCGAGCGCCAGCAGCAGGAAAACCTCAATCGCCAGCGCGGCCCCATGGCGGCTCGCTTGGCGGAGCTGGCCGAGATCCTGGAAAACCGCCGCAACGATATCTCCAATTACGAATCCCGCATCAGCGCGCTCGCCGCGGAAAATGCTTCGCTGGCGGAATCGATGAAAGAGTGGCAGGAGGAAGCCTCCACCTTGGAAATGCGCGGAGCGGAAATCCTCTCCATGCGCGCCGAGGTGCAGGAAAATGCGCAGGCCGTGGAAATCGCCCTGCGCGCCGCCCGCCAGCAACTCGTCCATTTGCAGGAGCAAAAAGGCAAGCTCGAGGTGCGCATCGCCCAGATGGAGATGCGCATGGAAAACTTGCGCAACCATGTCTCCCACCGCTACCAGACCGACCTCGAAGCTTTCGAGCCCGATGGCTACGCGCTCATGGCCTCCTTCCGCGACCGCACCAAGCGCAAGGCCGCGCAGGAAGCTTCCGGCGGCGAGGAAGGCGAAGCGGCCGCTCCGGTTTCGGAAGAGTCCTCGGCGGAACCTGAGGCCCGTCCCGAACTCGAGGAAAACTCCGGCGGCATTGATTGGGAGCGTATCGAGGAAATCGTGGCGGAGCTCACCGAGCGCCTGGAATCCATGGGCCCGGTCAACATGGAAGCCATCCAGGAATACGACGAACTTGAGCAGCGCCAGACCTTCCTCGAAAACCAGAATACGGATCTCGTGAACTCCAAGGCCGAGTTGCTGGAGGTGATTTCCAAGATCAATCGCACCACCAAGGAACTCTTTGCCGACACCTTTTATAAGATCCGGGACAACTTCCAGATCATGTTCACCGAGCTCTTCGGCGGTGGCAAAGCCAACCTCATCCTGCAGGACGAGTCCGACCCGCTCGAGAGCGGTATCGAGATCATCGCCAAGCCTCCTGGCAAGCAACTCCAGAGCATCTCGCTGCTCTCCGGTGGCGAGCGCACCATGACTGCGGTTTCCCTGCTCTTCGCCATCTACATGGTCAAACCCAGCCCCTTCTGCGTGCTGGACGAAATGGATGCGCCGCTCGATGAATCCAACATCAGCCGTTTCATCAAGATCCTCGATCGCTTCGTCGATCAGAGCCAGTTTGTGGTCATCACCCACAACAAGCGCACCATCAGCCGCGCCGACATGCTCTATGGCGTGACCATGGAAGAGCACGGCGTGAGCAAACTGGTCAGCGTCAAGTTCACCTCCCGCGATCAGGCTGCCGCCACTGGCGAGTTGGCCGATCAGCCCCGTAGCGTGGCTGAGACCTTCGGCAAACATGGCAATCTCGCTAGCCAGCAGGAAGCGGCCAAGGTTACCCAGGTGGCTGAGCCTGCCCCGGCGGTTGAAACACCCGAGGTAGCTGAAAGCGCTGAAGTAGCCGAAACTACTGAGGTGGCCGAACCCGCGGTTCGCGAATAACCTCTCGTTCGCCGATGAGCCATCTCGCCGATCTCCGCGATGCCTTGAAGGCTCGCCTTGCCGTGGTGGGCGACCACGCCCTGCGCGATCGCGACCCCGCCGCTCACTTGGCCGCTCTCAAGGCGGCCGCCGCAAAAGTGGATGAACTCGTTGCGCAACTTCCGCGCAACAGCGATCCCATGCTCCGGCATTACCTCGAGCGCCAGAGCTTCGTGAAAGCGGTTGCCTTCCTCGATGAAAACCTTGGCTGATACCGTGTTTATTCTGCTTGCCAACAACCACTTTAATCACTTACCAAAGACAAAACGGATGAAAACTGCCTTTTCCCTCCTCGCCTTGATCGCAACTGTCGGCCTCGCCCATGCCGGAGGCTTCGGTGGCCCACCTCCTTTCACCAACGGTTCTCCTCTCACGAGCGGCGTCGACGGCAAATACTCGGGCAACATGACCGCGAGCAATACCATCGGCATCATTCGCTTCATCTACGACGGTAACGTGCAGACCACGTCCACCTCGGACAATTCTTACTCGATTTTCAGCGAAGGTCTCACTTTCCAGGGTGAAGATCAGGTGAGCATCGTTCCTGGCTCGCTCGTGGGTGTCCTCGATCGCGAAACCACTCGCGGGTTTATCGACACCGCCTGCACCGGTGATTTCACTGCCAGCATGGATGAAAATTCCGCCTACGGCTCCTTCACCGGCAAGGGCTTCCTTCAGGTCTACGTCATTGATCTGAACACGAACATCGCTTCGAACCTCTTTACCAAGAATTTTAAACTCAAGGGTGTTCGGCAGAAGACCGGTAGCGGCAGCAGCAGCTAGAAGCTTTTTAGCTCAGGACTCAACTAAAAGCCTGCTTTTTAGTTAACGTCCTAAAATAATCTAAAAGGGGAAGACTTCGGTTTTCCCCTTTTTCGTTTCCAGAATTAAATTGGAAGCAACTTGAACGGCCGCCTTCGCAGGGGAAATGGCGGCTCTAGTTCGCTTGCGGGCCGCTCAGTTCAGCGCTTGGTCCAATCTTTAGAGCATTTCAACTTAAGGTGTGCCCGCGAAATGCCTCCGGTAGGGGCGGTTGAGGTTAACTGCCCGAGGCCACTCTATCACTATCGAGTATCGAAGTTACCCTTGCGGCCACACTATTTCTTTAATCGTTCTAGCTCTTGCGCCGGGGCATTTTTAAGACCTGTGGCCGCAAGTTGCTCCTGACAGTTCACCCAGTCGCCCGAGGGGGAAATCAAGTGAAGGAGGCTTCCGGGACCAGCCACGCAACTATGCAACACGCTCTAAGATTCTTAATTTAGTTAAGGTCCTTAGATAAATTAAAAAGGAGAGAGCTTCCGCTTATTTCTTCTTTTGTTTCCTCGGCTGGAAAAGAAGGCACTTGAAACAAAGATAGTCTCTGCTATTTGATTAGACTTATATCATGAATCATCACCCTAAGATCCAGGTCTATCTGGCGTGTGTCCTCCTTTCCTTTTCTTATACGGGAGGTGCCTTTGCCGAAGATCCCGTCGTTCATGTGGCGAGCGGCGCTTCTCAACCTGCTGCCTATCAGGTTGCCCTCGATGAAATTTATTATCCCACCAGCGGTCTAAAGAAAATCCCACTTCAGAAAAGTTTGGAAAGTCTTTCCTCCATGGTCGTCGATACCATGACTGCGACGACGGAGACCGCCTATCTGGTCTTGTATCCGGAAGGAGCGCGCCGTAGTGAGGAAAATCGCCGTCTGCTAACCGATAAGCTCGTGGTGGAGGCGAACCCCGCGGGAGCTGCCGCCGTCCAGGCCACGCCTGGTGTTTTCAGTGTACAGCCCGTCGGCAGCTACGCCCCCGGCTACTATGAGGTGACTGTGACCAGCCCAACCAAAACTCTCGAAACGGCCAAGACCGTTCGCTCCTATCCGGGAGTGAAATCTGTCGACCCTCAGCTCGCCCATCAATTGCAAAAAAAGGCGATTCCCAACGACCCGCTTTTTGGAGCGCAGTGGCACCTTCAGAATACTGGGCTGGGCATTGATCTGGATGTCGTTTCGGTCTGGGATACGAACAAAGGCGACAACGTGGTCATCGGCATCGTCGATGATGGCATGCAGATCTCGCACGAAGACCTATCGCCCGCAGTCATTCCTTCTCTCTGCCGGGACTTCAATGGGAATGACGGAGATCCCACTGAAAATCCGGGCGATTTTCACGGCACGGCTTGCGCAGGATTGGCCGGAGGCCGGGGTTTCAACAACCTGGGTATCTGCGGCGTCGCGCCGAGGGCGAGCCTTGCCGGTCTCCGTTTGATTGCTGCGCCCACGACCGATCTGACGGAAGCGTCTGCCATGACCTTCCAGGGCAATTCGATCTCCATCAAATCAAATAGTTGGGGCCCACAGGATGATTCCGTCCTGGCCGGGCCTGGTCCTCTGACTCTCGCCGCAGTTAAGGGAGCCACGACATCTGGGCGGGGCGGCAAGGGAACCGTCTTTGTCTGGGCCGCCGGCAACGGTGGAGCCACCGATAATTCAAACGCCGATGGCTATTCCAACTCGATCTATGCCATTGCGGTTGGTGCCGTTAATGAGTTGGGTAAAAAGATCAGTTACTCGGAGCCCGGCGCCAATATCCTCGTCGTCGCTCCTTCCGGCGGCGATGCCCCGACCCGGCAGATCGTGACAACCGATATCATGGGCGTTGAGGGATATTCTCCCACCAACTATGCCAACGACTTTAACGGTACTTCGGCCGCCTGTCCCCAGGTAGCCGGTGTCACCGCACTCATGGTCAAAGCGGCCGGCTCTCTGACTTGGCGGGATATCCAGAATATCCTGGTTCGCACCGCGGTGAAGAATGATCCGACCCATGCTGACTGGATTACCAACGCGGCGGGTCTTCATTTCAATCATTTCTACGGAGCGGGCCTTGTGGATGCGGCCGCTGCGATCGCCGGCATCGGCACCATCCCTCGCCTCGGTCCTATGATTACGGATGCCAAGACGGCAACAGGTCCTTTTCCCCTGCCCATTCCCGATACCGCGACGCCGGTTACTTTCACCATCGACGTCGTCTCTGGCATCCATAGTTTGGAACATGCTGTTCTCGTTTTCTCTGCGACTCATTCGTTTCGTGGAGATTTGCTGATCGAACTGACCTCTCCCACCGGAGTAAAAAGTGTGCTTACCACGACCAGTTTGCATGATCCCGGAGACGACTATGTAAACTGGCCGTTCTCGACGGTTCACAACTGGGGTGAAGATCCAAATGGCACCTGGACGGTTACCGTCACGGACGAGCAGGGTGCAGACGTTGGATCGGTAACTGCCGCCAAACTCATCCTCTATGGTACGTCGGTTCAGGGCGGCGGAGGCGGTGGGGGCAGCGGTAGCGGCACAGAGGTGCGCTATCCATTTGCCAATAACGGCAATGGCACATTTACCACGGGAGTAACGGTAACATCACACGCCGACGGTGCCCGGGTGTCTGCGGGTTCGATCACCATTCAGGGCGATTCCTTTATGACTGTGGGGGTGAGGCAGGTAGAATACCGTGTTTTTGAATTTGGGCGGCTTGGCAACAATTCTCGTCCCAATGATCCTCTCACTTGGAAGCGCGCTTCGTCCGTGTTACCTTGGACGATCACTGCGAACCTGAAAAGGGGTTACAACACGATCGAGATGCGGGCCATTGGCACCGATGGGAGCGTCTCCGGATCGACCATGCTGCATCTGTTGACAAGATAGTCGTTCGCCTGTTGGCTTCAGTGTAAATGCATAATCCTGTTGCTTCCGGGCGAAGCTCCATTTCCGGTGTAACCCTGATTGAGGTGCTGGCTGGCGTCTGTGTCATCATTCTCCTCGCCAGTATGATTATTACCTCGCTGACGCCGAATCTGGCCAGGGCGGAGGGGGTCCGTTGCTCCACGAACCTGCGGAATCTGCATGTGGCCTTTGATCGCTACGTGCAGGAGAACCATCATTGGCCCCAGGAGCCTGTGGGCCTCGCCGACGACGACGAGGCCAACGAGGATTGGTGGACCAACGAGTTGAAGGACTATGGGGCGCCGATCGAAGTTTGGACCTGTCCCAGCATCAAGCGCTTGGTGGTGGCCAAGGGCAAGACCGGCCGGCCCAAGATGCACTACACGCCCACTCCCTTTGATGATTTGGCCATGACCCCCTATAAATGGCCCAACATGCCCTGGCTCCTTGAGATCGGCAACATGCACGGCAACGGGGCTCTCGGCGTCTTTGCCGATGGCTCGGTCAGATCGATGAACGATTTCGCCCCTCAGAATAAAAAGTAGGAAAAAAAGGCAATCTCTCCTCGAATCACGGGAGATTTTCGGCATATTGGCGGATTGACCCTATGGCTCCCGCCAACCACTCAGCCATACGCATCAAGGGGGCGCGGCAGCATAACCTGCAGAATCTTGATGTGGAGATCCCACGCAATAAGCTGGTCGTAATGACCGGCTTAAGCGGATCGGGGAAGTCGTCGCTTGCCTTCGATACGCTCTATGCCGAGGGCCAGCGAAAGTATGTGGAAAGTCTCTCCGCCTACGCCCGCCAGTTTCTCGACCAGATGCAAAAGCCCGAGGTCGATTACATCGAGGGCCTTTCTCCCGCCATCGCCATCGAGCAGCGCTCCTCCACCGCGAGTCCCCGTTCGACCATCGCCACCACCACGGAGATCTACGACTACCTCCGCCTGCTCTACGCCGCCATCGGCCGCCCTCACGATCCCGTCACCGGCGAGCCCGTCGTCCGCCAGACTCCCCAGCAGATCGGCGACATCGTTCTCGCCTGGCCCGAAAGCACCAAGCTGGTCCTGCTCGCCCCCTTGATCGTCAAACAAACCGGCGAATTTCGGGATGTAATCGAAAAGGCTAAGCGGGAAGGGTTTGTGCGATTGCGTATCGACGGCGAAATCGTCGAGATCAACACCGCCACCGGCCCCAAACTGGCCAAAACCAGCGCTCATACCATCGAGGCCGTGGTCGACCGCCTCGTCGTCCGCGAGGGCATCGGCCAGCGCCTCGCCGACTCCATCGAGGCCGCCCTCCGCTGGGGCGGGGGCAAGCTCACCATCAGCCGCCTGGAGCCCGCCGCGGACCTCTGGATCGAGCAAAAATTCTCCACCGACTACAGCAATCCCACCACGGGCTTCACCATGCCGAAGCTCACCCCCAAGCATTTCTCCTTTAATAGCCACCATGGCGCCTGCCCGGCCTGCCACGGCATCGGCACGGAGTCCTTTTTTGACGCGGAATTGATGGTCGATCCTTCCAAGACCCTGGCCCAAAACGCCATCAAACCCTGGCGGGTGGGGCAGAAGCGCATGAAGCAATTCTACGGCGCGATCCTCAACGCCCTGCTCGTGGAGATCCCCGTGGCGACAAATGTGGCCTTTCGCGATCTGCCCGAACGCTTCAAGAAGCTGCTTTTTGAGGGAAGCGGCGACAAGGCGTTGCACATCCAGACCTCGGCCGAGCGCAAGGTGACCCGGCCCTTCGAAGGCTTGGTCGCCCAGATGGAGAAGCTCTTTGAGTCTAGTGAAAGCGAGTTCACCAAGAAGAGGCTTCGCGCCTACCAGGGCCGGCAGGTTTGCCGAGTGTGTCAGGGAGCGCGTCTGCGTCCGGAGATTCTCGCGGTGACCATCACCGGCGCCGACGGACAAGCCTATAACATTAATCAATTCTCGGAGCTCTCAATCGACCGGGCCGAGCAGGTGGCGGGCAATTTCAAGCTCAGTGGCACCGAGCAGGATATCGTGGCCGATGTGCTGCGGGAGATCCGCCAGCGACTGGGTTTTCTCAACGAGGTTGGGCTGGGTTATTTGCAACTCAGCCGCGAGAGCGGCACTCTGAGTGGCGGAGAGGCTCAGCGCATTCGCCTGGCTACCCAGATTGGATCCGGGCTCGCCGGTGTGCTCTACGTGCTGGACGAGCCGAGCATCGGGCTGCATCAGCGCGACAACGACCGCCTCATCGGCACGCTCCGCTCGCTGCGGGATTTGGGCAATTCAGTTATCGTCGTCGAACACGACGAAGACACGATCCGTGCGGCCGACTATATTCTCGACCTCGGCCCCGGTGCCGGTCCACGTGGAGGCCGCATCGTGGCGCAGGGGACCCTTGAGCAGATCCTGCAAAGTGAGCACTCGCTGACCGCACAGTATCTCAAGAAAACGCTGAAGATCTCCGTGCCGCGTCACCGGGTGCCACCGCGCAAGGACCGCAAGCTGGCTGGCCAGATCGGTGACGGCTGGCTGACGGTCTTTGGCGCGAGGGAGAACAATCTCAAGAATGTCACCGCGGCGTTTCCAGTCGGCTGCCTCACTTGCGTGACAGGTGTCTCAGGAAGCGGCAAATCGACTCTGGTTAACGATATTCTCCGGGCGGCTCTGGCCCGGGATCTCAATGGGGCGCGGGAGCGGCCCGGGCTCCATGAACGCATGGTTGGTACCGAGCAATTTGATAAAGTGGTGGTGATCGACCAGGCTCCGGTCGGCCGCACGCCGCGCTCGAACCCCGCGACCTACTCCGGCGCGCTGGGGCCGATTCGCGACCTCTTCAGCGATTTGCCGTCGTCGAGGGTGAGGGGGTATGACGCGAGCCGCTTTTCCTTCAACGCCAAGGGCGGACGCTGCGAGCATTGCCAGGGCGATGGCTTCATCAAGATCGAGATGCACTTTCTGGCCGATGTTTACGTCGAGTGTGAGGTCTGCCGCGGCAAGCGCTACAATCGCGAGACGCTCGAAATCACCTACAAGGGCAAGAACATTGCCGATGTCCTCGACATGACCATCGATGACGCTTCGCTTTTTTTCCGCAATATTCCCGCGCTTTCCTCAAAGCTGGAAACGATGCAGGACGTGGGGCTGGGCTATCTTCGGCTCGGGCAATCGGCCACCACGCTCTCGGGCGGCGAAGCGCAGCGGCTCAAACTGGCTGCGGAATTGGCCCGCCGGGCCACGGGTCGCACCATTTACCTGCTGGACGAGCCCACCACAGGTTTGCACTTCGCGGATATTCACAAACTCCTCGAGGTTCTGATAAAGCTACGCGATGCCCACAACACTCTCATTGTCATCGAGCACAATCTGGAAGTCATAAAATGCGCAGACTGGATCATCGATCTGGGGCCCGAGGGTGGGGAAGGCGGAGGCCAGGTCATCTTCGAGGGGGTGCCGGAAAGCATGCCGGGACATACCACGAGCCACACCGCTCGCTATCTGGAGCCCTACTTGCGCCGATGAAAGCGTGGATTCTTACGTTGCTCTTTGCGTCATCGGCCCTGGCCGAGGATGTTCGTATTACCGTCGCGCGGCAGGCGCTGGATGATGGATTGCCGCAAGCGGCCATTTACAAATTGCGCAGCGCGACGATGCCGTGGGCTTCCAAAGAGGACGAGACCACCTCGCGGCTCCTGCTCGCTCGTGCGCTGATCTCAGCCGGGCGCAACGAAGAAAGCGTGCCGCTGCTCCAGCCTTTGGCCGCGAGCAACAACGAGGCTGCCTTTTGGCTGGCCGAGGCCTTTTCGACCCTGGGCAAGCCGGCCGATGCACTGAAACTCTATGCCGATCTGGCCAAGGTTCCCGAGTATTCCGATCGCGCAATCATTGGGCAGGCCCGGATGTTGAAGGCCTTGAATCGCTCCCCGGAGGCCATTGCGGCCCTGGCGGCGTTTTACTCTGGAAAGCCGGAATCCGTCGCCACGGCCCTGGAGTTGGCCCGAACCTATCTGGAGCTTTCGGACGATGCGAATGCGCTGAAGATTCTGGGGTCCTTGCAAAGCGCGTCTTCTCGCGAGCAGCAAATTGCGGACTATTTGACGGCGCGGGCGTTTCTCCTCGCCAAGCAGCCGGCCAAGGCCGAGCAAAAGCTTCGCGACATCCACGATCCTCCGGCCATGCTGGCCGCCGATATTGCCATTGCCCTGGCCGAGTCCCGAGTACTGCAAGGGGACCGGACGGAGGCGGAAAAGAGCCTGGAGGTTTTTATCGAGACAAACTCCCGTTTACCAGGTTTGGCGGATGTCTTTGTGGCGCTGAATCGGGTCTACGCGAGCCAGGGGGCGGCTTCCAGCTCGGAACTTAAGCGCTGGTCTGAGAATACCAAGGATGCGCCACGTGCGGCTCTAGCCCTATTTTATCTCGCGCGCAATGAAGCGCGCAACAGCAAGATCGAGCGGAGCCGGGATCTCTACGCCGAATTTCTCACCAAGAATCCCCTGCATCCGCTGGCCGACGACGCGCGGGCCGAATTGGGCGCTTCGCTCTTGGCCGCGGGACAGGCTGAGGCGGCGCTGCAGGAGTTGCCCGAGGGCCACACCGCGCGGATCGATTTTCTGCGTGGAGAGGCGCTGGATCTGCTCGGCAAGTACAAGGAGGCGGCGGGCGCTTTTCTCACGGCTTCCTCCTCACCCGACATTGCCTCGGCCGCCTTGTCGAACTCCGCCATCTCCGCATTTTACGCGGGCATTCCGGATGCCCAAAACCAGGCATTGCTGCGGCTTCAGCAGGCGAATCAGGTTGCCTCGCTCGAGAAGGTTCGTTTTTTCCAGGCCCTGCACCAGGCCTCGATGCGGCAGCCGGGCTCGGGGGATCTCTTGCGCAAGATCGCCGAGAGCAATTCGCCCTTTGCACAACAGGCCCAACTCTCGCTGGCCGAGTGGAACTATCTGCAGGGCGATCTGCCTTCGGCTCGGATTGATCTTATCCGGGTTTCGGAAATCAAGCCCGATGGCGCACCTGATCCCAAAATCAAAGAGCGCTCGCAATTCCTCGGGATCTTCCTGGCCGACAAAGGAACGGCCGAATCGGATGCAGAGGTTACCAAGTTGGCCCAGGCTTTTCTCGATTCCTATACGGGAAGCGCCTTTGAACCGGAAGTGCGGATGAAGCTCGGGGAGATTCTCTTTCGCCGAGGCAACTATCTCGGGGCGCGTGAGCAATTTGGCATTATCAACGACAAGTTTCCCGATTCGCCGCTTGGGGAGAAAGCACTCTTCCTCTCGGCCCAGGCCATGGCGAGGTCGATGGACCCCAACGCCATGGAAGAGGCGATCGCAGTGTATGAAAAGGTCGCCAAGGCCGGCGGGCCGCTCGCTCTGCGGGCCCGGCTTGCTCAAGCCATGCTTTGGAGTTCCATGAAGCGGTACAAGGATGCTTTCCGGGTTTTCGACAGCATCCTGCAATCGAATCCAGATGCCGATTTGCGCGATATGACCCTGATCGAGAAGGGCGATACCTACAACACTCTCGGGCCCGAGGCGGCGGAAAACTACACCCAGGCTATCGCCGCTTGGAAGCAGATTGTCGACGATCCCAAATCGCCCAAAAACTGGAGCTACCAAGCCCAGGTCAAGATGGGAGCAGCCTACGAAAAGCTGGGCAATACCGATGCCGCGCTCGACTGCTACTACGCCGTATTCTCCCAGCCGCAGAAGGGAAATCCCGAGTATTTCTGGTACTACAAGGCAGGTTTTGACGCCGGCAGCCTGCTGGAGCGCCAAAAACTTTGGAAAGAAGCGATTGCGGTTTACGACAAGATTGGTTCAATCGAGGGCCCGCGATCCGAAGAGGCCCGCGAACGGGTCAATAAATTGCGGCTAGAAAATTTCATCTGGGACAACTAATTCCCACCCATCACCCATGCCAACCACACACATCAAATTATTCATCCCGGGGCCCATTGAGGTTTCCCAAAAGACGTACCAGGCCATGTGCCAGCCCATGATCGGGCACCGCAGCGGCGACTTTAAGGCGCTCTACGGCGGCATCCAGCCCCAGCTTCAAACCCTTTTTGGCACGAAGCAGCCGGTCTTTCTCTCCACTTCCTCCGCCTGGGGCGTGATGGAGGGTTCCATCCGCAACCTAGTGGGCGGCAAAAAAGTGCTCAACGCCATGTGCGGCGCGTTTTCGGATAAGTGGCTCGACGTCAGCAAGCGTTGCGGCAAGAGCGCCGAGGCTCTCCAGGTCGAGTGGGGGCAGCCCATCCTGCCCGAGCAGATCGAGGCCAAGCTCTCCGAAGGTGGCTTCGACGCGCTGACCCTCATTCACAACGAAACCTCCACCGGTGTGCGCAGCCCTCTCGCTGAGATCGCTCAGGTCATGAAGAAATTCCCCGATGTCATGTTCATCGTGGACACCGTCTCGTCCTTTTCCACCGAAGCCATCCCCATGGACGAGCTCGGTATCGATGTCCTTCTCACCGGAAGCCAGAAAGCACTCGCCATGCCTCCCGGCCTCGGTCTCTTCAGCGTCTCCGAGCGCGCCATGGAGCGGGCCAAGACGATCGAGGCTCGGGGTTACTACTTCGACTTCGTCGAGTTTGCCAAGAACCAGAAGGAAGACATGACGCCCAGCACTCCGGTCATCCCGCTTATCTACGCCCTGCGCTCCAAGCTGGAAGACATCTTCGCCGAAGGCGTCGAAGCTCGTCACGCGCGCCATAAGAAGCTCAACGGCATCGTGCACGAGTGGGTGAAGGAACAAGGCTTCGAGTTCTTCGCTCCCGAAGGCTACCGCTCGCTCTCGCTGACCTGCGTGAAGAATAACAAGGAGGTCGACATTGCGGCCTGGCTCAAGCGCCTGCGCGAGAAGCACCACATCGCCATCGATGGCGGCTACGGCAAGCTCAAGGGCAAGACATTCCGCCTCTCCAACATGGGCGATGAGACGGAAGAAACTGTGCGTGAATTGCTCGCGGCCCTGAACGACACCAAGGAATAGTCCAACTTTGCCAAAGCCCGGCGGGAAAGATACTTCCGCCGGGCTTTGCTCTGCCCGGACACGCCGGGTGAGGTGTCAAATTGCCGATTATTACAATTTCGTAACCTGGGCGGTCTGCGTTGACATTATTTGTCAATCCGGCGAAGCCTTGTGTCCGACCATGAATTTGAGCAGTCGAATGCTTGTGAAAGTCGGCCCCCATCACGAATGCCTTGTCCCAGGATGTCTAGACTTCCATTTTTAACTCAGGAGATCGGCCGCGGCGAAATTCGTCTCGTTGCCTTGGTCGACATCTAAGGTTATGGGCGGAATTTTTCATACTCTGCGGCATCCTCGGCAATGTTACATGGTTTGCGCCGTGGCTCGCTCCGGTAGCAATTTGTTTACCGATGGTCTCCATGCCACCAGGCGAGCCGGTCGTCCCAAGCAGTTTTTTCTTCCCAAGTTTGAAGGCGAATACGGCGCCAAACAGGGTTTGGATTCCACGGCGGATTTCGGCGCTTACGTTCGCGGAATCGTGGCCTCGAGCTCGACCTGCAATGAGGTTTTTGGCTTCAAGGTCATGGCTTGGTACCTGGAGGAGTTTATTGATCGTCTGAAAAAGGCCCGGATCTTCGGCGGACCTGATGCCTCCGAATGTACGGTGCTCCAGGCGGCCTTTCCCCGCCTTCGCCTGGTCCAGATTGTCCGCCGCAATAAGCTGCGCCAGGCTATCTCCAAGGCCAAGGCCCTTCAGTCCGGACTGTGGAAGGTGCAGGAAGGCAATGCCGCGATTCGCGAGCCGGTTTTCGATGAGGAACTCATCACCCGATGTCTGGAAGAGACCTTGAAGGACGAGCAAATCTGGCAGGATTTTTTCGAGCGCAACGATCTTCAACCCCATCCGGTGGAATACGAAAAACTGGTCCAGGATTTTGAGGGCGTCATTCGTGGGGTTCTCGATTTTCTAAGGATTCGCCTGCCCCGCGAAGCCACCATCTTGCCACCCAGCACCGTTCCTCAAACTGATGCCCTATCCCGCGATTGGGAGGAGCGCTATAGTGCGCTGCACCCCCATGCCACTGAGGTGGAACCCAGGAGTTTGGGGAAGGCAGGCGGGGTGGTTTGCGACCGGATTGATGGTATCTCTGGTCGCTAGCGAGAGCTTCTCTCAACCCAGGGCGGCGAAAATGCGCGCGGCTCGGCTGGATAATTCGCTAGCCAATAGGAGGCTTCGCGCCTAGGCCTGTGTTATGAGCCTAGGCCGAGTTGTTTTATGCATCATCCTCCCGCCGCTCGCTGTCTTGGACAAGGGCTGCGGTTCCATCGTCCTCGTTACCATCCTGACGCTCTGTGGATGGATCCCCGGCGCCATCGCCGCGCTCATCGTTTGCCAGGGGCCCAAGGAACGCTAACCCTTCTCGGAGGGCTGTCGGAGCCTCAAATCCGGTAAATCCCGTCGCGATAGCCATTTGACCGACTTGCGCAGCGCTGGTATTGGTTGCCGTTTCCCATGAGTAGCTACAAGGACACATTGAATCTCCCCAAGACGGACTTCCCCATGAAAGCGGGGCTCACCACCCGTGAACCGGAGATTCTGGCCAAGTGGGAAAAAGAGGGGCTTTACGATCGCATCCAAGCCGCGCGAAAGGATGCTCCTCTCTACGTGATGCACGACGGGCCGCCCTTTGCCAATGGCGATGTGCATATGGGCACGGCGCTCAACAAGATCCTGAAGGACTTCGTGGTGAAGTCGCGCACCATGGCGGGAATGCGGGCTCCCTATGTGCCCGGATGGGACTGCCACGGCCTCCCGATCGAGTTCAAGGTGGTCAAGGAATCAACCGGTCTTTCCCCCGTGGAAGTGCGCAAGCGCTCCGAGGAGTACGCGCGCAAGTTCATCGATATCCAGCGGGCCCAGTTCAAACGCCTGGGTGTGCTGGGCACTTGGGACAAGCCCTATCTGACGCTCGATCCCGGTTACGAAGCCGATATCATCCGCTCGTTTGGCCGTTTCGTGGAGGCGGGCCTGGTTTATCGCAGCAAGAAGCCCGTGCTCTGGAGCACTGGAGCGCAGACGGCTCTGGCCGAGGCCGAGGTGGAGTATCAGGACAAGACGTCGCCTGCCATCTTTGTGAAGTTTCCGGTCGCCACCGGCGAGTTTGCCGGCCAGGCAAGCATCGTCATCTGGACGACCACGCCTTGGACCCTGCCAGCCAACCTGGCCATCGCGGTTCACGCGAAGCATACCTACGTGCTGGCCAAGGTGCCTGGGCAAGGGGATGTGATCCTCGCGGAGGCACGCCTGGAGGGCTTCAAAAAAGCCGTCGGGGCCGAGAGTGCGGAGGTGGTGAAAACCTTCCCGGGTGAAGAGCTGGCCGGAGTCAAGGCCCAGCACCCTTTCCTCGATCGCACCTCAACGGTTTTCACTGCTGAGTTCGTTACCCTCGATACCGGCACCGGCGCGGTGCATATCGCGCCAGGGCATGGCGAGGACGATTACATGCTCGGCCGCACTCATGGGCTCGATCTCCTCTCGCCCGTCGATGATCGCGGTCTTTTCACCATGGAAGTCGGCGTGCCCGATCTCGTGGGCAAGTATGTTTTCAAGGCTAACGAGCAGATCATTGAAATGCTCACCGCTCGAGGCGCCCTCGCGGCCCGGGAAGACTACCAACACAGTTACCCACATTGCTGGCGCTCGAAAACGCCGGTGATCTTCCGTGCCATCGAGCAGTTTTTCATCCGCATCGACGATATCCGCACCAAGGCGCTCGCGGCGGTCGACGAAACCCAATGGCTCCCGCATTGGGGGCGCAATCGCATCCGTGGCACCGTGGAATCCCGGCCCGATTGGTGCATCTCGCGCCAGCGCACCTGGGGCGTGCCCATGCCGGTTTTCTACAACGCGGAAGGCGAGCCGATCCTGGATGGCGAGACCATTCGCAAGGTGGCCGATATCATCGCGGAGCGGGGGACCAATGCGTGGTTTGAACTCGGCGACGTCGAATGGGCCGCACTCGTCGGCTTGCCTGAGGGCTCCACTCGCCGCAACGACACGCTGGATGTCTGGATCGATTCCGGCGTGAGTCATGAGGCCGTGCTGCGCCGTCGCGAGGAACTCGCTTTCCCCGCCGATCTTTACCTCGAGGCCACCGACCAGCATCGCGGTTGGTTCCAGAGCTCGCTCATGACTTCTGTGGCGCTCAATGGCGTGGCGCCTTATCGCGCTGTGCTCACCCACGGTTTCGTGGTCGACGTTGACACCAAGAAGAAAGTCTCGAAATCCGAGCAAGGCGGCTACACCAAGCCGACCGACGCCGCGCATTTCACTAATAAATACGGCGCCGATCTCGTGCGTCTCTGGGTCAGCAGCGTGAACTTCACCGATGACGTGCCTTTCTCGGAAGAGATCTTTACGCGCCTCACCGATGCCTACCGTCGCATCCGCAATACGCTGCGCATCCTGCTGGCCAATGTGAATGATTTTCCCGCCGGCCACGAGGTACCCGAGAGTGATCTTACCTTGGTCGATCGCTGGATTCTCGCCCGTCTCCAGGAGGTCATCGCCACCTGCCGCGACGCCTATGAGAAGCTCGAATTTCATCGCGTCTATCATTCCGTGAATCAATTCTGCGCGGTCGATCTGAGCAGCCTGTACGTGGATATTACGAAGGACCGCCTCTACTGCGATCCCATTGATTCCAAGCGCCGCCGCGCCACGCAGTTCGCCATGCGCACCGTGCTCGACGGGCTCTGCAAGCTGCTCGCGCCCGTCCTGGCCTTCACTTCCGAGGAAGCCTGGGGCTATTTCGGAGACGGCTCTTCTGTCCATCTGCAAACCTTCCCCGTGCCCGACGCCCGCTGGAAGAACGATGAAGCGGTGGCCGAGATGGAACGTCTCCTGGCGCTGCGCGGACGCATCACCCAAAGCATCGAAGCCGCCCAAAAGGGTGGGGGAATCAGCGGCACACTGGAGGCCCGCATTAGCCTTTCGGTTCCCGCCGCCACCAAGTTGCCGCCGCGGGGCGATCTTGAGGAACTCTTCATCCTGAGCGATCTCCAGATCGGCGAGGGCGAAGACGCCGCCGTGACGGTGGAAAAAACGCCTCATCTGCGTTGCGATCGCTGCTGGCGCCATCGCGCGGAGGTGGGCTCGATCGAGGCGCATCCCATGCTTTGCGCGCGTTGTGCGGAGGCGGTTGAGAAATGAAGTGGTGGCTGGCCATATCGCTGCCACTCTATGTGCTCGATCAACTGACGAAGTACCTCACGCAGCGCGACATCCCGGTGAACGAAGGCTTCACGGTCATCCCCGGGTTCTTTGACTTGGTCCATGTCCATAATACGGGCGCGGCGTTTGGGATGATGAGTAACAACAATTACTTTTTCGTCGGCTTGGCCACAGTGGCCTTGATCGTATTGGCGGTGCTCACCGTGCGGGAGATCTTTAAGGATCGACTCTCGCGGATCGGCGCGGCGCTCCTGGTATCTGGCGTGGCGGGAAATCTGACCGACCGCCTGCTGCACGGGCACGTGGTGGATTTTCTTAGCTTCACGCTGCCTTGGTATGGGCCTTGGCCGGCGTTTAACGTCGCCGATTCCTGCATCTGCGTGGCCGCCGGATTGTTTGTTATTTCCTCATTCCTGGATGGCAAGAGGAGCAAAGTTGCGCCATCTTCCGTGGTATGAAGTACCCTCGCAGTCCTCAGGAAAGAGTAGCGGGCATCGTTTATTTTGGCCGGATGCTCGATAAGATCCGCCTTCGCGCCGCCGGGGAACTGCATCCCGACCTGCAGGCCAATCTTGGGATTGGCTTTGACCAGCGCTGTGCGGATTTTTTCCACATATCGTATCCTGATCTCGCGGCCGAGGTGATGATGGGGATGAGCGACGAGGACGCGCTGGCCTGGTGCGGCCAACATGGGCGCAAACCCTCCGAAACCGAGATTTTTGTCTGGAGCGAATTCATGCGCAAGCGGGGCTGGGAAGATGACGGCACCGAGATGCTGCTCTCGCGCAAGAAAGAGGCGGGGATGATTGATCGCGCGGATATTCGCACCATGTTTGAATTTATCGACGCCGACGAGGGTCGCTTGCCTGCTTCTTAGTGAGATTTCATTCTCAAAAAGCCTGTGTTTAACCTTATTCGTCCCGATTTCTCATTTGCGCCAAGGGCGTAAACGTGGGACATAAATCCGCATCAGCAGACATTCGTACAGTTGGGAAAAGAAGCAGAACAGGGGACCGCGCAAGCCGTTCTACCTGCGCTGGTGGTTTTACACGCCGATCGCCCTCGTAGCCTTGGCCGCAGTCGTATTGTGGGTGGGATACATTTATATCACCGTTCAATACGAGAGAATGGCTGATGCCTTTGATATCTCGCAACTGGAGAAGATGGAGGCCGCCTCAGTTATCTATGACCGGGAAAACGTCGAGTTGGGCAAGATCTTCATTCAAAACCGGCATCCCGTGCCGCTCGATAAGATGTCGCCGTTCATGCCCAAGGCGGTCATCGCCGCGGAGGACAACAAGTTTTACTCGCACGGCGGCGTCGATTACATGGGCATCTTCCGTGCGGCCATCACCAACTACCGTCGTGGAAAAGTGGCCCAGGGCGCCAGTACGGTCACTCAGCAGTTGGCCCGAAACTCCTTCGATTCGCCGGAACTTCACGCGAAGACCTATAAGCGCAAGCTCCTCGAAATGTTTCTCGCGGAGCGCATCGAGAAAAACTTCTCCAAGGACAAGATCATGGAGTTGTACCTGAACCGCGTCTACTTCGGCAGCGGCTTCTACGGAGTCGAAGCCGCCTCTCGCGGTTACTTCGGCAAGAGCAACAAGGATCTCGATCCTTCCCAGTGCGCCATGTTGGCGGGCCTGCTCAAAAACCCCAATGGGCTTTCACCCTGGAACAGCAAGGAAGGCGCGACCAAGACGCGTGACTTCGTGCTGGGCCGCATGAATGACCAGGGCTTCATCACTTCTGCGGAATTGAAGTCGTACTTGGAGACCCCGCTTTATGTGATGAAGCGGACCAATCCCTTCAAGGTTTCCTATGCGATCGACTATATCCGGCAGCAAGTGATCGCGGCGCTCGGTTACGACCGCGCCATGAATGGCGGCTTCCATGTGCGCACCACGCTCGACTTGAAGATCCAGCGGTCCGCGGAAGCCGGCATGCGCGATGTGCTGAGCAAAGTGGAGGCGCGACCGGGCTACGATCACGTGACCTTTGAATCCTACCGCGCGATGGCCAAGCCGATCGAAGATCAGGTGAATCGCGGCAACATGAGTATTCGCATGCCGGAGCCGAAATATCTCCAAGGCGCCGTGATGGCGCTGGAAAACTCCACGGGAGCGGTACTGGCCATGGTGGGTGGACGCGATTTCAAGCACAGCGAATACAACCGTGCGACCCAGGCCCGCCGCCCGGCAGGCACAGCCTTCGCGCCATTCGTCTTTGCGGCAGCCTACGAGAAGGGGATCTTCCCGGGCGAGGTGGTGGAAGACGCGTGCCTCGACAATCGCTACGTGATGATCGGCGGCGATACCGGCATTCTCGGCGAGTGGGGCGTGGAGCGGGCCGACAACGAATACGAGGGGCCGATGCCGACGCGCGACGCGCTCTCCAAAGGCAAGAACGCCGCCACGGTGCGCCTCGGCATGCAGGTGGGGCTCGACGAGGTGAAGAAGGTCGCCCTCACTTCGGGTATCAGCTCGCCGATCCGCAACTACGCCAACTCTTTCCTGGGCAGCAGCGAAGCGACGCTCGAGGAACTCACGCTGGCCTATACGGTATTTCCCAACGGTGGCATCCGGCCCAAGCAGCCTTACATCATTGAAAAGATCACGGATGCCGAGGGCAATGGCGTATACGGTGCCACTCCGGAACGGGTGAAGGCTCTGAGCCCCGAGGCGGCCTATCAGGTGACGATGGGCTTGCAGGATGCGATTCGCAAGGGCACGGGCGCGAGCGCCTTCACCGAGTGTGGCCTCAAGGACATGCCGGTGGGCGGCAAGACCGGAACGGCCTATAACTTTACCGACACGTATTTCTTTGGCTTCAACAGCGCGGTCACCTGCGGCGTGTGGGTGGGCTTTGACAAGCCAACGAAGATTTTCCGCGGAGCCTTTGGCAAGGACCTGGCATTGCCCATCTGGGCCAAGGTGATGAATACATCCGCCGAAGTGCTGCCCGCGCTGAAATTCCCCAAGCCGGATACCTTGAAAGCGGTGGATATCTGCCGCACGTCGGGTTATCTCGCGACGCCGCAATGTGCCGCGGTGCAAGGGCCGGGGGCCGGCGTCTATACGGAGTTTGCGACCGAGGCCGAGATCCCAAAAATCCGGTGCGATATTCATGGCGGCGGCGTGAGGGACTATGCGAAGGATTACAGCCAGGACGAATGGCCCCGCGCGGTTCCCAATGTCGATCTTTCGATGGTTCGCCCGGTGGCCGTATCTGCGCCGACTCTGCTCGGCTTGAACGATGTTTACAATTCCGTCCGCCCTGCTTCGCAGCGTACCGATGACGGAAATATTCCAGTGTTTCGCGCCATTCCTGTGACGCACGATGATTCCGGTACGACGCCGGCTCAGGGAGCGACTCCTGATAATCCGGATCACGCCATTGGTCCCCAGGCGCCTCAGGCCGTGCCAGCCGCGGTGCCCGATTCGGAGATCCCCCGGGCGGAGCCAGTACGTCCGTTGGATTCACAGATGGACGCGCCGGCCATTCAGGCGCCGACGCCCGAGCCGATTAATTTCTAGGGCTATTGAGCCTCAATACGGCAGCGCAGCCCTGTGCTGGTAGGAGGGATTTTCCTCCTGAAGGGCCTGGATCGAGGCGATTTCCTTCCACACCGCGACGAGGCCGTCGGGGCAGGGGGCGAGGTCGTGTTTGATGAGCTCATGCAGCCTCTTCAGATTGTAGCATGGCACGGCGGCGTACATGTGATGCTCGATGTGGTAGTTCATCTGCCAGTACAGGAAGCGCACCAGGGGATTTAAGGTGAAGGTGCGGCAGCAAAGCCGGAAATCGGAGACGTTATCCTGCAGACCGATGTGCTGGGTGTTGTTGCAGAGGAAGAAGAGCCAGCTTCCGTAGAGCGGCGTAAGGGTGGTGAGAAAGGGGACGATCCAGTAGCCCGTGGCCACGGAGATCACGACGATGGCCAGGTGTCCGGCGAGCATGGTACGAGCCCATAGTACGGCGGGGCGGCGTTTCTCTGGGGCGCTCTCCGGATACAGGGTCATTTCCCATTCACCCTGAAAGCGGCCGCGAGCCAGGCGGATCGCCTCTTTGAGCGCCCACCGGAGTCCCTTGGGGTTGATAAAGCCGGTGGCAAAGAAGTGCTTCACCATCACCCGCACGGGCAGGACGACTTCGAGATCGTCCGGAGGATGCAGGGTGTAGCGGTGATGGCGGGCGTGGCTGGTTTGAAAGGCTTCATGATTGATCCAGCCGAGAAAGGCGAGGACGTGGACGAAAAAGGCATTCAGCCATTTCGTTTTGAAAACAGTCCCATGGCCGAGTTCGTGCACCCCGTTGATCAGGAAAGAGGTCACCATGCCATGGAGGAAAACCGAGCCCACCGTGGCCCACCAAGGCCAATGGAAGGCTGAATAGAGGGCGAGGGCGGCCGTGCATCCCAGAATCGCCAGGAAGCCCACCGTCTGGAAAAGGCCTTTCCAGTCGCTCCGGGTATGCAGGGATTTGATCTCGGCGGAAGAGAGCGGGGTGCGATACCAGCTAATGACTGGGGTTTTGCGCAGGCCTTCGGTGTATTCGGCCAGCGACTCTTTTTCCGGCCCAAGGTCGGCAATTTGTACTTCACTCATGCCTCACCAATAGCAGGGTGCTTCCGGTTTGCCTTTCAAGCTGATCGCGCGATACAATATCAAACATGGCGCTCTCCCGTGAACTCATGAGGCGGCCGCGGGTGGTCATGGAATTGGCGGCCCGGGGAGCCGCGGGAGTGCTTTCGCTCGGTCGCTACAATCACACCGCAGCTCATCCCGGGCTGACGGAACACGCACATGTCGGCGCGATCGAGATTTGTTTTTTGGTCAAGGGCCGCCAGACTTACCGACTGGGAGAGCGCGATTACCGGCTGACCGGTGGGGATGTTTTTATCGCCTTTCCCGACGAGAGACACAGCACCGGCGGGAACCCGCAGGAGAAGGGCGAACTCTACTGGATGACGGTAGTAGCCTCGCCGTCGGGCAGCTTGCTCGGTCTGCCCGCGAGGCAGGGGAAGGCTGTTTTGCGCTCGCTGCTCAACCTGGGCCAGCATCACTTTCGCGGCTCCTGGAGGATGAAGGATTCCCTCGATGCGATTACAACCCTGTATCACCTCGGGCGGTCACCTCTGGCCGACTTTGCGATCAGCAACCATGCCGGCGCTTTTCTGCTCGAGGTGCTGGCGTGCGCGGAGAGCGGGGCGGGGAGGGCGGTGCCGCGTCCGCTGGTGCCGGTCCTGCGTCACATCGAGCAGCATCTCGATGAGCCGCTGCCCATTTCGCAATTGGCGTCGCTGGCGGGGCTTTCGGAAGCGCGCTTCAAGGCACGGTTCAAGGCGGAAACGGGAATTCCACCCGGCGAGTATGTGCTGAGGGCGAGGATTCAGGAAGCCGAGCGGCGGCTGGCGGAGGACGAGGGGTCCATCACCCGCATTGCTTTTGACCTGGGATTTTCGACTTCCCAATACTTTGCCACGGTCTTCAAGCGCTTTACCGGGCAGACTCCGAGCGCGCTGAAGAGAGGCTTAGCGGCGTCGCCGCCGCAGCGCGGCAAGGCCCGTCGCCACAGCTCCCAGCGCACACAAGGTTGATGCGCTCGGTTCCGGAATGGCCAGGGAAAAGATGGTGCCCTGGTTATCCGTCCCCCCGTTTTGGGTGAGCCCGTAGAGCGTCAGTCCATCGGCGCTGAAAGTGAGGTTGTCGATGGGGTTGATTCCCGTCGTGTTGTCGAGCGAGGCCAGGAGCGTGAATCCGGTGCCATCCTGCGCGATGCTGAAGATCACACCGTCGTCGCTGGTGCCGCCATCCCGCGTCATGCCGTAGAGCAGGCCATTGGGCCCCAGCGTCAAGGAGCCAAAGGGATGCTTGCCGTTGTCCGAAGAGCCGCTGAAGGAGTGCAATGTGGTGATGCTGCCCCCTGTTTCGCTGATGGCAAAGATGGCTCCGTCATCATTCGTCCCGCCAAACTCCGTCATCCCAAAGACCGTCGTGCTATTGGTGCCGGTGCCGAGGGTGAGGATGCCGTGGTCCGTGTAGTAGGGGGAATCGGCGACGGCTGCGTTGAAATTGAAGAGGGTGGTGTATTCGGAGGTCTGGGGATTGAAGCTGAAAATCGTACCGGGAGGTTCGTTGCTGGTATTGCTGTTTCCCGTGCCGGTTCCGCCCTGGCGGGTCATGCCCAGCAGCTTCGTTCCAGTGCTGTCCCAGATCAATTGGCCATGGGAGTTGGAGCCGGTCGTGGGATCAAAAGAGTAGAGGCTAGTTACCGCGCCAGTGGAGGCGGAGAAGCTATAAAGAACACCGCCGCCATGAGCTCCGCCTGCAGCTGTCATTCCATAGTACGTGCCACCAGCCCCCGCCAGCATGCCGCTGTGGGGTTGCGCTCCGTCGCCCAGAGAAGTTGGCGCGGCCGAGCTGCCGGTAAACGTATAGACCGGAGTCTGATTGGAACCACTCGTCGTTACGGAAAAGATGGTGCCCTGGCCGCTGGCGCCGCCATTGAGCATCGGCCTGATGATCGTATCGTCGAGCAGGGTCAGATAGCCATGATGGGGCGTGTTTCCATCGGTGTTGCTTGGCCCTGAGAAATGATGGACCACATTGTAGCCCGAGCCGTCGGTATTGACCGAGAAGATCACCCCATAGTCGTTGGAGCCGCCGGTCGAGGTAAAGCCAAACAGGGTGGAGCCGCTGAGGATCATGGAGCCCTTGGGGACGGCGCCTGGGGCGGATCCGGAATGACCGGTAAAATTCACCATGACGTTGACCTGCGCCTGGGCGGGGGCTGCGAAAATAATCGACGCGGCGAGCGCTAGTCCAAGGCAAGGGGCTTTCACGGAAGGAGATAGTACGTGGCCCCGCCGAAAACAGAAGCCAAAAACGGCCTCTAGGCCGGAGCGGAGTCCGCCTCGGGAACGAGAAAATCGTCCACCGAGTGCCATTCGTGCGGAATATCCCGCATGATGAGAGCGTGGTCAAAATCGAGCGATCCAATGGGAAAGCGCGTGGCGTCCTCAAAGTAGGTGGAACGAATTTGCGTAATGGCAAGCGGGCGCACACACCAGTGATTGGTCTGGAGCCGGAGTCCATCGAGGCGGGCGCCGCCGCAGGTCGCGGAGTAGCCTACGCAGCCGCGTTCGAAAAAGGCCGAGGATTCCGCGAGCGAGGCAAAGCCCGAGACTGGGGGAAGTTTCTCGCTGGCGAGTGCTTCCACTTTGATGGCCGTCCCATCAAGTGCCATCATGGAAAAGCTGATAGCCTTCCCGTCGTCGTCGACCTGGAAACGCGAGAGATTTTGTTCACCGGGAAAAATGCGGCCTCCCGCCAGGGCGGTGAGCGAGGAATCTGTATCCCGGCGCGGCACGTACACGCCTTCCTGGATCTGCCCGTTTTCATCCTCCCATTCCACCGCCATTCGGTGCGCGGCGTTTTCGCTGGAAAGGCCGACAAACGCGGGCAGCCCTTTGGGACGCATCTGCTCGAGGCGAATGAGGCAGATGCCGATGATCGCACTGCCCTGGTGCAGCTTGGGGCGAAGGCCTTCCGGGAGGAGGGCTTGGACCATATCCGGGTTCGCCCGGAAATTCAGGAGCAGGCGGCGCCTGATGATTCCGGCTATGGCGGGGAGGCGCATCTATTTATCGAGTTGAAATTTCTCGCCGTCCCAGGTCAGGAGTTGGCGCACCTTGCCGCTCTTGGCGTCGCGCACCCGGATCGTGCGACCCTGGCGGGGCAGGTCAAACCGGAGATGGCTGGGGGACTCCTTCACGGGAAAGAACGAGGAGGGGAGCGCATGCATCTTTCCGTCGGGTCCGAGCTCGTAGAAGGTCAGATAAACCGAAGCGTCTCCCTCGAGTTCGCCGGTGCAAAGCGCGAGCAGCGGACGGCCGTCACTGTGGCGAAAAAGCGCGACCTCGAAGCTGGGTTGAGCGCCGTCGCCCGTGCAGCTCATGTAGCCATTTTTGAGGTCGACCACACCGCAGGAGGGCTGCCGCAGGAATTTGAGCCACTCAGCCGCCGAGCCTTCAAAGGTATCCTTCGGCAGAAGGAGGTAGTAGTCGACCACGGTGCGCTTGGCTTCACTGGCCTGCACGGGCAAGGGGAGTGTGGAGAGGGCGAGGAAGAGCAGGAGGACGGAATGGCGAAGTTTCATGGGCGGACAGGATGGCGCGTGACGAGCACATCGAAGGGCTGCACTCCGACCCGGCCCACGCGAAGGAGCACAGTGGTATCGGCTTCTCCGCGAATCATCCCGACAATGGCCTCAAGATCGAGACCGGTGATCTCCGTGCCATTGACCGTGATGATCACATCGTCCGCTAGCAGTCCGGCGGTCTGGGCACCCGAGCCGGCAAGGCACTCCCTGATCACGGTCTGGCCGCCTTGATCGGCCACGACCGCGCCGATGCCGCAGATATTAGCGGCCGTGCCACCCGGCAAGGTCACGCTTTGCGCCACCAGATTTTGGGCGGGCGAGATGCCGGCGAGAAAAAGAAAGACCGCAAACGATGAGAGCAGTCGGCGGATCATGGATGAAAATATAGCCCGTTCGGACGGAGTGAAAAGGAGGCTTTTTCCCTTATGCCACTTCAATTGCAAAGTCACGTTGTCCCGGGTGGAGGCGCCAGCCACAGGGACGGCCAGGCAAAGAGCGGGAAAGAGAATCCTAAAGCAGACGCTTAAGCGAATCGACATTGCCGCGAGCGGCCAGGATGTACGTCATATTGCCTTCGCTCCAAGTAGCCATGGCATACTCACCAGCCTGCTGCATCTGGGGCTTTTCACCCACGACGGGAGTGTGGGAAAATTGCGAGCGGTCGACCACGTAAAGATGGGCATGGCTTTCGCCGGCCCGGAAGCACATCAGCGAAACCTTGGCGCCCTGAACGGAGACCACCTCGCACCCCATGCCCCGGGCGGCCCGGAGGCTGGCGGGCATGTCGAATTTCGAAGGAGCCCCATTGGAAGCGAACCAGGAACGGATTTTTTCCGCTTCGGCGATCTTGCCCTCAAAGGGGTGCTGGTGCGCCGCGGTCAATTGGGGAATCTCGGCTTCCAATACCGCGAAGGACGGGCGCTTGTCTCGCGGGAGGAACAATCCTGCCCCGATACCAATGATGACCAGCGCTGCGGCGGCCAGCCAGATGGGGCGGGCCCACGAGGTGCGCTGGGTGGGGAAAGCCACCGTCTTGGACTGGGCCAAAATGGACTCGCGCAGGTGGGCGGGGACCTCGATCGATTGTACCGCATCCCTCATGCCGGCATCCATGGCCTGCTGGTCGGCAAACCAGGCGGCCAGCTCCGGATCGCTTTCCATGGCGGCAAGGGCTTCCGTGAGCAAGGCATCGCTCTCCACGCCGTCCCGACCGGGGCGATGTGCGCTGAGGATGATTTTGGCCTGTTCACTGTCCATGGGTATGAGTTCCTAGATAAGAGCGTTGAGCGGAGCGGTTTATTCCTTACTTTTTGACGTGCCTTGCAGTTTCTCGCGGAGAGCGTCCTTGGCTCGCGACAGCCGCGACATGACCGTGCCGATGGGAAAGCCGATGATCTCCGCGATTTCCTTGTAGGAGCATTGGTCCAGATAGAACAACGATAGAATCGAGCGATGGGATTCCTCCAGGCTATGCAGAGCGTCGAGGAGTTCGTGACGTTCCGCGACTCGCTGAGCGTCGGATGGCTCCGGCACGGTGTTGCTCTCGAGCTCCTCGTCCTCCATCGCGATCTGGCGTTTGGCCCGCGCACCCTGCTTGAGGAATTCCCGATACAGGGTGGTGAAGAGCCAGCTCTTGCACTTGGAGGGATCACGCACCTCGTCGCCCTTTTGCGCGTAGATGGAAAAGGTCTGCTGGGTCAGGTCGCAGGCATCATCGGGATTGCGCGCGAGACTGTAGGCAAACCGGTAAAGGTCGGCATAGTGCTCGTCCACCAGACGCTCGAATACACGGGGCTCCATCGACGGCGGGATTGGAACACAAATCCGGCCTGCTGCCATGCAAAATCGACTGCCCTGCTAGTGGAGAGCGGGTACCTGCCGCTTGTAGCGCTGGTAGGTGTTCTTGAGATTATCCTGAATCACGTAGGCCTCACCTTGGGTGGACATGATGAAGTCGGCCGAGGGCTTGCCAGCCTTGTATTTCCAGCCCGCAGGCAGCTTCAGCATGGAGCCCAGGCTGCCGAGGTTGGCGAGCGTGACATTGGGGTCCACGGCGCGCGTGTAGCTCTGCATCACGTAAATACGCTTTTTGGGCGAAATCAGCACATAGATGGGCTCGCCCTTCTGGAAATTATACTTGGTGTCACGGTTGACCCGGATTTCCGTATAGGGGTTGATATGTCCGCGCAGGAGGGTGAAGAGCGAGAGCTTGATATCGGCGACATGGCGGGCCTTGAGCTTGCCAAACGAGGCCACGATGCCGGGATTGGTCAGCGAACTCTTGTCCATCGTGAAATAGCGGGGCCCATTGAGAAAGACCGCGCGAGCCTCGTAGTCGCGCTTGATCTTCTCGGGGTCGAGCGCCTTCCACTGGGATTCTGGGCAGTCATTCAGGCCCACCGTATTGTAGACTTGGCCGGTAAACTCGAAGGGCCCACCTTTGACCACAATGATCTCGCCATAGCGCACGCCGCGCAAATCGCTGCGGGTGGCGACCTTCTGAGTGGGAGCGGCGGCTTGAACGGAAGAGAGGACGGCGAGGAGGGCAAGCCCGCAGGCGAGAGATGTACGCATGAGGGGAAAATAGGCGGGTTGCCGGGTGGGTGCAAGCGGCGGCTTGCGGTTTGAGGCCCGGGACGAATCTTGCTTCCCTCGCATATTTTTGCTCCGCTGTAGCCTCCCATGAGCTACCTGAACAGCCGCCCCCGCACCCCCAAAGTTTGCCCGGTGTGTGGAGAGGACGTGCCCCCGCGCGCGCTGGCCTGCCCGGAATGCGGCGCGGATCACAATTCCGGCTGGAAGGAGGACGCGGATTATTCCGGCGAACTTGGGTTGCCGGATGAGGAATTCGACTACGACGAATTCGTCAAAGAGGAGTTCGGCGGCGGGAGCAGGCGCACCGGACTCAAGCCGATCTGGTGGATTACGGCGATCGTGCTTCTCGTGGGCGGAGCAATATGGTATCTGCTCGGTGTTTTCTAATCCTACCCATGAAACACCTCGCCGCCCTCGCCGCCTTCGGACTTGCCACCACCCTTGCTCTTGCTGATCCAGATCTCAGCAAACTGCCGCCCGCC
>FTCB01000005.1_pt1 | contig 32928 bp, 26 predicted proteins | sample 1639431 | NCBI WGS metagenome assembly FTCB01 (sample SAMEA3914864, study PRJEB12502) | metagenome | biome: forest; material: soil | place: USA | collected 2012-03-12 | depth 0.3 m
CCTCTCTTCATATTCTTTTTTGAAATTCTGATTTGGTAGGTGGGCAAAAAATTCTGCAAAGCCACTCTTGTCTTCAGATTTTAGGAACTCGTCTTTTATTGTTGCCGCAAAGTAACCGCCGGAAGTTAAAATGCTCAGTGCGAATCGAATAGCCCGAGCCGGAACGTCGGCAAACCCTAACGAGGCCACTGCGACAATGCAGTTTAGGCGCTTGGCGCCAAGGTCCTTTATTATATCTTTAGGTGAAAGGGTAAGATCAATAACAAGATATTCGTCGTAGACAGCCGGTCGGTCTCTCTGTGCGGCCTGTCGTGCTGCAAGCGAGATATCCAAGCCCGCGAGATAGGCAATATCCAATTTACGCAGAGCCTCACCTATCACTCCATTGCCCGCACCAACTTCCAAAATGCGTAGTTGGAGGCCATTTGTCTTTTCTCTCTCCGTTACGAAGGTCAATGCTCGCGTGATTGCTTCCGCCGATCGGCAATTGAGCCTCTCCAGGAACAGTTTCTCGTACAATCCAGGCTCCGCGAAAATGCGGTCATAATCGTGGAGTCGGATTCTCTCAACACATTCATCGCTTTCTAGAAAGAAAAATTCTCGATCTTGAGAGAGGCTCTCGCTCGGGAAGGTAATTTTAAATTCTGGCACTCTCTAGGGTTGGCTACTTGAATGCTTCAGCAAGTGAGGCGCAGAGACCTTCCATCCCTGCGTCTTCTTTCCAGAGTTCGAGAAGTTCTGAATAAATTTTTGAATCTGCAGGAAAGAAAGACCCTTCCGGTAAATCTAGCACAAGCGGCTCTGATGAAATGATTATTGGATCCAATCTCTGCTTTCCATCATAGTCGACGTGCTGCATAACTCCCGAGTGCTTCGTTCCGTAAGTTGTGCAGTTGGGGAAGGTGGATATTGAGGGGGACATCAGGGCGCCAGATGACGCCGTATGCGCCATTACAAATTTATCTCGTCTGAGGAACGCACGGATGTGGTATGTTGAGTTTGTTGGCTTATGGTAGGTGGTCCCGACAAGTTGTCCGGGAATTTTGGCAGAGAAGTCCAATGTGGTGTAGACCCAGTTCCTTGTCTTACTCCGAACTGTCAGGTGATAACAGTGCCATCGCTTCCGAAAAAACGTTAGTGCTTCGCTTTCTTCTGAAGTTAGCCGTTCGTCCTCTAAAATGGAGATGTAGTGAAAAAGATCGCTGTCAATGCTGCGGTCGATGTAGGCGCTAAGAATTCCGGTTAAACCCACTGCCATTACTGAAGCTGAAACGGCTAGAAAGAAATCTTTGTAAGGTTCTTCCTTGGGGAGGAAGACTATAAATAAAATGCCAATTATGGTAAATGTTAGACTTCCTACCAGCTTGAATAGTAGACGGTTTTTTTTGTCAGTTTTGGCTTGATTTGACATATTTTGTGGGTTGCTACGATTTTGTCGGTATGGCTAAATCGGCCCTGCGTATTGCAGGGTTCGCTTTGCCTTTAACTTAAGCTGGCGGCATGCCAAGATATTTCTATCTTTCTGCCTCGGAAAAATTATCCCGTTGGCGCAAAGATAGGCGGCGAGGTCATTCAAATGCAGGTCTAACTCAAAGAGAAGGAGCGGCGAGATGCTTGGTGATGACTAAGCAGGGGTCCCGCTTTCGTAAACGATCCATTTGAGAGAGGTGAGCGTCGGGTCGGTTCTAAACAGACGGCTCAGGAAGCGTGGCCAATTCACTGAGGTAAGTAACTATCCGCCGCCGCTGCCCCGCATCAAATGCCGGATCCGTCCGATGCGCGATATGCTTCCAAAGCTGAAGCGGATTACAAACAATGACCTCCGAGTTCGCCGTGAGCGTCTCAACATACCAGCCCGGCAGCGAAATAACCGGAACACAGGTCACCTTGTCGCCCGTCCGGTCGAGGAGCTTCTTCGCCAGAAACCGCGTGCCCGCGCGGACCTGATCGAGCGCCGCGGTATCGTAAAACCCCGGAAAGCGCAGCGCCGCCCCGTCGAATTTCACCTTCGCGCTGTCCGGCCCCTTCTGATCCTTCGCCTTCCGCCGCGCCTTCGTCTCAATCACCAGCACACCCCAGGGCGCAAGCACCACATGGTCGATATTAAAGATCCGCCCCGAAGCATCCGTAAAAGGCAGATCATGAAAAAACTCACACCCATAAGCCGCCAGCGACTGAATCGCCTGCGCCGTATGCCGCTCCCCATCCGCCCCCAGCTGCCACTGCCGCGCTTCGCGCAGGGGCTTGCGGAGGCGATAACAAACCACAATCAATGCGATAGCGAGTGCAATGCCGAGTCCGCTGGTGACAACAGTGCGGGAGCCGGGGTCGACATAAGCCCCGAATAGGTATCCGACAAAGCCAGCTATTGCGGCTACAAAGCCCAGTGCCATTTCGTAGGCTTTTTCGCGAAGGGCTGATGCCTTCTCGGCGGCAGCATGGCCCGGCACCCGCGCTAGTTCGCTGGTAAATGGATCCCGATGGAGTTCGGCTTCCTTTTTGATAGCACGAAGCACGAAGAACCAAACGGCAGCTCCGGCGACTGCGAAAATGGCGACCTCGGTTAGGATGATATAAAATTGCGCGAGCATGGTGGAAGAATCCTACCTAACGGGAATGGCCAAGACGTGAAATCCAATTCCCGCCCCCAAAGCCCGCCCCACCGGACCGCATAAATTCACTACCGATTTCCGACTTCCCACCTCCGACTTCAAGAGCCCTCCGCGCCCCTGCGCGAGAGAAGACCTCCATCCGAGCCCTCATCCTCACTCGTTCCCTTACTAGAAGATTCCCTTGGCGCCCTTGTGTCACGTCCTCTTCCGCGTTCGACCCCACCACACCCCAAGCCCAAACTCCAATTCCCTGCCTTCCGAAGAGCCTGGCCTTCCAGGCTCTCCCCTTGGCGTGCTTGGCGTCTTGGCGCGAACCTCTCCCTCTGTCTTTCCTCCGCGCGAACGCCGCCCATACATCCCCCTCTTCCAAGCCTCTGCGTGAGGCTCCAAATTGACTTGGATCTTTCTCCTAAAAATGGTACTGACTATGCCATGCAATTGAACCGTCCCATTCAAAGTCCCACCGGCAGCTGGAGACCGATGGGTACAACCGAGGCGTACGCCAACCGGAGCGCAGCGGAGACAGGGCGCACACCGTGCGGGGCGCAGCCTGCCGCAGGCACCAACATAGGCTGCGCTACTGCGCAGGTCCGGGCATCCGGCACCGCATTTTTCACGGCCCCCTCCATGCGCCCTCCTTCGAGTCTGCCGATGTCGTCTCCGATCAACCACTTAAAGGGAATTTCGCCCGCCCAAATCCCCTCAAAATCCAAGGCGAAGACTCCCTTTTTTCCACCACTAAAAACCCCCAAAAAAAACCCAAAAAAAAACGCCCACTCGCATCGGCCCCAAATCACGCTATGAATAACCCCGCCGTGACCTCGCCAGCCGCCACCGCCCCGCGCCCCCTCGCCGACCTCTCCGCCGAGGAGCTGGCCGCGTGGCTGGAGAGCGAAGGCTTCAAGCCCGGCCACGCCCCGCGCGTCCTGCGCCAGATGTTCCGCGCGAACGAAACCCCGGCTCCGAACAGCGCCCGCCTGCCCGCTGCTCTGGTCGAGCGGCTCCAGGCGGCCTTTCCGAAAGAGGCGGCGGAATTGGCCAGGCGGCAGGTTTCGGAGGATGGGACGGCGAAGTTGCTGCTGCGGCTGCGGGATGGGCGGATGGTGGAGTCGGTGTTGATGCCGGACTACTGGGCAGACCGGGCGGCGGGGTGTATCTCGAGCCAGGTGGGCTGCGCGATGGGCTGTGACTTTTGTGCGACGACCCAGACGGGGTTTGAGCGGAATCTGACCTCGGGGGAAATCGTGGAGCAGTTTTTGCGGCTGCGGTGGGAGGCTCGCGCGGCGGGGCGGGTGCTGCGGACGATTGTGTTCATGGGCATGGGCGAGCCGATGTTGAATTTGAAAAACGTGCTGGCGGCAGTGCGGCGGATGGGGGATCCGGGATTGGGGGCGCTGGGCTGGCGGCAGATCACGGTCTCGACGGTGGGAATCGTGCCGGGGATCGATGAGCTACGAGAGGCGGCGCTGGGGGTGCATCTCGCGGTGTCGCTGCATGCGCCGGATGATGCGACGCGGGCGGATTTGTTGCCGATGGGTCGGCGGTTTGTGGTTCGCGATATTCTGGCGGCGGCGGACCGGTATCAGGCGAGCAGTGGGCGGATCACGACGATCCAGTACTGTCTGCTGGAGGGGGTGAATGATTCGCTGGCGCAGGCGCGGGATCTGGCGCGGCTCCTGGCTGGGCGGCGGATGCATGTCAATCTGCTAAGGTATAATCCGACGGGGCTGAGCCTGCAGGGCCGAAGCTATGCGCCGAGCAGCGTGGAGCGGACCGAGGAGTTTTTGGCGGAGTTGCGTGCGCAGGGGGCGGTGGCGCACCTCCGCCGCGCCCGAGGCCCCGACATCGACGCCGCCTGCGGCCAACTTCGCAAGCGCGAGATGGTGACAGAAAAATCCTGCGCGCGGAGTATTAGCCCGACCGTTACTGGTCGCTAATCTCCGGTTCGACCAATTGGGCGAGGAGTTGGAGGGATTCGCCCCAGCCGAGGTAACAGGCTTCGGCGGGGATGGCGGCGGGGACGCCGGCCTGGGTGATGTGGAGTTCGGTGCCGCAGAAGACTTTTTTCAACTCGACGGTGATGTGCATTTCGCCGGGGAGGTTGGGGTCGTCGAATTTGTCGGTGTAGCGGATGCGCTCGTGGGGGGTGAGTTCGGTGTAGGTGCCGCCGAAGGTATGGCTGGTGCCGGTGGTGAAGTTGGTGAAGGACATTTTGTAGGTGCCGCCGACTTTGGCTTCGAGGTGGTGGACTTTGCCGGTGAAGCCGTGGGGTGGGAGCCATTTGGCCTTGGCGTCGGGGTCGAGGAAGGCACGGTAGACGCGTTCGGGGGTGGCGCGAAGGATGCGGTGGAGACGAATGGTGTGGGTGGCGTTGGTGGTCATAGGGAGTGGGGTTAAAGTGGGTGGTTCAATTTTATGACGAATGGTTTGGGGGAGGGAGGACAAACAAAATCGGAAGTCGGAGGTGAAATTATGCGGCCTGGTGGGCCGGTGGGTTGGAGGTGCCCGGGCCGGAAGCATTGTGGACGGAAATGTTGCAACTGAACGGTTGGCAGCAGCCCGGATTGTGGCTAAGGGCTCTGGGCACATCTAATGGCGGATTTTAAGGAGCAACGCTAATGGCCGGGGAGGTGAAAGTTTCTTCACAACTGGCGATTGTCATGTTCACGGACATCGTTGGCTCGGTGGGGTTGAAGAGGAAGCTGGGGTTGACGGTTTATAGCCGGTTGTTGTCGCGGCATGATGAGCTGGTGAGGGCGCTGATTTTGGCGGAGGAGGGGGCGGAGATTCGGCAGGATACGGGGGATGGGTTTTATGCGTTTTTTGGGTCGCCGAGCTCGGCGGTGCGGAGTGCGTTGCTGATCCAGCAGGCGATGCGGGCGGAGGATTGGGGGCGGGCTCCGTTGAAGGTGCGGGTGGGGATTCACATGGGGGAGACGACGCGGATCGCGCAAGAGGGGAGCGAGAAGGGGAAGGAGCTGGGGCTGGCGATCGACATGGCGGCGCGGGTGATGGGGCTGGCGGAAGGGGGACAGATTTTGCTGACGCGGGCGCCGTTTGATGAGGCTCGTAAGTTTGTGGATGAGCATCCGCTGCCGGTGGGGGTGTTTCGACCGATTCCGCTGCGGTGGATGGCGCATGGTCCGTATTTGTTCAAAGGCGCGGATGAGCCGATGGAGATCTTTGAAGTGGGCGCGGAGGGGCTGGCGCCGCTGGCGGTGCCGGGGGATGCGGAGAAGGCGAAGAGGGTGGCAACGCATGACCAGGAGGAGACGCTGGGCTGGCGGCCGGCGGCGGGTCAGCCGGTGCCGAATCGAGCGGGCTGGCTGCTGGAGTCGAAGCTGGGCGAGGGGGGATTTGGCGAGGTGTGGCTGGCGCGGCAGGAGAGGCTGGGGGAGTCGCGGGCGTTCAAGTTTTGCTTTGATGCGGTGCGGCTGCGGTCGTTGAAGCGGGAGCTGGCGTTGTTTCGGTTGATGCGGGAAGCGCTGGGGGAGCGGAAGGACATCGCGAAGCTCTATGATGTGAAGCTGGATGAGCCGCCGTATTTTTTGGAGAGCGAGTATACGTCGGGCGGGAGCCTGGTGGAGTGGGGCGAGCGGGCGGGGGGTATCGGCATGGTGCCGCTGGCTCAGCGACTGGAGATCGTGGCGGTGGTGGCGGAGGCGGTGGATGCGGCGCACTCGGTGGGGGTGCTGCACAAGGATTTGAAGCCATCGAACATCCTGATCGACACGGCGGGAGGGAAGGCGCAGCCGAAGCTGGCGGATTTTGGGATTGGCGCGCTGGCGGAGGCCTCGGGCTGGGAGAAGCCGGGGATGATGTTCACGGGGATCACGATGATGTCGGATGCGACGAACACGTACCAAACCGGGACGCCGCTGTACCGGCCGCCGGAGTCGCTGGCGGGGCAGGCCTTTACGACGCAGGGGGATGTGTACGCGCTGGGGGTGATTCTCTACCAGATGGCGATCGGGAATTTGCGGAAGCCGCTGGCGCCAGGCTGGGAGCGGGATGTGAAGGATCCGCTGATGCGGGAGGATATCCGCGAGGCAGTGGAGGGGGATCCGACGCATCGGCTCTCGGACGCGAAGACACTGGCGGAGCGGATAAGGCATCTGGATGAGCGGAGGTCGCGCGCGGAGGCCAAGCACCGGCAGGCGGAATTGCAGCGGAGGCGGAAGCAGACGATGCGGATGGCGGTGGGGTTCAGCGTGGTGCTGGCGCTGCTGTTGCTGGTGAGTGCGCTGGTGGGCGGGTATTATATTCGGGGGATTCGCAAGGCGGAGGCCGAGGCGGTGGCGGCGCGAAAGCAGGCGGAGGCCTCGATGGAGGAGGCGAAGGAACAGGCGGTGAATGCGCGGCGGGTGGCGGCGCATGCGGGGGCGCAGTATTTCCTAGGCCAGGGGAGGCTGCGGGACGCCTTCCGGGAAGCGGCGAAGGCGATGGAGCTGAAACCGGACTGGCAGGATGGATACACCCTCTTCAAGATCGTGGCGGAGGCGCGCGAGTATTGGCATCCCGTACGGGCTTATCCCATCGGGAGCGCGCCGCGAAAGGCTGCTTTTGTGAGCAGCGCGAGCGGACCGGAGTTGCTGACGGCGGATGGCACGGAGCTGGTGTTGTACGCGCTGGGGGAAGCAGAGCCGGTGCGGCGAGTGCCGCTGGCGGGAGCGCCGATGCTGATCGCGGATTTGCCGGGAGAGCGGGCGCTGCTCGCCTATGAGAAGGAGTTGATCGTGGTGGAACTGCCGTCGCTGAAAATCGTGCAGCGTGTCGCGGTGGAAAATAAGATTTACGATGTGGCGACGAGGGGCGAAGCGGGGGAATTTGCGGTGCTCACGGAGGGCGCGGTGCAGATGCGGAAGGCGGACACGCTGGAGGTGGCGGCGGAGACGCCCTTTGCGGCCGAGAAGCCGGTGGCGGGATTTGTGGCGGTGCCTCAGGTGGACCTGAGCGTGGAAGGCGACGCGGTGCTGGTGGTGAATGCGACGTGGTCGGAGAAGCCGGTGGCGCTTTGGAAATGGAAGACGGGCGGTGGGATGGAGCGCGTGCCGGGGGTGATGCAGAAAGCGCGATTCACGGAGGATGGGCGGGTGATCGGGCTGACCTCCTCACAGGGAGCGGATGTGGCGAATGTGAGTGTGGTGACATACACGGAGAAAGGGTCGCAAACGCAGACGAGCGTGTATCCCACACCCTTTGCGACCACGCGGGTGGAGGTGATCTTTCGCGGAGGCAAGGACGGGCGGGGCGAGCTGGGGCTGTACGCCTCGGATGGGCTGCACGTGATCGATGTGGCGACGGGGCGGGAGACGCAGCGGCTACGGTACGATTCGCTGCTACCGGCGCAGCAGGGTGAGGTAACGCTCGCGGCCTTGAGTAGCGAGATGGATCGCCTGGCCCTGGTGGCGGATGGGAAGATGACGGTCTTTGAGCGGGGAGCGGAGCCGCTGGCGACGATGGGCACGCAGTGCTGGTCCTTTGCGGCGACGGCGACGGATTTCTATACCACGCCGGGCTTCGTAAAAGCGATGGGCGACGGAGATGAACTGTTGCTGGTGGAGCGTCGGGCGGCGCAGCCGAATGGGGCGAAGGAATATTATAAGCTGATATGGCCCAAGCAGGAGGGACCAGGAAGGCCCGTGCCGTGGGGGATGGCGATCACCCCGGACGGTCGGCGCTTGGCGGTGCTGTGGCAGGAATCCTTTGGCAATGAGCATCTGGGTTCGACGTATGGGCGCAAGGCGATTCTGGTTTACGAACTGCCGGAGCGCGGGGGCGGGAAGTACATCGAGATCAAGCAGACGATTCCGCTGTTGGGATACGACGGGGTGGATGGGCGGAACAACCGGAATGTCTCGATCACGCCCGACGCAAGCCGCGTGCTTTACCGGACCTCGAGCGGAGAAGTGGTGCTCTACGAGACGTCGAGCGGGCGAGAAGTAAAGCGCTGGCAGGCTGGTGAGGTGGGCGCGTGTTCGGATGATGGCCGCTGGCTGGCGACCGGGGATAACAGCAAGACCTCACCGGTGACGGTGTGGGATGCCAAGACGGGCGAGACAGTCTTCCAAACCGCGGAAGTGGAGAAAGTGCCGCGCCTATGTTTTAGCTCGGATGCCAAGCGCTTGCTGGTGGGTACAGGGGAAACGCTGAGGGTTTACGATTGGGAGAAGAAGGTGCTGCTCAGCAGCCTGAAGACGCCGCTGCTGCCGATGGCGGCGCCGGAGGGCGGCGATGTCTTTCTGGCGCAGAAGCTGAATTTTCCCATCTCGGGAGCGATTCTCGCGGCGCGGCTCTCGGACGGCCAACCGCTGGAGATCCTGCAGGATAGCGGGCACGTGCTGACCAAGGCGGCCTTTGCCGGAAATGGCAAGGGCGTGGGCTTTGCCGGGATACGACGGGAAGTACGGTTGGGAGCAAGCCTGACGCTGGAAGAAGCGCGTGAGCTGTTGAAGGCGCGGTAGAAACCGGGAGGAATACTTAGGATCGACGAGCGGCCCATTCGTAGATTTGAGGCGTCGCCATTGACGCTATGGCATCGAAAAGAGCGAGATTTCCGTCGATAATACGGACATTGCGAGGAGCCGCATCGGTCAGGAGAATCCGGTTTTCAAAATGGAGAAACGCATCCTGGCTGATGTTTTCAAACCCGTACTCGGCAAGGCGGTCACGAATTTCTTTTCTTTGGGGGTTGGGAACATCCAAGGCTGGTTGACTGACGCATATGCGAGGCATGCGCAATTTATGCTCCGGCGGAAGGAGTCCTTCAAAAACGGTAAGATAGTCGGTAAAGGAATTTAAAAGCATCCATCTTCGTAGATAGAGAACGGGATCTTCGTTGATCGAGCCGTGAAAATGCTTTCCGCTGAGCTCGGGGTCGTGAGGCGAGAAAAACGAGTAGCAGCCAAACGCATCACCATGGGTGACCTTAAAAACTCGTTCGGGATCGTCGTCCACACGAATGACGAGATGTTCGTCTCCGCCGACCACGTATTCGGCGCCAGCCAGTCGTGAGGCTAGCTGGTGGCTTTCTTCCGAGCTTCTGAGGAAGGCGGTGAGAGCGTCAGCACGCCGCTGCCGAGCTTCCGGCCAATCGAGCGATGAATCTCCTCCGTAAAACCCTTCCAACCACCGTATGACTTCGCCCAGTTTCCGGTTCGCGGCGCAGGAATCTTCAATGCCTTGCCAGTCGATTTCATCATCCATACGCTGGAACTGATGATCGAGCCGCTTGCTTGATCCGGTTGTTTTCTAGCCACTGAAGTAACTGACCATTTTTTCGTGGGAAAATCAAGTTTATGCAGGTTCAGGGCTGGCGGCGGACTCGCAAACAGTGCTGCTATCGCAAACCTTATTTTGCACGCGGGACCGGACGAGGTTGCGGCGGTGTTCCATGAAGGGGGCGGTCGTCGAAGAGGTCGGGCGGAAAGGTAAGCGGTGGAAATGTGAGTCGCCTTGGTGGAGGTGGGGGGATAGGATGAGGGCATGAAAGATCCGGCCAAGGTGCACTCGATCGTGGACCACGAGGGCATCGTGGGGATTGAGCCGCAGGCGGAGGGGGAGCGGGTGGAGATCACGTTTGATCCGGCGCGGCTGACGGAGGAGGACATTCGGCGGATCGCGCTGGAGCATATTCAACCGATGCCGGGGGTGCGGCGTTGTGCGTTGAGGCTGGATGGGCAGGCGTGCGAGGCGGCGGCGGTGAAGCTGGAGCGGCGGATCGAGAAGGTGCCGGGAGTAAGGCATGCGACGGCGACGTATGTGGGACGGGTGTTGTGCCTGACGTTTGATGCCGGGGTGGCGGACGAGGCGGCGGTGCTGAAGGGCGTTCGCGCGGCGGGGGCGAAGATCGAGCCGCTGAAGAGTGAGCATCCGCGGCCGACTTTCCTCCAGCGGCTGCGCAGCGGGGACCTGAACGAGGAGGCCTCGTGCGCGGTGGGATTGTTGTTTTTGATCGCGTCCTTTGTGGTGGATCACTGGATGGGTCGCGGCGGTTTGACCTATGGGCTGTATGCGGGGGCGTATGTTTTTTGCGGGCAGTATGGGGTGAGGTCGGCGATCGCGTCGCTGTGGGAGCGGACGCTGGATGTGGATGTGTTGATGGTGCTGGCGGCGCTGGGCGCGGCGGCGGTGGGGGCGCCATTCGAGGGTGCGCTGCTGCTGTTTTTGTTTTCGTTTTCGAATGTGCTGCAGCGGCATGCGCTGGAGCGGACGCAGCGGGCGATCGAGTCGTTGCTGACGCTGCGGCCGGAGAAGGCGCTGCGCAAGCGGGGCGCGGGGACGGAGATGGTGGAGATTGAAAAGCTGGAGTTGGACGATGTGGTGATCGTGCGGCCGGGGGAATTGATTCCAGTGGATGGCGTGGTGGTGGAAGGGACGAGCCATATTGATGAGTCGAGCTTGACCGGTGAGTCGATGCCGGTGTCGAAGGCGGCGGGTGAGGGGGTCTTTGCGGGGACGATGAACCAATCGGGCGCGCTGGAGATTCGCGTGGCGAAGAAGTCGGAGGACTCAACCCTGGCGAAGATGGTGCGGCTGGTGGCGGAGGCGCAGGCGGAGAAATCGAACACGCAGCGATTTTTGGAGAAGGCGGAGCAGGGGTATGCGGCGGGGGTGATCGGGTTTACGATTCTCGTCCTGTTCGTACCTTGGCTGATGTGGGGGGAGGGATTCGCGGTGGCGTTCTACCGGGCGATGACGATCATGGTGGTGGCGTCGCCGTGTGCGCTGGTGATTAGCACGCCGGCGACGGTGTTGTCGGCGATTGGCGGGGCGGCGCGGAGGGGTATCTTGATAAAGGGCGGGTCGCATCTGGAGACGGCGGCGCGGATTGATATCGTGTGCCTGGATAAGACCGGAACGTTGACGGTGGGGAAGCCGACGGTGACGGATGTGGTGCTGGCGACCTCGGTGGAGAAATTCCAGAACGGGCTACTGAGCGCGGAGGCGAGCGCCTTTTTGCAGATCTGTGGCGCGGTGGAATCGAAATCGGAACATCCGCTGGCGACGGCGGTGCTGCGGGCGGCGAAGTCAGCTGGGCTGGTGCTGCCGGAGGCGGTGGCCTTTCAATCGGTGCCCGGGAAGGGGGCAGAGGCCGAGGTGGGTGGAGTGCGCTATGTGGTGGGAAGCCCGCGGTACCTGGCGGAGATCGGGGCGGCGGGCGTGGAGGGATTTGCGGGCCGGGCGATCGGCTTGCAGCAGGAAGGGAAGACGTGCATCTGGCTGGGAAGGCGCGTGGGGGACCGGGTGATGGTGCTGGCGGTGTTTGCGCTGGCGGATGTGTTGCGGCCGGAAGCGCATATGCTGGCGGCGAAGCTGCATGAGCTGGGAGTGAAAAAGGTGATCATGCTGACGGGCGACCAAACCGCGGTGGCGCGGAGTATTGCGCGGGAGGCGGGAATGGATGAATTCCGCGCGGAGCTGCTGCCGGCGGACAAGGTGGAGGCGATCCGACGGCTGAAATTGGAGGGTACGGTGATGATGATCGGCGACGGGGTGAATGACGCGCCCGCGCTGGCCACAGCCCACCTCGGCGTAGCGATGGGAGCGGCGGGAACCGACGTGGCAATGGAAACGGCGGATGTGGTGCTGATGGGCGACAAGCTCGATAACATTCCCCTGCTGGTGGGCATGGCGCGGCATGCGAAGCGGGTGCTGACACAGAACCTGGTCTTCGCCTCGGGCGTCATTCTGGTGCTGATCGCGGCGGCTTTGGGCTTTGCGCTGGCCTTGCCTCTGGGCGTGGTGGGGCATGAGGGAAGCACGGTGCTGGTGTGCCTGAATGGGTTGCGGTTGCTGGGATATCGGGGAGCGAAGTAGGGCTGTTATTGGAGGCGGGGCCAGACGAGGTCGCGGGCGGTGGGAGCCATCTCCGGGCGAGAGGGGTCGCCGCCGTCGTCGTGGCTGTTTTCGCCGACGGAATAGAGGAGGAAGTGGTCGTTGGGCTTGAGGTGGTATTTGAGAGGGTGGCCGTCGAACCAATCGGGCGGTGGCTCCGGGAGGTAGGCGGGGACAAGGTCGGCGAGGGTGGCCGGGTAGTGGGAGTTTTTTAGACGGTAGCGTTCCAGGGCGATGACGGTAAGGATTTGCTGGCGGCTGGTTTCGGCTTGCAGGGTGGAGAGGAAATGCTCGCGCATCACGGAATTGATGTAGCCTCGGCTGGCGATGGGGAAACGCAGGTGTTCGATGGCGGAGGGGGTGGTGTTAACTTCTGGGAGAGTGGGGCCAATGGCCTGCCAATTGCGGGTGGCGATGAGTTGGCGCATTTGGTCGAGGGCGGCGGCCCATTGGGAAAGCATGCGGGCTTGATCGGCATCGGCCCAGAGAGCGCGCCAAAGGGACCGCCGAAAGGAAATGGTCCACTTGGTGCCAAAGAGCCATGGCGGATCGCCGCCAAAGGCCCACCGAACGGAATTGGACGGTAATTGATCCATGAGAGAATAGAAAATGCGAATGGAGGCGGTCTCGATCTCCATGGTGGTGAGGGCGTCGGAGAAGAAATCGATGGAGGAGGCGATGTCGCTGAGGCGGAGCAGATCGGCGTCGGTCAGGGAATTGGCTTGGAGGACGGCGCAGAAAAGGGTTTCCACCGTGCCGCGCCATTCCGCGATTTCCCTCCTATGATGAAAGAGGACATGTCGTGCGCCAATGAAACGGACGAGACGGACTACGTCGGAAAGATTTCCGATCGCGCCGGCGGTATCGCCGTCGTGAAGGCGAAGCACGGTATCCCATTGCAGGAGCGAGATGAGGCCTGGAATTCTGTCGAGTGGTTCCCGATCCACGAAGGTTTCGTATTCGTATTTTAAGGCGACCGTTTTTTGCAGGAGGCGTCGCGACTCAAGGAGATCCGAGGCGAAAGCAAGCTGGCGGCGAAAGTCGGCCCAGCTCTTGGGAGTGTGTTCGGTGGTTTTTGAGTGGAAGGGAGGAGTGGCCGCAGTGGAGGCGGAAGCCCATGCGTCGGGTGAAATCTCGTAAAGGGAGAAGGGGCGCTCCAGGAGCGCGGGATGTGCTTTGTAGAGGGAGGTGAGAGGTTCCAGGGAGGCGAGGAGGGTCCGTCCGTTTTCGATGGATTCCGGTGGAGCGGGCGGCGCGATGGCATCGAAGGAGCGAAGGGTGCCGCTGGCTTCAAGACGCTGGCGCAGATTGCTCAATTCCCGGCGGCCCAGCGCTTGTTGGATCAGGCCGGCGATGGCGATGAGGATGACGAGGACGCCCATGAAGCCGAGGAGGCGCAGCTCGATGGACTTGGCGCGGCGCGGGCCGGTGGGCATGGTGTGGCAGTGTGCGGAGAAGCGCAGGGGATGTCGAGGCGGGGACTTAGGACTTCACAATCAACACCGGGCAAGGGGCGGACTCGAGGATGGCGGTGGCGCCGGGGCCGAGGACGGAGGATTCGCCGGGGCGGCTCTTGATGCCGAGGACGATGAGCTGGGGACGGGAGCGGCGGCTTTCGCGGGAGACGGCTTGTTCCTTGGTGCGGCTCTTGACGAGGCGGGGCTGGACGCGGACGCCTTCGCGTTCTCCCATGGCCTGGATGTCCTCGAGGACATCGCGGTCGGAGGCGGATGGGGCGAGGCTGTTGGCCCACTCGATCTCGGGGGTGGCGGTGGTGACGTGCAGCGCGGTGACGGCGGCGCCGGTGCCCTTGGCGAGACCGATGGCGATCTCGACGCCGAAGCGGGAGAAGTCGGTGCCGGTGGCGGGAGCGAGGATGCGCTCGAGGGCGGGGAGAGGCTCGGTGGCGGCGTTCATAAGGATGGCGACGGGACCGGGGAAATCGTGGAGCACGGTTTTCACGAGGGCGGCGAGGTCGCTGGATTTTTGGCCGGGAGTGACGCCGAGGAAAATGAGATCGTAGCCCTTGGCTGCCTCGGTCATGACAAAGGACGATTCGTCGGGTGCAGCGCCTTCCTTGAGTTCGGGTGGCTGGAGAGAATTGACGAGATCGGTGGCGGAGGCGGCCTCGGCGTCGGCAGTGGCGTTGCTTGGGGAGATGGCATCCTTGGTACGCCTGGCGTCGGCGCGGGCCTTAACGAGGTCGGCGGCGCGCTGGGCGGCGGTGCGGAGTTCGTCGAGCGGGGAAGGGACGTCTTTCTTTGGGGAGACGCCAAGCTCGATGACGCTGGCGCTGAGGCGTCGGGGGCCGATGAGAGCGCCGGCGAGCTGCGCGGCGGCGAGGCCGGCGGGACCATGGTCGACCGCGACGAGGACGCGTTCGAGGTGAGGCATGTGCTCCTGCTCGCGGGCGGATTCGCTTTCCAGGCGTTTCTTTTCGTCGCCCTTGATGGGGACGCGGCCGAGGGCCCAGCGCAAGGTGGGCGGCATGGCGAGCGTGGTGAGCACGGCCATGAGCACGATGATGGTAAAGAGTTCCTGATTGAGTGCGCCGATGGCGAGGCCGATGGAGGCGAGGATGACCTCGGTGGAGCCGCGGGCATTCATGCCGCAGCCGATGGCGAAGGCTTCGCGGCTGCCCAGACCGCCGAGGCGGCTGCCGAGGTAGCAGCCACCGAGCTTGCCGAGGCTGGCCACGGCGATGAGCATGCCAGTAAGGGCGAGCAGACGAGGATCGGCCAGGACACGGAGATCGATGGAGAGACCGGCGACGCCGAAGAAGACAGGCATGAAAAGCGTGACGATGATGCCGCGGAGCTGCTCATTGATGTGCCTGGTGAGGATGGGCGATTGACCGACCATGATGCCCGCCATGAAGGCGCCGAGCACGGTGTGCACGCCAATGGCATTGGTGAAAAGGCCGAGCACGAGCATGAGAACGAGGATGAGGCTGACGACGGGCATCTCAATGAGGAGAGTGTCATTCGTCCAACGGATGAGCCAGGCGACGAGGCGCTTGCCCAGGGTGAAGCAGAAGGCAAGGAAGAGGAGGGTGCCGATAACGCTGACGAGCAGCGAGTCGGTCTGGATGGCGCCGTGCGCGGCGAGACCGCCGATGAGGGAAAGGATGATCCAGCCGATGATGTCGTCGAGGATGGCGGAAGCGAGAATGAGGAGGCCGAGGTCGCGGCGGAGGAAGCCGGTCTCGCGGAGGACAACGGCGACGATCTTAACCGAGGAGATGGAAAGAGCGGTGGCAAGGAAGAGGGAGGTGACGATGCGTCGATTGGGATCGGGCAGGAGATTGTCGGGAAGCATCTCGCCGAGGAGATAGCCGCAGGCAAAAGGGATGATAACGCCCGCCATGGAGGTGAAGGCGGCGGTGCGGCGGACGCGCTTGACGAGGTCGAGATCGGTCTCCATGCCGGTGAGGAGCAGGAGCATGAGCACGCCAAACTCAGCAAAGGCAGTGAGCATGGGGCGCTCGGCGCCATGGGCGGGAAAGATGGCGTGCTGAAGGTCGGGCCAGAGGGCGCCGAAGATACTAGGACCGAGCAAAATGCCGGCAAGGAGCTGACCCATGACGGGAGGCTGCCCCACGCGCTGGAGGGCTTCGCCCAGGAGACGACCGACGAGGATAAGCAGCGTGAGCTGGATGAAGAAAATAATGATATCGTGATCGCCATGGCCGCCGCTACCGGCGGCAAGAAAGAGGGAGGCGATCATGTGGAGGAAAACGGCAAATTGGTGTTGTCCGCTGTTTCAGCGAGGCGGGAGAGCTTGCGTCTATAGACGAGATGAGGGCAGGTGCCAATAGTGGCGAAAGGTTGCCTGTCTCCCAAAAGTGTCCGAGGCCGGGAACACTCGGAGAAAAAACGGAAACGCCCCTGCGAAGCCGCAGGGGCGCTAACGAGACTGGCCGGAAGCCGAGATTAGTACGTCGTAGTGGTGGTCACACCAGTCGCTGGAGTCACGGTGCGTGTCTCCTCGGTTGTCGTGGTGGTGGTGGCGGGATGATGATGTTCCTCCACCTCCGTGCAGGCGGGCAGGGTGAAAAGTGCGGCTGCGGCGAGGCAGGCGAGAAAGAGTGTTTTCATGGTTTGGAAGCTTGTCCGCCCTGCGGCAGCCCAAGAGCGGGCCGCCGGGCAAGACGGAATGGATTAGTCGTGGGTGGTCGTGGTGGTGGTCTTGCGAACGATGACCTTGGAGGCGATCATGTCGTCGCCGCTCTTGGTGTAATACACGGTGACGGGCAGACCGGATTTGACGGTCTCGACGGAGACAGGAGCGCCGGCTTCATCCACGTAGGTGGTGGACTTGGTGTAGTGATAGGTCACGGGAGTGGCATCGGTGCCACGGACGGTGATGATGTCGGGACCAAAGGTATTCACCGTGCCCATGTAGGTGACGGGCTCCGAGGTGGTGACGGCGACGGCCTGGGCGTAGGTGGATTGAGGGAGCAGGGTGGCAACGCCGAGCAGAACCGCGGCGCCGAGACAATGGATGGTGGTTTTCATTTTGGTGGTTGGCACGTATTTGGTTTTGTTGTGCTGCTGAGGAATCGTGAGGTTTGGCGGGGATGGCGGTCGGTGAGCACCCTGAGAAGGGGGTCAGCCAAAAGATGGGAACGTAGGGCTTCTGCGGCCTGAGGGGGAAAACGGCGGTGGTGAAAATGGGAGCAAGGCGTTAGGAAGGGAGGATATGAAAGTGCTCTTCATTGGCGGGTCGGGAATCATCAGCACGGCGTCCACGGCGTTGGCGGTGGAGCGTGGGCTGGATATCTGGCTGCTGAATCGGGGTCGGTCGGCGAGGCCGGCCGGGGTGAAATCGCTCAGGGGGGATACGGGCGATGCGGAGGCCATGCGGGCGGCGCAGGAGGGGCACGAGTGGGACGCGGTGGTGCAGTGGATTGCGTTTCGGCCGGAGGCGGTGGAGCGGGATATCGAGCTCTTTCGCGGGCGGACGAAGCAGTATGTGTTCATCAGCTCGGCGAGCGCGTACCAGAAGCCGGCGGCGCATTATGTGATCACGGAGAAGACGCCGCTGGTGAATCCGTACTGGGATTACTCGCGGCAGAAAATCGCGTGCGAGGAGCGGCTGAGGAGGGCACATGTCGAGGAGGGTTTTCCGGTGACGATTGTGCGTCCCTCGCTGACCTATGGCGACACGCAGGTGCCGCTGGTGATGAACTCGTGGGCGAAGAGCTGGACGGCGGTGGAGCGGATGCGCCGGGGCGAGCCGGTGATCGTGCCGGGCGATGGGAACTCGCTCTGGACGGTGACGCACAACTCGGACTTTGCGCGGGGGCTGGTGGGCCTGCTCGGGAAGGAGGCGGCGATCGGCGAGGCGTTTCACATTACCTCGGATGAAGTGCTGACCTGGAATGACATCTTTCTCCAGACGGCGAGGGCGGCGGGGGTGGAGCAGCCGCGGCTGGTGCATATCGCGTCGGATTTTCTCACGGCGTGTCTGCCGGATTCCGTCGGGACACTGTACGGCGACAAGGCGGTGTCGTCGGTGTTTGATAACTCGAAGATCCGCAGTGTGGTGCCGGACTTTCAACCGAGGGTGCGCTATGCGGAGGGGATCAAGAGAACGATTGCGTGGTTTGAGGCGGATGCGGCGCGACAGCAGATCGATGCGGAGGCGAACGCGATGTGGGACAAGCTGATCGGGGCTTACGAAGAGGGGCTGGCGCGGGCGCGCGAGCGATTTGCGCGGTGAGGCGAGGTTAGATATCGTCGCTCTTGGCGGCGTCTTCGCCGGAGAGCAGCCAGGCGAGCCAGGCAAAGCAGGCGAAGGCGGTGACAGAGATGACGGCGAGCATGGGGAAGAGCGGGAGGAAGCTGGGCGAGATTTCCCGGGTGCAAAACAGAGTGACGATGGCGGGCACGAAGCAAATGGTGAGGCCAGTGGTGAGGGCGTGGGAATCGGGCTCGGACGGTAGGAGAGTGCCGCGGAAGCGGAGCGCGGCGGCGGCGGCCAGGGTCATGCAGAAAGTGGACCAGAGAATGGCGCCCATGGGATCGGCGGGCCGGTGGCCGCCGACAAAGATGACACCGAAGCCGAAGAGCGTGGCAACGAGTGCGCCGGCGCAGGCGACCCACGGACGCCAGCGCGGAGCCGCGACGAGGAGAAAGGCGAGGGCGAGGATGGTGGGGAAAGTGGTATGGCCGCTGGGGTAGGTTTCGTTGACCAGGTTTTCCCATTCGTGGAGGGAGGGGCCACCGACAGACGGGCGGGGCAGGGTTTTCTTGAAGGTGGCGGTGCCGGCATTGGCGCAAAAGATTGCGACCACGGCGAGAAAACCGAGCAGGTAACGGCGGCGGTAGAGCGCGATGCTCCCGATCGCCGCGAGACAGACGAGGAAGGTCGTGAGATTGACCAGGTTCATGAGCCGACCGCTCCAGCGTACGAATTGCGGGGTGAGTTCGAGGTGACCCTTGAAGGACAGGTAGTCGAACTCCTGCCCCCAGCGGGTGGCGACGAAAAAGAGATAACCCGCTGCGGTGAGCAGGCCCAGAATGCCGCAACCTACTTTAAGATGGAAGATGACGGGCCGTGGCATGGATGGACGCTACGCGGAATGCACAGCGCTTACCGTGCCAGCCCGCGGGAATTTGCGCCACGGAATTTTCTGTTTTCGAGGACCCGGCCGGGCCCTCTCCCTCGGTGGTGGCCGGAAAGAAGGCTTGATTTTTCCGGCCGGGCTAGCGAATGAGGGCGCGTTCCTTTTCCCTTTTTGAGGAGAGGACGCCCCTCCAATTCCCAACCTCTCCCGCATACCATGGCTGATTCCAACGTGATCGAAATCAAAGATACCACCAGCAACCCCGCGCCGCTCGGCCTGCTCGCCTTTGGCATGACGACGATTTTGCTCAACTTTCACAATGCGGGCTTTTACGCGCTGGATAGCATGATCCTGGCCATGGGCATTTTTTACGGCGGCCTGGCCCAGGTGATTGCGGGTTTGCTGGAGTGGAAGAAAAACAACACCTTCGGCACGACGGCGTTTCTATCCTACGGATTTTTCTGGCTCTCGCTGGTGGCGCTTATTTTGCTGCCCAAGTTGATTCCGACGGTGACGCCTCAGACTGATGTCTCGATGGCGGCCTATTTGGGCATGTGGGGTCTCTTCACGGGCGTGATGTTCATTGCGACGCTGCGGATCAGCTATGCGTTGCAGTTCATTTTCTTCACGCTGACGGTGCTATTTTTCATGCTGGCGATCGGCGACTACACGGGCAACAAGGCGCTGAAGACGGCGGCGGGATATGAGGGTATCATCTGTGGGGCGTCGGCGATGTACACGGGGCTGGCGCTGGTGATCAACGAGGTGTTTGCGCATCCGCATTTGCCAATCGGGCATGTGAAGAAGAAGTAGGGGCGCGCGTATTTCATCGGGCGGTCCCGGCGGCTGGACAAGCAAAAGGCGTGGTGCTAAGCCACGCGCGTGGGCGATATCTATGTAACGCGGGACTGGGAGGAGCAGGGGCCGTATTCCCGCGAAGAGGCGGCGCGGCTGATCGAGAAGGGTGAACTCAAGGAAGATGATCGCGCCTGGCAGGCGGGAGAAGGCAAGCAGATGCCGTTGGGCGAATTATTGCGGCGGCCACCGGCGGTGCCGGGTAGGAGCTGGGGGGATTTTTCCGATATTTCGGGCACGACGAAGATGTGGTTGGGGGCTTGGGCATTGGGTGGGCTTGGGTTCCTCCTTATTTGTCTTGTCTCGGCATTCTTCCTATGGACGCGGCACTCGGTAGAGTCCCTAAAACTTGTGCGATCGCCGGAAACTTGGTCGACTTCTTCCTTTGCGGGGCTGAGCCTGCGCAGCCCTTATGACTTAAAGAAGGTCGCTGGCGCTCGGGCAGGCCAGACCGGTTCCTATGCGGCGAATGCTGTAGTATCGACGGATAAGCGCCATGCCGAGGGAGCGGAGATGATACTCCTGGCCAGCGTGACGGAGTACCAGCCCGGCACGGAAATCGATCTAAGCCTCGCCGTGAAGAGCCGGTTGGCGGCTCTGGCCGAAGTCGAGGATATGCGCCTGCCCTATTTTAATTTCAACAAAACGACGGTGGACGGTCACCCGGCCTGCTCGGGAAGAGTCACCCTAGAGGGGACGTCGAAGAGAGGAAAGCGAACCGCTTGCCTGGTATATTTTCTCCTGATCCAGTCCGGAAACAAATTGGCGGAGGTGGAAACGATGCTCTTCGACCATGAGGAAAAACTGAGCGGCGAGATCCTGGAGAGCGTGAAGCTGGAGTGATGCTTTCCCATCGCGGAATGCGGGAAGTTGCGGTAAAGCTCCACGGGTCGTGATTTCACCAATCCTGCCTTCTTGGAATTTCCCCTGCCGGTGGAGGCCATGGATTGGCGCGGTGGCCGCGGCGCTATGGCTGGCGGCAGGAAGCGCCCGAGCGGAGGATCTCCCGCCGCTGAAGCTGGGTGCGGGCACAAAGCGTGTCGACCTCACCCCCTTTCTAACCTTCAGCCGCGATGAGACTGGGCAAAAGAAGGTGGAGGACCTGCGGGTGCCCGGTCGCATGGGCTTCCAAAAAATCGAGGGAGTCTGGAAAAATTTCGGCTTCACGCCGGATACGGTGTGGGGCCATTTCCGTATGAGTTCCGCGGAACCAGGTCCCACGGAGTGGCTCGTCGAGTACGCCGCCTCGCATGTGGATGAAATTCGCTGGTATGTCTATCGCGGAGACGTTCTCATGGCCAAGGCCGATGGTGGTATTCTCAAGCCCGGCCGTTTTGCGCTGATGAATTTTCGGCATCCCGTGCTGCCCGTTACGATTGGACCCGGCGAGACGCTCGATATCTACTTCCGCATTCGCAGCGAGACTTCCATCGCCGTGCCCATGATTCTCTGGGATCCTGTGGCCTACGGGGAAAAAGCCAGCCGGCTCGAGTGGCGCAGCGGGGCGTATTTTGGCTACCTGGCCGCCATGGTGGCCATTGGTCTGTGTTTCGCCATCTTCAACCGCGACCGCATCTTTCTCGTTTATTCGCTCATGAATGCCTTTTTCTGGATGCTCTTCTTCTGCACGGGCGGCTACGTGCAATGGCATGGGTTGCCAGGTTCGGAATTTTGGACGCACCAGGGTGTGTTGCTCGCCATGGCCGGTTGCCTGCTCTCCATGCTCTGGCTGCTGCGCTACCTGTTTACCTTGCCGCGCGCGTATCCGCGTTTCGACCGATGGTTCCGCATCGCCCTCTGGGGCCTGGCCGCCCTTTCCCTCTTCGCCATGGTTGCTCCGTACCGCCCGGTTATCATGTTGGAACTGGGCATGGTCATGCTCATTTGCGTGGTGGTGGCGCTTTGTTCCTACCACCTGTTTTTCCGCGTTTACAAAATCCATCAGCTTTATTTCATCGCATGGCTGGGGTTGTGGATAGGGACGTTTCTGCTCTTTCTTCAACCCTTCGGCGTCACGCCCATGTGGGCGACCGAGGAGCAAAACATGAGAGGCATCATGGGTTACGGAGCCTTTTTCTTCCTCCTGGCTCTGGCCGCGCGTTCTCGCCAGAACCGGGATGAGAAAGAGCAGATCCGTGCCCGCGAAATGGCGGCAGTGGAAGCCAGTAAATTCAAGAGCCTGTTCCTTGCCAACATGAGTCACGAGATTCGCGCGCCGCTGAGTTCGCTGGTGGGCTTGTCGCAGGCGATGTGCGCGCAAAGCGAGAAGCATGCGCTGCCGCCAGAGTTTGTGAAATTTCTCAACCAGATTCGGGTGGGCGGGCAGTACCTGAACATGATGCTGACCAATTTGCTGGATGTGTCCTCGGCGGAGGCGGGGCGAAATCCGGTGCATTGGAAAGTGATCAAGCTGGGGGAGTGGGCGGAGCAGGTGCGGAGCCTGCTGGACCCGGCGGCGCTGCATGCGGAGGTGCGGCTGGAGTGGAAGGTGGAGATCGATCCCAACCGGGAGATGGAGACGGACCCGATCCGGCTCACGCAGATTTTGCTGAACCTGATGCACAACGCGATCAAGTTCAGTCCCAAGGGCTCGGCGGTGGAAATCGCGCTGGCGGAGGAAGAGGGGCGGCTGCGCCTGATGGTGAGCGACCAAGGGCCGGGCATTCGCGAGGAAGAGATGGCGTCGATTTTCCAATCGTTCACCCAGGGGGCAACGCGGTCGGAGACGGGTCCGCATGGAGCGGGGCTGGGGCTGGCGGTGGTGCGGCAGAATGCGAAACTGCTGGGCGGCACGGTGACGGTGGAAAATCGCCGTTGTGGCGGGGCGTGTTTCACGGTTAGGGTGCCGTTAAAAAGGTGACTTCCTATATGCGCGTGGTGATCGTGGATGATAATGAGATCGAGCAGCTCAATTTGCAGACGCTGCTGGAGGGGATGCGTGAAGTGAAGGTGGTGGGGCAGGCGACGGACCTGGCCTCGGCCAAGGCCTTGCTCGCGGCGGAGAAGCCGGAGGCGATTTTTCTGGATATCGAGCTGGGGCGGGGAACGGGATTTGAATTGCTGGCTGAACTTGCGAGCAAGCCGCTGGTGGTCTTCACCACGCTGCACCGCGAGTATGCGGTGAGGGCGTTTGAAGTGAAGGCGGTGGACTATCTGGTGAAGCCCATCACCGAGGATCGCCTGCGGCGCGCGGTGGAACGGCTGGGCGATGCGCTTGCGCTGAAGGCGACGCAGACGGCGCTGGATCTCACGGATCTGCTGGTCTTCAAGAAAGGCACGGAGCGTTATCTGGTGGCGGTGGAGTCGATCGCGGCGATCTGCGGAGATCGGGACTACACCCAGGTGGTGACGGCGGAGGGTAAGGAATTTCTCGATGATCGGCGCATGCGGGATTGGCAGGCGATGCTGCCCGGCAAGTATTTTCCGGCGCTGGACCGCTCGACGATTGTGAATCTTGGGGAGGTGGCGTCGTACCATCCCACGAGCGAAGGCGGGGAGCTGAACTGGCGGAATTCGGCAAAGCCGCTGGAGATCGGCAAGGCGGCCTTTAAGCGGCTTGAGGAGTGCATGCGCCACGGGGTGGGGGAGTAGGCTGCCCCGGAGTGATTTTTCGCCGATGAAATAGCGGGCTTTGCCCGATGGAAACGGGGATTCGCAGATCGCGGATTTTCTTTGGGAAAGGGCGGTTTGAGACTTGGGGAAAGAAATCGGTTTTTCGGAACCGGCAACCCCAAGAATCCCATGAAAAATACTGCCCCAGCTCGGCTCAAATCATCCTCCACAAAAATCTGCGCGCGCCCCAATCAGGCATGGCGACGCGGTGTGTTTCTTTGCCTCCTCCTGCTCGGTTTTTTGAGCAGAGCGGGCGCGACCCAGGTGGCCGTGCCGCCGGTAACAATGACGTGGTCGGTGGCGAGCCAGTGGGACAGCGGGTATACGGCGTATCTGGTGATTTCCAATACGACGACCAGCCCGATCACCGGCTGGACGGCTACTTTCAAGACCGCGCAGGCGGAGACCTCGGTGTGGAACGCGAAAATCGCAGGCCCGTCGGCCACGATGTACACGCTCACGCCGGAGAGCTGGACCACGATCATCCTGCCGAAGACGAGCGTCTCGATCGGGTTCACTTTCAATGGCGCGCCGCCGGTGACGCCCGGCACGTTTACTTTTAACGGCATACCGGTGACGGTGGCGGGAGCCGGTGGCGGCGGGGCAAATCCCACGCCCACTCCAACGCCGACGCCCAGCCCGTCGCCTTCTCCTTCGCCCTCACCGAGCCCTTCCCCATCACCTTCGCCGAGCCCATCGCCCTCGCCGTCTCCCTCCCCGGTGACCGGAGCGCCGGCCAAGCCTTCGATCTCAATCCTGCAAAACTGGTCGGGGCTGGGCGGGTTTGATGTCTCGTGGAGCATCTGGTCGGGCAATACGGCCACGAGTTACAAGGTGCTGCAGGACGGCAAGGTGATCTACACCGGCACCGCACCGGCTGCGACGAGCGGTGGGCAGACGGCGAGCTATAATATCAACAAGCTGCACTACAGCGCGCATCTCTATCAGGTGATCGTGAGCAACTCGGCGGGCTCGACCGCGAGCGACACGAAGGATTACGAGACCGATGGCGCGAGCAAGATCTACCTGGCCCCGGACGATGCCAATACCGACATGCAGACGCGGCAGGTGACGGTGGGCGCGGGCAAGACGGTGTCGTATGCGCTGAGCATGATCACGGGCGGCACGGGCAACTTCCAGGTGGCCACGAACAACTCGACCGTGGTAGCGGTGTCGGTGAGCGGAACGACGCTGAAGGTGACCGGCTCGGGAGCCGGGCGTGCTTCGGTGCGCATCACGGATGCCGCGAGCGGGCTCCAGCGCTGGCTGGGCGTGCGGGTGCAGAATACGGATGGTACGCTGCCGGGATTGCCAAAGTACCTCGGCGTGGGCTCGGTAAGCGATGACGGCACGGCCGCGCTGGATTTCTGGAAGCAATTCGGCACGGGCGATGCAAATCGCCGGATGGATGCCCGTTACATCTACATCAACGGCGGTCCGCTGAACAAGAACCCATGGGCTTGGCGGAGTGAGAACAGCTCGATCCAGGATGGGTATCGCGCTACGCAGTTCTTCCGCAATAGCCTGATGTACGGGATGATTCCCTTCGTGGTCTGGTACAATATCGCGGACGGCGGAGAGAGCTACACCACCGATCTGTCGCACGTGCAGGATGCCGACTACATGAAGGGCTACTTCATCGACCTCCAGTACATGTGCACACTAGCCAAGGCCGAGGCGGGCAATGAGATGATCGGAATCGTGCTTGAGCCGGACTTCCTCGGCTACCTCGCGCAGAACAGCAACGACCCCACGACGACCCAGGCCTTTGCGGATGCGGCCTATGCCGCCGGGGTGCTGAAGGCCGGGGTGGACCCCGTGTTTCCCAACACCGTTACCGGCCTGGTGCAGACGATCAACTACGTGATCTCCAAGAACCTGCCCACTGCGTGGTTTGGCTGGCAGATCAACCTCTGGGCTTCTCCGGCCAATGGTTGGACCACGCCCACGGGATCAAAGGGCATCATGCACCTCACCGATACGCAGGGCGTGGCCACCGGCCGCGCGAGCATCGTGAAGGAAGCCACAGCCATGGCCAACTATTACATGAAGGCGGGGGTGACCTCGAATGGGGCGAAGTTTGTCTCGGTGGATAAGTACGGCCTGGATGCGGTGGGGTATGAGCCGACCTATGCGGCGAATGATCCGGCGAGCTCCACCTGGTTCTGGAATGCGGTGCTGTGGGAGAACTACCTCGTGTTCCTCAATGCGATTCACACCACGACGAACCTGCCCGTGGTGCCCTGGCAGATTCCGGTGGGACACATCAACACGAGCCAGATGCTCGACGCGAAGAACAACCTCTATCCCGAGTTGGATAACAGCTATCAACATTACGAAGACTCCGCGACGACGTTCTTCCTCGGAGACAGCTTCCTGGCGGGTGGGGCGCGGCTGGAATACTTCTCGAAGTTTGACGGCACCACGCGGGTGAGCCTGCAGGATGGCAAGGTGGTATGGGGCGCCTGCATGGACCAGGCCGCAGCGTCGGGGGTGCCGATCATCCTCTTTGGCGCGGGAGTGGGCAATAGCACGGAGGGCATTCCCCTCAATGGCGCAAGCGCGCCGACCGATGGCGGGTTGTGGATGACGAAAGTGCAGCGGTATTTTGCGAAGCCGATCGTGACGACCGGCCAGCCAGCCCCTTGGACGAATCCCGCTACGGTGCCAACGCCCGGTCCATCGCCCGCGGCCAATCCGTAGGCGACACCGATAGCGGAGGCAGTCCACGCGGCGCCGCTCCTGAGCTGGGAGCGGCGCCGTTGTGTTTTAAAGTCGCGGCGGGCTCAACAGTTTGACGTGGCTTGTTCGTGCCTTGCAGCAGCGGGGGATCAAGGATAGGGGTTTCCTTTTCACCAATGGTCCTCCCACTCATGAAACAGATGGCTCCTCGTTTTCTCCTGATTGCATTCTTCCTGTCCTTTGCGTGCCTCGGGCGGGCGGAAGAGCCGCTCAAGATTCTGACTATTGGCAACAGTTTTGCGGGGAATGTGCTGAGTGATCTGCCGCAGATGACGAAGGCGGCGGGAAAGAATGTGTTGTTCTTCGGAGCGAATCCCGGCGGCTGCAGCATGGAGAGGCATGCGGGCTGGGTGAAGCTGGACGAGGCGAATCCCGAGGATCCGGCAGGGAAGCCGTATCCGAGCAATTTCATGCCCGGCCGGCTGGCGGATAAGGAGCACAAGTACAGCCTGCGCGAGGTGTTGCAGGCGGAGAAATGGAACTTCGTAACGATCCAGCAGGTGAGCGATACGAGCTTTAAGCCAGAGACCTTTGAGCCGTATGCGACGACGCTGATCGATACGATTCGCAAGTACGCGCCGCAGGCCAAGATCGTGGTGTTTGAGACCTGGGCTTACCGCGAGGACTATGCGGGTTTCAAGGATGGGTTGGATCAGCAGAAGATGTTTGAGGGGTTGACGGCGGCGTATGAAAAGCTGGCGGCGGACCACGGGCTGCAAATCATTCCGGTGGGTTATGCCTTTCAAAAAGCGCGGGCGACGGACAAGTGGCATTTCCAATATCCCGATCCCGATTTTGACTATAAAAACCCGGCGCCGGGCACGATTCCCAAGCAGCCGGGCAGCTTGAACATGGGCTGGGGCTGGTTCACGCCGCCGACTGGGGGGAAGAGCACGTTTGTGCTCGATCACAAGCATGGCAACGCGGCGGGCAAACTGCTGGCGGCGTCGGTCTTTTACGAGGCGCTGCTCGGTGAAGATGTGCAGAAAAACACCTTTTTGCCGGATAAGATGGACCCGGCGGACGCGGCGGATCTGCGCCGCATCGCGCACGAGTCCTTTGCCTCGTACAAGGGGCCGAAGGTGACGCTGGACAAGTAGGCCCTAGACCTTGGGGACGACGATGAGCGTCTCCTTGGGCTGAGGAATGGCCGACATGGCGCTGGGTGGAACGCCAAAGGTCTGGGTGAATTGGCCGGCGGGGAATTTGCCGTACATGGTGGAGAGGCCGAGATCGTCGGGGCGGGAGTTATTGAAGACGATGGGGATAATGGCCTCGTCGCTGCCGATATTGGCAATGGAATGAGCGAAGCCCTGGGGAACGAAGGCGACATCGCCGGGCTCCAGGGTGAAAATGTCGGCCTCGCCATCCGGTGGGACGATGGTCATCTGGACCGTGCCGGCGACAACGTAGTCCATCTCCCAGCAGTTGGGGTGCCAGTGGGGCTCGCGCAGAGCACCGGGCTTGAGCTTGAGAAGGAAGACGGCCGCGCCGCCGTTTTTCACCACGGGGAAGACAACCTCGTCGCACTCGGCCACCGAGCCGCCGGCATTGTCGACCTGGGGCTTGAGGGCGTTGAGCTTGTATTTGTAGGAAGAGGCGGGCTTGGGTGCGGTTCCCGGAGGAGCCGGATCGGCGGCTTTGGCGGAGGGAAGGGCGGAGAGGGCAAAGCCCGCGCCGGTCGCGACGGCCATCTTGAGAAGGTCGCGGCGGGGGGTGAGGGAGGTGGGAGTATCAGAGGGGGAAGTGTCCATGCGATGAGCTTTTGTCCTGGAGGGGGGCTTTGTCAATGGCGCGGGATTGGAGGATTGCGACGAGGCGGCGCTTAGGCCAGCCTGCGGGCACGAGTGAGAAGATTTTTCCGAATTCTAAGGCGGCTCCTAAAGTGGAGTCTGCTGGTGGTGGCCGTCTTGCTCGCGTTGCTGGTGGTGACTTTGTTTTTCTTTGGACACCTGATCTATCCCAAACTGCTGGTGCAGCCCGCGCGGTATAAGGATGGAATGCAGTATGTCTGGAATCCCTTTGATCGGACGAAATTTGAGGCGAAGACGGCGGACGGGCTGCGGCTGGCTTGCTTTTACGGCCAGACGAAGGTGACGCCGGCGCGTGGGACGTGCGTGATTTTGCACGGGCATTCCTATGGGAAAGATGGCATGGCCTGGCTGGCGCGGAAGCTGACGGAGCGCGGGTTTGACGTGGTGGCCTTCGATGCGCGGGCGCATGGCGAGAGCGAGGGGGAGATCTCCACGGTGGGTGATCTGGAGGGAGCGGATGCGAATGCGGTGGTGGAGCAGGCCGAGAAGAAATTTGCCCTGCCGCATCCGCGCATCGTGATCGGTCAATCGCTGGGCGCGGTGACGGCGATCCGCATGATCACGCTGCCGGGCAACACGATGGACGGAGCGATCATCATCTCGCCCTATGCGCGGCTGCACGATGTGGTGGAGCGGGAGGAGAAGTTCTATTTACCCTGGACCGATACGGCTCAGGTGATGGCGGATGCGGAGAAGCTGGCGGGGCGGAAGATGTGGGACTTTGCGCCGGTGAAATTGGCGCCGCAAATCGCGATCCCGGTGCTGGTCTTGCATGGGACGGCGGATTCGCGGTTTCGGCTGGCGGAGGGGCGGGAGGTCTTTGATGCAATTGGGACGGCGCAGGCGCACCCGGCACGCAAGCTATGGGTGGAGGCCAAGGGCGCGGGGCATAATGATCTGCTGGGCGACCGACTCTCCTGGAGCAAGGAGGTGGCGGGAGCGATGGCGGGATTTTTGGATACCTTTGCGGAGAAGGAAAAGTAAGCCGCCGGGGCGGAGATTACTTAGCCTTCTGCGCCTTCACGTAAGCCTCGTATTCGCTGGGGAGCATGAAGGTCCAGCCTTCGGCCTTTAGGAAGTCGACGATCTGGGCGAAGTTTTGGAGGCCTTCTTCGCTGAAGTAGGGCGGGTGGAACTGGATGGCGGTGAAGGTGAGGTTGCGGCCGGATTTCTCATACTCGGCCTTGAACTTTTCGAAGTTGGGTTTGCCGGTGCCGTCGTTTTCGCCGCGGATGGCCATGGGGAGAAGGAGCTTGCCTTCGTAGCCGGGAGGCTTGCCGTAGCTGAAGACCATGGTGAACTCGGGGAGGGCGGCGAGGGCCTTGGCGGTGTCGGCGTCGACTCCGTTGTAGGGAGCGCCGAAGGTGTGGAGGGGAGCGCCGAGGGCGGCGATGGTGGCGGCCTGGGATTTGTCGAGATCCTGCTTTTGGTGGTCGTAACCGGAGCCCTTGAATTCCTGGATGTCCTTCTGCTCGGCGTCCTTCCAGGCTTTGTGGTCCCAGCCGTGGTTCCAGTACTCGATGCGGCCCGTGGCGGCGACGGACTTGAGCCAGGCAAAGTAGCCGTCCTTGTCGGTTTCGAGCGAGTCGCAGATGATGCCGACGGAGGCCTTGATGTTCTTTTGCTCCACGACATCGAAGAACTTTTTCCAGTTGGGAATGAGCATGTTCTTCATGTCGTCGGCCTTGACGATGACGATCTTTTGCGGAGCGGGATCGGCGGCGAAGGTGGGCAGAGCGGTGAGGCCGAGGGCGACGCCGAGGAGGGTGGAGAAGCGGGTGAAGAGGGACATGGTCGGGAGTGGGGAGAGATTGATCTTAGCGCGGGACGAGGGAGGGGAAAGGGGATTGTTTCGCATCGCGATGAGCGGGTACGGGAATCAAAGGGCGGGTGCTGGAACGCTGTCTGCCTCGGGGAGTTCGCTCTCGCCGGAGAGGGCGCGGCCGAACCAGGCGGTGGTGGCAAAGGCGGAGGTGACGATGACGGCGATCATGACGAGGAGGGGATGGTAGGTGGGCGGCAGGCCGGCGGTGCAGAAGAGCGTGGCGAGAGCGACCAGCAGGCAAAGGGCGGCCCCGAGGGCGAGGGCAGGCAGATGAGGATCGGGCAGGCGGGTGCGGCCGCGGAGGCGCACCGCCAGCGCGGCGGCCAGCGCCATGCAGAAAGCCGACCAGAAGATGCCGCCGATGGGATCGGCCGGGCGGTGGGCACCGACAAAGACGACCGAAATGCCATAGGCCGCGGAGAGAACGCCGGCCAGGGAGGCCACCCAGGGCCGCCAGCGCGCGGAGGAGACGAGGACGAAGCCGAGGCCCACGCAGGTGGCAAAGGTGGTGTGCCCGCTGGGATAGCTCTCGGTGGCGAGGAAGCCGGAGATGGATTGGCGGGGGACGACCAAGGAAGGGCGGGGCAGGTGGCCCTTCATGAGTTCGGTGCCGGCCAGGGCCACGAAGAGGCCGGCTACGGCCATGAGACCGAGGAGGAAGCGCCGGCGCAGGAGAGAAATGGCCAGGAGCATGGCGCTGGCGGTGAGGAGGCTGGTGAGGCTGACCATCTTCATCAAAACCTTGGCGAGGCGCACAGTGCCGGGGTAGACATCGTCGTGGCCGTAATACCCGATGAAATCATATTCCTGGCCGGGCACGGTGAGGACGAAAAGGAGGTAGCCCAGGACAGTAAGGAGACCGAAAAAAACGGCCCCGGCGAGGAGTTGAAAGGTAACGGTTCGTCGCATGAATGGGGCGGAGAGTAGATAGCGCAAATGGGGCGGAAGCGCCCGAATTTTTGTTGTGAGACGGGCGGGAGTTGATGAGGGTGGATGATGACAATTCGCCGAGCCAATGCGGAAGACGTGCCAGGAATCGTGGGGCTGTATAAGGCGGACCCGGTGACAGGTCTGCGCGAGGCCGAGGGGGTGGAAGCGGAGGAGGGGTATGCGGAGGCATTCCGGGTGATCGACCGGGACGAAAACCAGCGGCTCATGGTGGCGGAGGAGGAGGCTGGGGCATTGACCGGGACCGTGCAGGTGACGTTGATCGTGCATGTGATGGCGCAAGGGCTGCGGCGGGCCGTGGTGGAGGCGATGTTTGTGCATCCGGAATATCAGGGGAAGGGAATCGGCGGAGCGCTGATGCAGGCGGCGATCGCACAGGCGCGGGAATGGGGCTGCGGTGCGGTGGAGTTGACCTCCAACAAGGTGCGCAAGGAGGCGCATGCGTTTTACGGACGGCTGGGTTTTGTCGCGACGCACGAGGGGTTCAAACTAGGGCTGGGGAAAGGGTGAAGAGCGCGGAATATTACTAGCGCGGGATGTGAGGCGGTATTAGGCTTTCGGCCATGAAAATAAGCCGCCTGTTTTTCGCGTTGGGAATTCTCAGCATTTCGCTTGGGAGGCTGGGCGCGCAGCAGGCCGCACCCGCTCAGGGAACCGAGGACCAGGGAGATTCGGCCGATGCGATGTGGAATCATGTGCTGGCACTGAAAAAGGGGCCGCTGGAGAAGCCAAAGACCAGGGAAGAGATGTCGGCTTTCGTCCCCTCGCTCAATGCGGCGGCGGCGGAGTTTTTGAAGAAGTACCCCAATGATCCTCGGAAGTGGGATGCGATGATGCTGGAGGTGCAAACGGAAAGCATGCTGACGCGGCTGGGGCAGCAGGGATTCGACCCGGCCAAGGCAGCCAAGGTGGCGCAAGAGGTGGTGGCGGCGAAGGATGCGCCGAAGGAGATCAAGAAGCAGGCGTCGCTTCTGCTGCTGGCGCAGGCCCTAAAGGGGGACCCGGCGACTTTTGAAAAAGCGCTGGCGGCGTTTGAGAAGGAATATCCAAACGATGAGAATATCGATCAGGTGAAGTTTGCCTATGCGCAGCGTCTGGCCAAAACGGACGCGGCGAAATCCACGGCCCTTTACAAGGAACTGGCGCAGAGCAAGGACGAGGAAGTGGCGGCGGCAGCCAAAAATATGGTGCAGGCCTCGGAAATGATCGGCAAACCTGTCGATTTGAAATTTACCGCGGTGGACGGCACCGAGGTCGACCTGAGCAAAATGAAGGGCAAGGTGGTGTTGATCGATTTTTGGGCGACGTGGTGCGGACCGTGCATGCAGGAGGTGCCCAATGTGGTGAAGACCTACCAGCAGTATCATGACAAGGGCTTTGAGATCGTGGGGATCTCACTGGATCAATCGAAGGCGGATCTCCTTTCCGTGACGAAAGAAAAGGGGATGACTTGGCCGCAGTATTTTGACGGCGAGGGCTGGCAAAATGCGATCAGCAAGCGCTTTGGGATCAACTCGATTCCCCGCATGTGGCTGATCGACAAGAAGGGGAACCTGGTGACGACCGAGGCGCGGGCGGATCTGGAAGGCCAAGTCGAGAAGTTGATGGGCGAGGGCGGAAAGACCGAGGCGGCGCAGTAGTAAAAAACCAAGGCAGGCGCGCCGTTTGATCAGTTCATGAAGATGGAGCTATCCCAGGAGCAGAAAGCGGAAATCGTCGCGTCGCTCCAGCGGTATTTTTCGGAGGAGCTGGACTACGAACTTAGGGATATGCCGGCGGGCTTTCTGCTGGATTACATCCTCAAGGAGATCGGGCCGTTTGCTTATAATAAGGGCGTGGAGGATGCGAGGAAATATTTTGCCTCGAAGGTGGAAGATTTATCGGGCGTTTGCTTTGAGGAAGGGCTCACCTTTTGGAAGGAATCCAAGGGGGAGGGGCGCTGGGTGCGGCGCAAGACGGGATAAGGGAGATGCTGGATTTTTTGGAGGCGATGGGCCGCCTGTTCATGGGCGTTTTGCGGCTGCTGGATTTTCTGGAGCAGCTGATCGATTTTGGATGCGGGCTTCGCTGGTTCCTTTCGTCTGACTATAGGGCGGAGGTGCGGGCGGCGAG
>FTCB01000673.1_pt1 | contig 32665 bp, 15 predicted proteins | sample 1639431 | NCBI WGS metagenome assembly FTCB01 (sample SAMEA3914864, study PRJEB12502) | metagenome | biome: forest; material: soil | place: USA | collected 2012-03-12 | depth 0.3 m
AGCTTCCACTCGCAGTGACGTCGACTACGACGTCGCGAGGCTGAACGTCATCGCCATCACGGCGAGCGCGGCCAGGATGGCGACGGCACCGGCGCCGAGGATGATCATCCCCACTTTGTCCTTCTTCTCCGTCTTCTTCTGGAACGGCGAAGCGTTCATGAAGTTCGACGGTTTCACGCTGCTCTTGGCCACCGGGGCGACGTGTTCGTCGGCATCGGGCAACTCCTGCACTTCCTCCGAGGCGTTGTCCGGATCGTACACGGCGTCGATTTTGCCAAAGCGGATTTTGTCGCCGGCATTCAGCACGCGCGATTCATCCGCATTGAGCGAGGAGCCGTTCAGCCGGGTGCCATTGGTCGAGCCCAGATCGGTGAGCGTGTATCCTCCTCCTCCTCCGGCAGGTTCGATGCGGGCATGATGGCTGGAGACGCTGGCATCGTCGATCGCGAGCGTATTGTCCGACCCACGGCCCACGGTCACGGCTTCTTCGGTGAGCTCGTGGTCGAGTTGGGTTCCGTCGGCAAGGGAGATCTGGAGCTTTGGCATGCGGGCGTCGTAGCGATCCGCGAGCAAGCTGGCAAATGACAAATCGAATGTTTCCCGGGTTTTGCCGGGGCGGGAAATCTCCAGTCTTTGGTGGAAAATTCCGGGAAAATGACTGGCCGGCCCTTGCCCGGGCGAGGGCTCGCGAGTATCGGAAGCGTGTGCCATCATCCGAGAATTCGCCGCCCGGGAGAATTCCAATGCGCCTGCGCCTGCGCTTGCGACTGGCGGAATTCCTGCGCCTGTCGGAGCTGCAGATTACGCTCTTTTGGGCTGGGGTGATCGGTTTTACCGGCGCCTGTCTGTCGCTGGGCTTTCGAAAATTGACCGAGCTTTTGCACGCGGTGTTCACCGGACATGCGGGCAGCTATGTGGAAAGTTTTTCCCATCTGCCGGTGTGGGCCCGGCTGGCCGTCCCGGCTCTCGGTGGCGTGCTGGCGGGACTCACCGTGTTTCTGGGCATGCGCTGGCGGCGGGGGCAAAACAGCACGGACTACATGGAGGCCATCGTGCTCGGCGACGGCGTGGTCTCGGCGCGATCGAGTCTGCTGAAGTGTCTCTCGGCGATGTTCTCCATTTCCTCGGGGGCCTCGATCGGACGCGAAGGACCGCTGGTGCAGCTTTCGGCCATGGGGGCGTCGCTGCTGGGCCGCTGGCGGAAGGCTTCCACCTTGCAACGGCGATTGCTGGTGGCCTGCGGTGCCGCCGCCGGAATCGCCTCCGCGTACAATGCGCCCATCGCCGGCGCGATGTTCGTCGCGGAAATCATTTTGCAATCCATGGCCATGGAGACCTTCGGCCCGCTGGTCTTCGCGTCCGTGGTGGCCACGATCACCACGAGGCAGCTCCAGGGCGATCATCCGCTCTATGAACTCGCCAGCGTGCGGCTCGGGTCCCATTGGGAAATCATCCCCCTGGTGTTTTTGGGCATCGGCGCCGGGCTGGTGGCGCCTTGGTTCCTGCGGCTGCTGCGCTGGAGCGAGCGGGCTTTTGCCCGCTGGTCGCTGCCGGCGTATGCGCGGCTGGGACTGGGCGGTTTGCTGGTCGGCGTGATCGCCATGCGCGCGCCGGAGGTTTGCGGCAATGGCTACAGCGTGGTGAATCAGTTGCTGCGCGACGGCGCGATCTGGCAGGTCTTGCTGCTCGTCCTTGGGCTCAAGGTGCTGGCCACCGCGATTACCTTTGGCTCCGGCGCGATGGGCGGCGTCTTCACGCCGACTTTATTCATCGGCGCCGCGCTGGGCTATCTGGCCTGGGACGGAATCCATCTCTTCTGGCCCGCGCCCTTGCGGCCCGAGATCTTCACCGCGGTGGGGATGGGCGCCTTTCTCGCGGCGACCACGCATGCGCCCATCATGGCGATCATCATGTTGTTCGAGCTGACGCTGGACTACCAATTGATTCTCCCGCTCATGCTCGCCTGCGTGCTGGCGCACTACACGTGCCTGGGTTTTGAAAAGCGATCGATCTATGCGGAGTCACTCCGCCGCAAAGGCGCCGGCCAGCTTCGCCGGCGGACGTGGGCGCTGACCGTGGGCGAATTGATGAAGCCCGCTCCCATCCAGGTGCCCGAGACGGCCGGCTTTCGCACCATTGCGGAGAACTTCGTCGCGAACCGTTTCAACTATCTCTACGTCACCGATGCCGAGGGCCGGTTTCGCGGGGCCATTTCCCTGCACGATGTGAAGAGCTACCTGCACACCGAAGAGCTCGCGGAACTGGTGATTGCACGAGACATCATGCGCGAGCGCTTTCCCACCCTCAGCCCCGATGCCTCGCTCTCGGAGGCGCTGGAGCGTTTCGCCACGCATGACGGCGAACGCATCCCGGTCGTCTCGACGCGGATCGGCGGGCGGCTCATTGGCAGCGTGGCGAAGTCCGAGCTCTTTCTCGCGCTCGCGGAGGCGGCGGGGCCCTCGCCCGGCTCATAGCAGCGCCTTCCGACGCTTTGGGGGGAAGGTGCTTCTGCGGGCTGGATTTCTGCCAAAAGACGGGCACTTTCGCGGGTTTCCGTCACCGATGCTTTCCCGTCACATCCTGGCCGCTCCTCTGGCTCCTTTGGCCGCGCTGGCTTTCATGGTTCCGCCCGGCTTCGCCGCCGGGCCGGACTTTGCCGCGGACCTGCGGCCCTTGCTGCAAAAGACCTGCTACGAATGCCACAGCGAGAAAAAGCAAAAGGGTGGGGTGGAGCTGGCCTCCATCGCCAGTCCGGGTGCGTTCATTCAAAAGCCGCGGCTCCTGCGCAGCGCCATCGAGCAACTGGAACTCGGTGAGATGCCGCCGGATGATGGGGATCTTTCCGCGCCGGACCGCGCCAAGCTCCTTGCGGGATTGCGCCAGACGCTGGCCATTCTCGACAGCGACGCGCCGGCCTTGCGCGATCCGGGGCCGGCGCTCATCCATCGGCTGAGCCGCTCCGAGTACAATCGGGTCCTCCGCGACTTGTTCGGTTTTGAGTTCGACGCCGTGAAGACCGCCGGCATTCCTGCGGATTCCACGGGCCGCGCTTTCGACAACATCGCCGCCGCGCTGCAAATGCCGCCGGAAATGCTGGAGAAATATTTCACCGCTGCGGAGGCGATCCTCACGGAGCTCTGGCCGGAAAAGGACGCGGTCCGAAAGGACGATTGGTCTTCGAAGGAGCGCGCCAAGAAAGCCAAAGCTGCGGCGGATAAACTGGGGCTGCCATCCGATGCCGGGGCCGTGCGCCAATTTCTCAGCTCCTTTCTACGCCGGGCCTGGCGTCGTCCGGTGCAGGCGGGCGAGGTGGATCGATTGGTGAAAGTTTGGGAAAACGCGGCGAAGCAAGGGGACCTCCCGGCCGCGCTGCGCAAGGCGCTGAAGCCCATCCTGATTTCGCCGAACTTTTTGTTTCGCATCGAAAACGACGCGGCGCCGGCTGCGACGCGCGCCTTGCTCGATTCCGGCAAGGCCGTGGCTTCGCAGCTCGCGGCGGCCGCTGCGCGCGTGAGCGACGTGGAACTCGCTTCGCGGCTTTCCTTCTTCATTTGGAGCAGCATCCCGGATGAGGAGCTGCTGTCGCTCGCGGAGCGCGGCGAACTTTCCAAACCCACCGTCCTCGAGGCGCAGGTGCGCCGTATGCTCGCCGACGCCCGCGCCAGCGCGCTCACCGAAAACTTTCTCGCGAAATGGCTGCAACTCGAGAAGCTGGCGAGTGCCCGCCCGAGCACCGAGTTTTTCCCGCAGTTCAACGACAAGCTGAAGACCGCGATGCGCGCGGAAGTGGAGACGTTTTGCAACCAGTTGCGGGAAAACGACCGCCCGGTGCTGGAGCTTCTGTCCGCGGACTACACGTATGCCAATGAAGATCTCGCGCGCTTTTACGGGCTGTCCGGGGTCACTGGCAAAGAGCCGCAGCGCGTTGTGCTGAAGCCGCAGAATCATCGCGGCGGCATCCTTGGCATGAGCGCGGTCCTCGCGCTGACCTCGCACACGTCGCGCACCTCGCCGACGTTGCGCGGAAAGTATGTGCTGGAGGTGATCTTCGGCACTCCGCCGCAGCCGCCCCCGGCCAACGTCTCGCAGATCGACGAAGGCAAGAAGAAGAATGGAAAGGAGGCGCAAAGCTTCCGCGAAAAGCTTGCGTTGCACGCCGAGGATCCCACGTGCGCGGGATGCCACAAGAAATTGGATCCGCTGGGCTTCGGGCTCGATAACTTCGATGCCATCGGCGCGTGGCGCGCCAGCGGGCCGAACTTCGACACGCATGCCGAATTGCCCGGCGGACGCAAATTCAACGGCGCCGACGAACTCAAGGCGATCGTGTGGGAAAAGCGCGACCAATTCGTTCGCAACTTGATCGGCCAGACGCTCTCCTTCGCTCTCGGGCGAGAACTGGAATATTACGACGAGGGGCACATCACCCGCATTAAAGCAGCGATGGAAAAGGGCGGCGGAAAGTTTAGCTCACTGATCGTCGCCGTGGCGCAGAGCTTTCCGTTCCAGTACCGGCGGGACGCATTGCCGTAGCTTGGAGTGCGGTGGCAGAGCGCAGCGGCGACACCGCCTTTGAAATTGCTCGCCTGCCTGCGGACAGTCGAGCTATTGCAAAGCATCACCGCTACGAATTCGTCGACTTCGTGATGAGATACGAGCGGCAAAAGGCGGTGTCGCCGCTGCGCTCTGCCACCGCACTCCAAATAGCTGTGCGCTCGATTCGGCGTTTTTCTACAGATCGATCCAGCTTCCCGTTTCGGCGGACCGCACCGCGGCATCCATGACGGCCTGGCACGCGGCGCCTTCGTGGAAGCTCGGCACGCAGGGACGCTGCGCGCGGATCGCATCGATAAATTCGAACGCCTGATCGTAGCGGAAGGCGACGAGGGGATCGCCCACGCCGGGATCGCGTGGCGAGCCAGGCCACGTCCAAAACTCCCGCGGCACGGCCAGCGGCGCGAGGCCGGGGCCGCCGGCTTTTCCGTGCAGCAGCTCATTCCATTTGCCGGTGGTGAATTCGAAGGTCGCCTCGCTGCCGTTGATTTCCACGTAGTCGAGCGAGCGCCACGATTCATTGCGGCCGCTGGCGAGCTTGGAGCTCTCCAGCACGCCGGTGGCGCCGTTGGTGAAGTCGGCGAGGATGGCCACCCAGTCTTCCGTGTCGTTGGGCGCACCGCCGCGCACGGGGGTCAGGTTTTTGACATTGGCGACGATGCGCTTCATCGGCCCGACAAGGTGCTGCGCGAAATTGATCCGGTGGCTGAGCATGTCGCCGAGCTCGCCGGTGCCCGCGAGTGCCTTTTGCTGGCGCCAGCCGAGGTTGCGCGTGCCCCAGTCTTGCAAGCGGCAGGAGCGGTAGTGATACGGCGTGCCGAGATCGCCCTGCGCGATGAGGTGACCGAGGTAGCGCATCGCCGGCACGAAGCGATAGGTGAAGGCCGTCATGTGCCGCACGCCCGCAGCATCCGCCGCCGCGGCCATCTCGCGGGCGTCGACGGCATTGAGGGCGATGGGCTTCTCGCACAGCACGTGTTTGCCGTGCGCAATCGCGGCGAGGGCGATCGGTTTGTGGGTGAAATTAGGCGTGGCGATGATGACCGCATGGACGTCGTCGCGCTTCACGATGTCCTCGTAATTCGTGGAGGTAAACACGTCGCCGACCTTGGCGCGCGCGGCTTCGAGCGTGGCGGGATTGTTGTCGCACAGCGCGGTGACGCGGACGTCCCGGCACATGGCCAGGCCGGGGAGATGGTTTTGCAAAGTGATGCCGCCGCTGCCGACGATTGCGAAATTCAGGGTGCTCATGAAAGGGCGGAGACCATCCAATATCCGGTGCCCGGCGTGCAAGCGAATGTCGGGCCCTACCCGCGCCGGTGCCACCGTCGATGTTTGCTAAGGCCTGGCGCCTCTATAAGTTGATCTGACGCCTACCCATGTCCCGCCGCCTGAACATTTCCATTGCCGTTCTCTCTCTGGCCTTTCCGGCCTGGGGGCTTTCCGATGCCATCCAGTCTGCGCCCATGCAGATGGCGCCCGCGGAGTCGCTGCCGAAAGTGCCCATCACCTCCCTGGAAATCGCGCCGGCGGAGGTGAAACTCAGCCATGCGCACGACTATGCGCAAGTACTCGTGACGGCCCATCTTTTCAGCGGTGACACGGCGGATGTGACTCGCTTTGCCCACTTCACGGCCCGGGGCGCCGGCATCGCAGCTTCGCCGAGCGGCATTATCACGCCGAAGACGGACGGCTCGGGCAAACTCCTGGTCGAAGTGGCCGGCAAAACCGCGGAAGTGCCGCTGGTGGTGAGCGGCGCGGACAAGGCGCCCCATGTTGATTTCGTGCAGGACGTGAATCCCGTGCTCACCAAGCTCGGTTGCAACCAAGGAACCTGCCACGGGGCGAAGGAGGGCAAGTACGGCTTCAAGCTTTCGCTGCGTGGCTACGACCCGCTTTTCGACGTGCGTTCGCTCAAGGATGATCTCGCGGGCCGGCGGCTCAACGTCGCTTCGCCCGACGATTCGCTCATGCTGCTGAAGGCCACCGCGGGAGTGCCGCATGAGGGCGGCCAGCGGACGAAGCTCGGCGACAAGTATTACCACATCCTGCGCGCGTGGATTGCCGAGGGCGCGCAGCTCCACCTGGACACGCCGCGCGTGGCGAAGATCGAGGTCTTTCCTAAAACACCCGTGGTGCAGGAAATCGGCGGCGCCCAGCAGTTCCGCATCGTCGCCACCTTTGCCGATGGCGCCCAGCGTGACGTGACGCAGGAGGCCTTCGTCGAGAGCGGAAACGGCGATGTCGCCGCGATGTCTCCCGAGACCACTGGCCTGGTGAAGACCCTGCGCCGCGGCGAAGCCCCGGTGCTCGCGCGCTATGAAGGCAACTACGCCGCCACGACACTCACCGTCATGGGCGACCGGACGGGCTTCACCTGGCAGAAGCCGGAGACGTGGAGTCGCATCGACGAACTCGTAGCGGAAAAGTGGGAGCGCATGCGCATCGAGCCGAGCGGCCTTTGCACCGATGCCGATTTCCTCCGCCGGGTGTATCTCGACCTCATTGGCCTGCCGCCCAGCCCCGAGGAGGTGAGCGCTTTCATGGCCGACGCCGCGCCCCTGCGCGAGAAGCGCGGGGCCGTGGTGGACAAGCTTATCGGCTCGCCGGAATTCGTGGATCACTGGACGAACAAGTGGTGCGACATGCTGCAGGTGAATTCGAAATTTCTCGGCGGCGAAGGCGCGACGCTGTTCCGCGAGTGGATCAAAAAGCAGGTCGCGGCCAACACCCCATACGACGAGTTCGTGCACCAAATCCTCACGGCCTCGGGCTCCAACAAGGAGAACCCCGCGGCGAGCTACTGGAAGATTTTGCGCGAACCGGCGGAGACGATGGAGAATACCACACACCTCTTTCTGGCTACACGGTTCAACTGCAATAAGTGCCACGATCATCCCTTCGAACGCTGGACGCAGGATCAATACTACCACCTCGCCGCGTACTTCGCGCAGGTCGGCCTGGCGGACGACCCGGCCAGCAAAGGAGCGCGCATTGGCGGGAGCGCCGTGGAAAAATCGCGCGCCCTCTTCGAAATGGTGAGCGACAAGACCTAGGGCGAGATGGTTCACCTGCGCACGAACAAGGTCGCGGCGCCGCAATTTCCCTATCCGGCCAAGGCCGAGAAAAAAGGTGCCCGCCGTGAGCAACTTGCCGCGTGGATGGTCTCGCCGGACAATCGCTACTTCGCCTCCAGCTATGTGAATCGCATCTGGGGCTATCTGCTCGGCGTGGGCCTCATTGAACCGCTCGACGACATCCGTGCGGGGAATCCGGCGAGCAATCCCGAACTGCTGGAGTATCTGCGCTCCGAGTTTGTCGGTTCGAAATTCGACGTGCGCCACGTGATGCGCCTCATCTGCAAATCGCGCACCTACCAGCTCGCCGTGGGGACGAATCGCTGGAATGCCGACGACAAAATCAACTACAGCCACGCGCTCGCCCGCCGTCTGCCCGCCGAGGTGCTCTACGACAGCGTGCTGAAAGTCACCGGGGCCGGCTCGCGCCTGCCCGGCGGTGTCCGCGCCCAGACGCTGGCTGATGCGCAGGTGGATCTGCCGAGCGGCTTCCTCGCGAATACGGGCCGGCCCGTGCGCGAGAGCGCCTGCGAATGCGAGCGCAGCAGCGAGCTGCGCCTGGGCAGCGTGATGGCGCTGCTCAGCGGCTCCGCCGTGGCCGACGCCATCGGCGATCCCGGCAACGCCCTCGCCAAGCTCGTGGCCTCGCAATCCGACGACCGCAAACTGGCCGGTGAGATTTTCCTCCGCGTGCTCAATCGCCCCGCGACCAATGACGAAGTGGACAAGGCGCTCAACATTTGGAGCCAGATCGATACCGAGCACACCGCCTTGCTCGCCACGCTGGAGGTGAAGGAAAAGGAGCAGGCTCCCGCCATCGCCAAAGCCGAGCAGGCCCGCCTGGCTTCCATCGAGACGGCGAAAAAGGAGCTCTCCCGCTACGAGGCCGAGATTGCACCCAAGGTCGCGGAGGCGGTGAAGAAACAGAAGGCCGATGCCGCCGCTGCGCAGACAGCGATCAAAGAGTACGAGGGGAAGCCGCACACCGTCGCGCAGGAGCGCTTCGAGCAAAGTGCGCCCATCTTCCGCACCTACACGAGCTGGCAGCCGCTGGATATCGTGGAAGCGCGCGCCTCGGGCGGCATTGAGCTAACCAAGCAGCCCGACGGCTCCTTCAAAGCTACCGGCCCGAAGCCCAAGTCCACCGACTACATCGTGAAAGCCGATACCAAGCTCGCGGGCATCACCGGCGTGATGCTCGAAGTGATGAACGTCCCGGAGGAAGCCAACTTCGGCCCGGGCCGCGCGCCAGACGGCAACTTTGTCCTCGGCGAATTCACGTTGAAAGTCGGCGACGCCGGCACCGGCGCCAACCCGGTGGACGCCAAACTCACGAACGCCATCGCCGATTTCAACCAGGAGAACTTCGACGAGAAAAAAGCCATCGACGGCAAAAAGAACGACGGCAACAGCGGCTGGGCGGTCTCCGGCGCACTGGGCCAGCCGCACTTTGCCGCCTTCACGCTGGAGAAACCCATTGGCGATGCCGCGAAGGGCGTGCGTCTGCGCGTCGAGATGAATCAGCCTCGCGACGGCGGCTATGCCATCGCCCGCTTCCGCCTGTGGGTCACCACGGAAAAAGGCCCGGTATATCCCGGTTATCCCGTCGCGGTCACCGAGGCCCTGCGCAAGCCTACGGGCCGCACCGATGCGGACAAAGCTGCGCTCGCCGCCTACTGGAAAGAAAACGATCCCGAACTGAACCGCCGCATCCTGGCGCATGCGAAATTGCTGCTGCCGCTGCCGACGGATCCCGGCGTGCTCCAGCGCCGCGACGCCATCGCCCAGGCCGAAACGCCCATCAAGATCGACCCCGGTCTCGAGCAACTTCGCGCGGACGTTGCGCAAAGCAAAACGCAAATGGCCAACAAGCGCCTCACGGCATCGCAGGACCTCGTGTGGGCCCTCGTGAACACGCCGGCGTTCTTGTTTAATCGGTAACCGATTGGCCGGGCGGCGCCCTGAACCCGCCTTTAACCGTCAGGCGGCGCCTTGAATCAAGACGCGTGGCAAAGCACGCCGCTACCGAATCAGCCCCAACCCTCCGGGCGCGCTGCTCGAATCGGTGGTGCTATTCGGCTGGCCGAGACCCTTGAGTTTCTTGTACGCCTCCGCGGCTTTCTTCGGGTTGCCCGTGCGCTCGTAAAGTTTCACGAGCTTGGTCCACGCCTCGGTGAAATTGGGGTCCAACCGCACCGCTTCTTCCAGCGACGAAATCGCTTCCGCATCCTTCCCGGCCTGCATCGCAAACGAACCATGTGTGTAAGCATCCGCGACGCGGTTCGCGGTATCGCCGGTGTCTGGCAGAGAGGGCAGGGGATTGATGTCCGGCAGCGGCGGCGGCACGAGCGGGCCCCGGGCTCCGGGCGTTCCACCCTCCGGCATCGGCGCTGGTGTCGTCATGGTCACGACCGTCTGCGGCGTATTCTTATCCTTCAGGTATTGCCGGGCTGACTCGCCGGGTTTCACATGGGTAAAACCAGCACCGCAGCCCCCGAGACTGGCAACGATCACAACGGCCGCCAGCGCGGCGGTGGAGACAGGGATATGGGTGGTCATTTGTGAGGCTGGCAAATTAAGCCGTGATAATAGCACGGTGCCTGCCATTACGCCATTTTTTCCTACCGCTGGAACACATGCGCCGCTCTATTGGCCGCAATGCGCGGAAGGAATATTGTAAAAATCTGCACGATCGTCGGGTTCGTCCTGGGAGTGATTCTGGCTGCCCTCGTGGCGCTTCCGCCGCGCCTGCCCGGCCGGCCGAGCAGCATGTTCGTGCCGCCCATCTTGGTCCCGCACGAGGAGAATGTGCCCCCGGGCACGCAGCCTCCGATGGGGACGCGGATCGGCGAGACGTTCATCCTCGCCTTTTTCATGGGCCCCTTCGGCGGGCTCGCGGGTTGTGGCGTGGGTTTGTTGCTGGATGGCGCGCTGCGGAAATTTCGGAGCAAGCCGCCGGAAGCATCGACCACCAAGCAAGACTAGAGCGGCCCGCGGCGCCGGGCGTTTAGAGCAGGTGATGCGCATCCACATCCACCACGACAAACACGTCCTCCGGCCACGTCAGTTTTTCCAGCACTCCGCGGAGCGCGCGGCTGAGCTTGAGCACGGCGCGAGCGCGCAGCGCCACATGCCAGCGGAAATTGCCGTGTGACTTCTCCAGCGGCGCCGGCGCCGGCTCGCCAAGGGTCACACCCGGCGGAATGACTTCCTTCAGCCGCCGATGCAGCGTTTCCGCGGAAAGCCGCGCGCGCTCCTCGTGCGGGCAGCGGATGGTCACGAGCACGAAATGCGTGAACGGTGGCTGCCCCATCTTCTCGCGCCAGCCAATCTCCTGCTCGTAGAAGCCGTCGAAATCGTGATGCCGCGCAAACTGGATCGCCGGATGAAACGGCGTGAAGCTCTGCACCACGACTTCGCCCGACACGTCGCCGCGGCCCGCGCGCCCGGCCACCTGGGTGAGGAGTTGAAACGTGCGTTCGCTCGCGCGGAAGTCCGGTAGGTGCAGCCCCATGTCCGCATTCACGATGCCGACCAGCGTCACGTTTGGAAAATGCAGGCCCTTCGCGATCATTTGTGTGCCCACGAGAATGTCGATCTTCCCCGCGCGAAATGCCCCGAGCGTTTCACGATACGCCTCGCGCCGCTGCATCACATCCGCATCCATGCGCTGCACCACCGCTTTGGGAAAACATTTCTGCACCGCGTCCTCCACCTTCTCGGTGCCCGTGCCGGTGTATTTGATGCCCGGGTCCTTGCAGTCCGGGCACTTCGTGGGCGCCACCGCCATGTGCCCGCAGATGTGGCACACGATGCGGCTCGCCGCGCGGTGAAAGGTGAGCGCCACCGAGCAATTTGGGCACTCCGCCACGTAGCCGCACTTGTTGCAGAGCAGGGTGGTGGAAAATCCGCGCCGGTTGAGAAACAGGATGACCTGCTCCTTCTTTTCCATCCGCTGTTCCATCGCCGTGCGCAGCGGATCGCTGAGGATGGGCGACGATTTCTTCGCCTCCAGCCGCATGTCCACGATGCGGATATAAGGCATCTTTTGATCGTCCACACGCGCGGCGAGCACGAGTTTCTCGTACTTGCCCGTCGCGGCGTTGTAGGCGCTCTCGAGCGAAGGCGTCGCGCTGCCGAGCAGGACCACGCATTTTTCCAGGTGCCCGCGCAGCACCGCGAGATCCCGGCCGTGGTAGCGCGGCGTCTCCTCCTGTTTGTAGGAATTCTCATGCTCCTCATCCACGATGATGATGCCGAGCCGATCCACCGGCGCGAAGACGGCCGAGCGCGCCCCAATCACGATCCGCGCGCGTTTGCTGCGGATACGGTGCCATTCATCGTGCCGCTCACCCTCGCTCAAGTGGCTGTGCAGCACGGCCACCTCGTGATGCGTTGCGGCAAAGCGGCTCTTAAAACGCTCCACCGTCTGCGGCGTCAGCGAAATCTCCGGCACCAGCAGGATGGCGCCCAGCCCGTGTTCCAGTGCGCGGTCGATGGCTTGCAGGTAAATCTCCGTCTTGCCGCTGCCCGTCACCCCGTGGAGGAGAAAGGGCTTGGGCGCGGCTTCGGCGGTCCCGGCGGATTGCGCGACGGCATCCACCTCGTCGCGCACGCGGGTGAATGCCACCACCTGCTCGGGATTCATCGCGAGCGCGGGACTGGAAACGAACTGTTCCCGCGCAAACGGATCGCGCTCCACCTTTTCCGGTTCCACAATGAGCAGGCCTTTCTTGGCCATCGCCTGGATGGTCTGGTGCGCCACGCCGCAGCGCTCGCTCAGCTCCGTTACGGGCAAGCCGCGGGGAAGGGGCTTTGAGTTACTGGCCTGCTCATCGGGCGAGCCCAAGCGGCTGGAAGCTGCTTCTACGAGGGCGCGCACCACTTCCGCCTGCCGGGCGGCGCGCCGTTCCAGCGCTTCGAGTTCCTCAGCGGAAATTTCCCGCGCCAGCCGCGCGAACAGCCGTACTTTGTGCCCCGCTTCCGCTTTGCGGATCACGTTGGGCAAAATCGAGCGCACCGCCGCTTCCAGCGGGCAGCAGTAGTAATCGGACATCCACTGCGCCAGCCGGATCAACGCCTCGCTGAGGGCCGGTTCATCGCCGACGACTTCGGAGATCATCCGCACGCCTTGGGCCTCCGTCGTGTCGCTGATCGCGATCACCGTCCCGAGCAAGGTCCGCATTCGCACCGGCACGCGCACCCGCCATCCCACGCCCAGGCGCACGCCTTCCGGCACGCCGTAGTCAAACGCCCGCCCTCCAGATTCATCGAGCAACACGCGGGCGTAAGTGGACATGGAGGAGAGGTAGCGAGAGGACCGCGCCCCGTTCAACGGCGAAAGTAGGCGAGGTTTTACCCGCGCTCACTTCGCCGCACGTCGCCGGCGCGGGCCGCCAAGCAGCGCCACACCACCGAGCAGCAACACCGCAGCGCACGGCTCAGGCACGGCGATCAGCGCGACGCTGTTTCCGCCGGAATTGTAGTCGAGCTGGAACTGATTCGCGCCAAAGGCAAACACGCCATCATCCGGGATGAGATTGCCGCCCACGCTGAAAAGTCCGCCATTCCAGCCGACGGTGTAGGTGATGAACGTAAATTGCGTGCCTGGCGCGAGCGGCACATTGCTCCCGAGATCACTGATGGTGAGTTTCGGCGCGATGCCGGTATTCAATGTCAGCGCTCCGTTGACCGCCGCGAGATCCGACGACCCGCTCAGGCCAAGCACGTCGCTGGTATCGATCTCCAAGGCAAACACGCTATTTCCGCCGAGCGTGAGCGCGCTGGTCGTGAGCGTGCCGAGGCTGGAGCCGGGGGCGAGGGTGCCGTTGATCGTGGCCGCGCCGCTCAGGGCGCCATTGCCGCGCAGCGTCTGCGTGGCGCCGAACGTGTATCCGCCCCCCACGCCGCCCACGTCGAGGATGGCGCCGGTTTGAATATCGATATTCGGGGAGCCCGAGATGGAGCCCGTGAGAGCGAGCGTGCCCGCGGCCACCGTGGTGTTGCCGGTATAGGTCAGTGCGCTGGAAATCGTGACCGTGCCGAAACCTTGCTTCACCACATTGCCCGCGCCGCTGACGGCGCGCGCCAGCGTCCATGTGCCGTCGAGCCCGAGGGTGCCGGGGCTGTTCACCGTGATGTCGGAGGCGTACCCCGCCGCCGTGGCACCGGAAAGATTCAGCACCAATTTGCCGGCGTTGATGGTGGTCGTGCCCGTATAATTGAAACTGCCTACCGTTGGGTTGTTGATGAACTCCTGCGTCCCCGGTCCATTCTTCACGAACGACAAACCACCGCCCGACTGGTTGCGAATGATTCCGTAGAAGCTGTGATCGGTCGCGGTGTTGAGAATAAGCGTCGCTTCGCCGGGAGCCACGGTAAATCCGGGCGCGGTCGCCTCGTCGTTCTGAATGATCGAAAGATTTTGCCCCGTCGTGGAATCCACGCCCGCGAGGGTTTGCACGGTGCCGCGAAGCTCCAGCTTGGCGTCGGTGCCGGCATTCGAAAAAGTGACCACGGTATTCGCGCCGAATTGCTGTGTGGGAGCGCCGCTGATCAGCCAGATGGCGCCGCCGGTTCCGTCACCCATGGTGATGTTGCCGGGGATCGGAATGCCGCTGCTGGCGAGATTGATACTGCCCGCCACCAGCTTGAACCCGCCGCTGAAAGTATTCGCGCCGCCCAGCGTGAGCGTCCCCGCGCCCTTTTTGACGAAGCTCACCGTCCGCGCCGCGCCATCCGTAATGACGCCGCCGAAAGTCGCGTTGGCCGCTTGGTTCACCGTCAGGACCGTGGGTCCCGGCGTGGCGTTGGTGTCCGTGATGGTGCCGCCATTCCCCGCCAGCGAGCCGATGGAGGTGTCATATCCATTCAAATTGAGAATGCCGCTGGACAAATTCACGTTGGTGTTTGGGTCGAGGGTCCCGAGATTATCGAGCACCACATTGCCCTGATTGATGTTCAGGCCGGTGCCAGCGCCCGTGCCGAAACTATTGAACCCGCCGAGCCGGAGCGTGCCGGGGCCATTCTTGCTCACCGAATTCGGGAAGCCATTGATCGTGCCCAAAATGTTGAGCGTGGTCGACGCGGCCGTGAGCACCGAGAGATCGCTCGCGAGGTTCACGTTCTCCGCAATCGTGTGGCTGCCCGCATTCACGATGACCTGCGCGACGGCCGTGCTGGAGTTGGCCAGCGTAAGATTGGAACTGAAAGAAGTGCCGAGCGTGTAGGAGGCGGCGGCATTGTCGAAGGTCAGGTAGCCGACGGTTTCCGGCAGGTTGAGCGCGACCACGTCGCTCGCGGTGAGCTTGTTTCCAAAGAGCGCCGCGTCGCCCACGGCATTTGGCGTATAGGCGAGCCACGGGCCGGTTTCCCAATTGCCGCCCGCTGCGGTGTTCCACGTCGCACTGTCGAGTTGCGGTGTCATCGTGATCGCGGTGGGGCCGATGACCGGATTGAGCGTGAGGCGGCCGGCAGAGAAGCCGCTCACCGTGAAGCCGCCGGGATTGTTGAGCGTGGCGTAGCTTACCAGCGTGTAGTTGGTGCCGACATTGTAGCCGCCGATTTGATTGAAAGTGAACGCGCTGTTCGCGGTGAGCGCGAGCGTGTTCGCGGTGATCTTGTCGCTGGTTCCGGTGCCGCCGAGGTCGAGCACGGCGGTGCCGCCGCTGAGCGTGAGAATGCCGGCCAGGGCGAGGGTGCTGGCGCTGCCCGCGGAAAAGCCCAGCGTGGCCCCGGCATTCACGAGCAGGTTGGAAGTGGTGCGCGGAGTCGTCGCCGCGCTGCCTTCGAACTGTAACCGTCCGGCGTTGATCGTCGTGGGCCCGGTGTAAGTGCTGGCGCCGGAGAGCGCCCACGTGCCCGCGAGGTTTTTGGTGACCGAGGTGGCGCCGCCCGCGCCGTCGCCGAGCGCTCCGGCGAGCGTGTTGTTGCCGGTGTTCGTTCCGGTGAGAACGAGGGTGCGCGCGCCCGAACCGCTTGTGACCAGCGGGCCGGGATTGTTGAAATTCACGGCGCCGGTGCCGGAGGCATCGAAAGTGCCGCCATTTTGCGTGAGGGTGAACAAACGATTCGAAGCGACCGCGGCGCCCGTGTAGCGCAGGATGCCGCCGTCGAACACGAGCGAAGCGGCGTTCGTGGAATTGTTCGTGCCGGTGCCGGCACCAATGGCGCTATTGGCGCCGATATTGGCCAGCGAAGCGATGGAGAGCGTGCCGGTGCCGCTGAGTTTGGTGGCTCCGGTAAACGAGTTGGTCGCGTTGGTGATGGTCACCGTGTTCGCGTCCGCTCCCGTGCGCACGAGGCTGCCCGCGCCTGAAATCGCAACGCCCTCCGACCAGCTGATCACTCCCGCGCCCGAGCCGGTGAGGCCGACTTCCGTTCCGGCCGCGACCGCGATCCCCGAGGTGCTCCACGTCGGTGCGGCCAGGGTGCTCCCAAAAATCAAGCGGCCCTGGCTGACTGTCGTCGCACCCGTGTATGTCGGGTTCGTGATCTGGAAGTTCATGATTTGCTCGCCCGTCCCAGTCTTCGTAAGACTGAGCGCGCCCGCCGCCTGGTTGCGGATCAAGCCGGTCCAATTGTAGCTGTTGGTGCCGGGGACATTGATGGTCAGCGTATTCGCGGGGAATGTCCCGGTTTCGCCCGTTTGCACGATGCCCGTTCCCTGCAATCCCGAGATCGTCTCGTTGAAGCCGCTGAGATTGATGCGGCTGTTGTTTGCGTGCTGTGAAATGGTCAACAGCACGCCGGTGGTGCCATTCAATTGATTGGGGGCGCTAAAATTCAGCCAGCCCTGCGTCGTGCCCGCATCGCCGATGATCAGCGTCGGGGTGTTGATCGAAGCAGTGGCGCCCAAAATGGTGGCGGTGCCCGCGGAGACGCCGCCGGAAACGATCGTATTCCCGGTGCCGTTTACTACCGCGGTAATGATGTAGGAACCGGTGCGGCTGAATCGCAGCGTGGCGTTGTTGACAATGGTGCCGGTGAACGCGCCGTTGGCCGTGTTGCCGCCAATATCCACGGTGCCCGCCGAAATGGTCATGCCACCGGTGGAAGTGCTCGCCCCGGTGAGCGTCAGCGTGGCATTGCCGGTCTTGGTCACGCCGCCCGTGCCGCTCATCGCGGCCGCGAGGGTTTGTGCGGTGACGCTGTTGATCGCCAGCGTTCCATTGTTGACGACGTTGCCGGCGATGGCGCCATTCGTCGCACCATCGCCGAGTTGCAGCGTGCCTTCCGCGATGGTCGTGCCACCGCTGTAGGTGTTGGCATTGGTGAGGGTCAGCGTGCCAGTGCCGAATTTTCCCAGCGCTCGCGCCCCGCTGATCACCCCCTTGATCACCAGCGCCGCGCTGGGATCCACCGAGACGGCCACATTCGAGGCGAGCGCCACATTTTCCGCGATGGTGTGCGATCCGCCGTTGACGTACACCACCGCCGAGGAGGTGCCGTTGCTGAGCGTAAGATTATTGCTGCCCGCGGTGCCGAGCGTGTAGGCGGCGGCGCTGTTGTTGAAGGTGAGAAAGCCCACGGTCTTGGCCGAATCCAGCGTGATCGTTCCAGCCGATGTCAGCGCCGAGCCCAGGACCGCGGAATCCCCGATGGCATTCGGCGTGTAGCTGGTCCATGGCCCGGTGGTCCATGCGCCGCTCGTCGGGCTGTTCCACGAGCTGCTGTCGAGCACCGGCGTCAGCGTGATCGCGTTGGCTCCCACGGTGGGATTCAAGGACAGCCGGCCCACGGCGAGGCCGGAGATGGTGAAGGCGCCGGGGTTGTTGAGCGTGTTGTAGGTGGCGATGGTGTAGAGCACGCCGATGCTCGGGGGCGCGATGGCGTTGAAAGCCAGCGAGCTATTCGCGGTGAGGGAAAAAGTGTCCGCGACGATTTTGTCGGTGTTCGCCACCGGTCCGAGATCGATGGCCAGCGCGCCGCCGCCCAGCGTGAGCGTCGAGCCGGTTTTCAACGTGAGCGTGGAGCCGACGTTGCCCGTGAATCCCAGCGTGCCGGTCGCGCTAATATTAATGCCGCTCGTGGTCAGCGTGCCCGCGGCGGCGCTGCCATTGAGCTGGAGCCGGCCATTGGCGATGCTGGTGAGGCCGGTGTAGGTGTTCGCACCGGAGAGGGTCGCCGTCGCGGTCCCGGTTTTTGTCAGCGCCAGAATGCCGGTCCCCGTGGTGTGATCCGCGAGCGCGGTGGAAGAAGATCCACCGGTATCGCCGGTGCCGATGCTCAGCGTGGAGGTGGTAGCGCTGAGGTCATTGGCGATGATGCCGCCGGTGCCGGCAAGCACGCCCACGCTGGGCGAAGTTCCATTGAGATCCAGCGTGCCGCCGGTGTTCACCGTCAGCGGCGCATTCGTCGCGCCCAGCGCCCCGTCCACGCTGATCCGCAGTTTGCCGCCACTGTTCACCGCCGTGCCGCCGCTGTAGCTGTTCGCCGTGGTGAGATTCAAAAGGCCGCCGTTGACGCTCAGCCCTCTGGTTCCCGAAATCGCGCCCGAGAGCGTCAAGGCTCCGCCGCCGAGTTTCACGGCGTCAGTTCCCAGCGCAATGGCCGTGGAAATGGTGTGCGATCCGGCGAGCGTGCTGAGGACGGATACGCCGCCGACATCGGTTTGCAGCGTCAGCGTGTTGGCGCCGGAGAGCGTCCACGCATTCGCGCCGTCGAATTGCATGTGCCCCACGGTCTGCGCCGCATCGAGATTGATCGTCCTTGGCGCCGCCTGCGCGGCAAAGCTTGCATTCGCACCCACGCTATTCGGAGCTCCGCCACTCCACGCCGACGTCGTCCAGTCCGTGCCGCTCGTCCACGAGTTGTTAAAGGTCTGCTCATTGGTGAACGCGTACAGGTGCATCGTGTTTCCGGGGTTCTGCGGCGCGATGGTGAGGGCCTGGGTGGCAGAGGCCGCCTGGAACGTGTAGCGCAGCAGATTCAGATTTCCCTGTCCCGTGGCGCCCGTATCCAGATCGAAAGTCGTGCTCGCCGAAGAAGCACCCGAGGCCGTGAGGTCTTCCAGCCGGTTGCCCGCGCCTTCCCACGAGCGGTCGTAAAAGGTAATCACATACGTTTGTCCGACGGTCAGCCCCGTGAGCGTCATCGTTGCGGGGATGCCGCCGTAAACGAATTTGTCCGTCAGCCCGCCCAGCACGCCGCCCGGCAGCGCGCCGCCACCGCCAAAGAGGTTCACGGTTCCCGTGAGCGCCCATCCGGCTCCCGACGGTGCCACCGCCGCGCCCGAGCCGGTGAAGAGGATACCATTCACCGTGGTGTTTACGGCATCGCCGAGATCGATCGCTTCAAGGTAGGTCTTCGTCGTGCTCAACCCCACGTTGGCTGTTTGGTCAGCGGTCCCGAGCGCACCGGAGTTGGAGAAGATGCCTGTTGATTGCGCCTGCGCTCGATTTCCGACGAGCGAGAGGGTTAGGGCGGCACTGATCGACGAGACGAGAATAAATGGATTCTTTGGCTGGGTGAACATGACGGGCGGGTGGTGTGGTGGTGAGAACGACGGGCTCCAAAAAGAACGCGGGAGGCGATGGAAGCCTCACAACACCAACAGGGTAGGGCGATCGATCGCCTTGTCAACCCCCCGACAGCCCGGCGAAGAGCCGCCACGGCCTTCGGGAGCGATTTTAAATTTCCTGCAAGATCGTATTCATCGCCGCCACAAACGAACGCGGGCCGGTGCCGCCCAGTTTCGTTTCCACCACTTCGAGCCGGCGGATGAGGTCCAGCACCTCGCGCCGCGTGTAAGGTCCACCCGCCGCTGCGCAGAAATGGGTGCGGCAGCCAAAGGGACGATCCTGGTAAATGATGCACTTGCCGCGAGCGTCCAGCATCGGGCACGCGCCCGTGGCTGGATTGGTGGATTCCGGCAGTTTGGTGCGGCCGGTCGCGCGCATCGCTTTCGCCGCCACCATGGCTTCGCCTTTGGTCAGCAGCGGCGCGCTGCCGGTGAGCTTGAACTGGCAGCATTCCGTGCGGCGGATGCAGTTCCGCTCGATGGGCCGCGCATCCACCTCCGCGTAAATGGCGCGGACTTCAGCGAGCAGTGCAGTCGGATCATCAGGACGTTGGCGGGCAGGCATGCACAGCAAAGGAACTGCGTTCCCGTACAAAGACAAGCGCAAGCTTACCGAGTGTAGGGCCTATCAGGCCTCTTGGGCCTGCAGCCTTACTTGAACTCCACCGACACGTCATCGAAATCAAATGTCCCTTCGGCAAAAACACTCCGCACCACAATCTCAATGGATTTCGCTCCCGCCGGTAGATCGAAGGTGCGCTGCTCGCTCTGCCATTGCACCGAGTGCTTCGAGGTGAGGATAGACGGCGGCAGCATCTGATCCTTCGCATCGCGAATGCGCAGCGTGATCTGCGCCGCAGCTTTCGGCTGAGTTTTCAGATTGCCCGGTTTGCCGCGCATGCGCGCACGGAACGTCACGGCGCGCGCTCCCTCGGGAATCGGCACGTCCTGCTTTACTCCGGCGTTCTCCGGCTTCCCGGTCACCTCCAGGCGCAGGACGCTGTTGTTACCGTCGGCCACGAGCTTCACGCTGCCGCCGGGATATGCGGGCGACCACCCCTGCGGCGCCGAGCCCGGCTCGCCCAGGCTGAAATCTCCATTCACCACGACACTGCGCCTGCTGATGAGCGATTCCGATCGCGCCGGCTTCTTCTCGCCGGCGCTCCCCAGCACGCGCTGTTTCTCCGTGGCGATCTGTTGCTGTAAAGCGGCGTCGGAGCCCGCATCGATCCGCAGCAACTGCGCCACGTACTCCGCATCGATCTTTTGGATTTGCGGACCGTACTCCCCGGCCACCTTGGTGAGCCCCGCGAGAAATTCGCGCCGCGCATTTTGCAGGGAACCGGGCAGGTCCGCCGGGAAAGCCGGGGCAAGGTTTCCCTCGGCCGCCGCTTTCCGTTCGCGGTCAATCGCCGCCACCGCCTTGAGATCGCGCGCGCTCGCCGCCGCATGCTCCGCATTGGCCAGCGCCCGCTCGTAGATGGCCTGGACTTTTGCCAGCGCCTCATCCCGTTGGGTCCTGGCCGCCTGAACTTCGCTCTCATACTTCGCCTTGAGCGGCGCGAGTTTCGGATGGATGTCCTCCGCATGGAGCATCACCGGCGCGATCCCCAGCATGAGGATCGCGAAAAGCATCGGGATGAAAGTTCGCGAGGGGTGCATGACGCTCGTGGATATAACCTGCGAAAGCTATTTCACTTTGTGGGCGGCCACGAAATCGGCGATGCGCTGCTGTTCCGCTTTCAGCTTGGCGCGAAGCTCCGGGTCCGCCGGCTCGGACGCAGCAGGAAGCGCCTCCACGCTCACCCCCGCGGGGATCTTCAAATCCTCCAGACGAATGCGTCCCAGGGTATAGAGGTGAATGAAACCGTCACCGCTCTGATTGACGCTCAGATCGAAATCATGCGGCTCATGGTCCGCAAATCCTTCCACCGCCGGCGCGGCGTCTGCCTCCAAATAAAGCACGCGCGCCTGCCCGCCTACGGCCGCATACTGCGTGAGGATCTGATTCAGCACCGCGGCATCTCCCGAATAATGGAAGCGCGCGGTGGGGCCTAACGGCCCGATCTGGCCACTCACCCGCGCCGGATGATTGATCAACGCGGTCAGTCCTTCCGACCATCCGCTGCACCCGAGGCGTTCGCGCTTATGATACGTCACCAGCGCCCACACCGGCGTGGCGAGCAGCCCGAGAATGAGGGCGAAGAACAGCGGAAGCAGGCGTGTTTTCATGGGACTATTGCTTGGGCGGGTTCACCTCGCGGGTGGTCGCGCCATTGGTGTCGCTGAGAATGAGGATGGCGAGTTTCTCCACCTCGTTGAGTTCGGCGGGCTTGAGCATCTGATAATCGAGCCCGTTCGCCGGCGCCGCCTCGGCGGCCATCGGCACGGCTTGCACTTCGCCGCTGCCGTTGAGGCTGGCGTAGTCGAAGCGCCCGCGCAGATCGGTATAGCCATCCTTGAAGAACCGCACCGTGCCATTGCGCAGCCGCGCATAGACCTTCACATACGCTTTGGCCACCGGCTTGTCCGTGCCGCTGTCGCGCGTTTCGAGACGGCCATAATTTTCCGTGATGTTGAGCTTCAGCGTGTTCGCATGATAGGCTTCGGCCTTGCGCTGGCCCGCGCCGACGACCTCCACCAGCACGTTGGCCTTCGCAAATTCCGCCGGCAGCGGCACGTCGAGCGTATCTTTGCCCTTGGGCAGTTCCTGTTTCGCGCTCTTGCTGGGTTTGATGATGCTGAAGCGGCTCGCGTCTTCGCTTACAAACGGGCTGCTGCTGAACGAAAACTCCGGATCCATCAGGTAGTAGTTGATGGTCACTTCGCCGAGATTCTTCCACGTGAGCGCGATGTTTTTGTTCTCCACCTTGAAATCGAGTGACGGTTCCGTGGACGCGAGTTCCGACTGATCCTTCTCCCGATCCGGCTTGTCGCCGTCTTTCTTCGCCGGCGCTTTGCCCTCGATTTCATCGAGCTGGCTCGTCACTTCGCCAAACAGTCCGCGCCAGCGCCCAATCGGATAATCCGCATATTTCGCGGCAATGCCGCGCGCTTCGGGGAGATTGCTCTCATAAAAGTCCGCATAGCAGCGGAAATAGTCGTGCTGAATCGTCGTGGGCAGCAGCTTCGCATCGATGGCATGGAATCGCGTGAGCGCCTCATCCACCCGATCCTGCAGGAATTGGTAGTAGGTCACGCTCATCGAATCCATCGCATCGAGCTGCGGCTTGTAAGCGAGGATGTTCAGCAGGCTCCGGTACTGCCCGAGCACCGTCGGATTCGCGATGCGGAACTCGGCGCCCAGCTTGTGCGCGCGCTGATTCACCAGCGGCGAATATTCCAGATGCTCATAGGCGCGCCGTTCGATGGGGTCGACGAGGATCAGCTTCGAGCTGAGATACGGCCCGCATTGGTTGAGGAATTCATCATGATGCTTCAGCCATTCCCGCAGCGCCGCCGCGTCGTTGTGCACGATCGCATAGCTGTAGATCGTATCGTCCCAAATGTGGTGCGTGTGCAGGAAGGCGACGAGTTTCTTGAAAAACGCCGCATCCTTGCAGCGCCACGCCACGCGCGGCAGACTGAGCGACGCGAGGTTGTTCTGCTCGAGGAAGGTGAAGACCTCAGCATCGGTGCCGTATTGCGACACGTAGTCCCACGACGCCTTGTCCACCTGCGAGAGCTTTGCGACCACGTTGAACTCAAACGGCTTCGCCGCCGCCGCCGCCGTATTCGCCACGGCGACATTCACCGGGAAGTGCGAGAACTTCGCGCCCGCCTTGCCGGGGATGGCCGGGAAGTAGAAGTAATATTCGAAGGTCTTCGTGGTGTACGGCTCCAGCCGCACGTAGCGCGACTGCGTCGCTTTGCTGCCCATCACTGGCAGCGCACCTTGCGGAATTTGCAGCAGCACCTCCGCCTTCGCCGGCGAGCTGGTGGGATTGGTCACCACCACATTCGCGCCGTAGACGGTGCCCGTAAGAAACTCCTCGGTGACGTATTTTTCAAAGCGCTCGTTGCCCTCCTGCCGGTAGCGATCGCCCTCGCGGAAGAAGCTCTGCGACACGAGGAGCTGTCCCTGCGGCGCCGCCGCCGCGGGAGCCGCGGGCTTGATCTCCTTGTGATACACAATCATCGGCCCACCCGCGGTGATGGTGAACTGTGTGCCATCCGGTTTGCTCGTGTGCTTGGGCGCGTCGAACGGCAGATCCGTCACGGCGAGCGCGAGCATCATCTCGGTAAAATTGCTGTGGGCCTCAACGATGTTGCCGGAAACGAACGGGCCTTTGTTGCCCGACGCCACATGCGCCGCGTAGTCGCGCCAGAACGCATTCACTCCCACGAGGCTGGCGTTCTGTTCGGTGATGCGCAGCTTGTAGTAATTATTCTCCGCCCATTCCTTCGTCGCTCCGATCTGGCGATATAGTGCGCGATACTTGGCCCGGATGTCCTTGCCCGCGACGGCGCCGAAGTAAGCGTAGTCGGCGGCTACGGCGCCGTTTTTGTCCGCGTCGCTCAGCATCACACCGCCGGTGACGGTCATCGACTTCGAGAGCGTCTCGCTGCGCTTCTTGTATCCGCCCAGCGCCGAGCTCGCGGCCGGCAGCTTGCGGGCTGCGTCTTCGCTCAGGGCATCCATGGCCGCGGCCGCGCGGTCGGCCTGCTTTTCTTCGAGCGCAAGCCCGAGCCCGCGCCGTTGCTCCAGCGATTCCAATTCGCGCTTCGCATCCCCGTCCTTGAATCGGACGGCAGGCGCGGGCGCGGCCGACGCCGGAGCGGCCATCGCCTGCGGCTTGGCCGGCGCCAGCCGCTCGTCGCGCGGCGCCGCGCTCTCCGCCTTGTCCTTCAGCCCTTTCAGCTCGTCTTGCAGGCCCTCGGCTCCGCGTTGCCCGACCTCCATGGCGCGTCCGCGCAACGCGGTCTCGAAAAGCTGGTCGGCATTCTCCGGATTCGGCGGAATGAGTTCCCAGAGCTCCCGCAAATTGCGCGAAACATTCGCCGCCTCCGCCGGCAGCCGCTGCGCGAGCAGCGCGCACTCCACCACGTTCAGCCTCACGTATTCGGACGGTTGGAGATACTTCGCCAGGTTGTTCCCCAGCAGGAAGTCATCCATGAAGGTCTTGTCCTTCTTGTTCGCGAGATAGGGCTTGATGACCTTGTCGAAAAACTCGGCATCCTTGCGCGCGAGAAAGAAGTTCAACTCGTGGCACGCGTATTCGGAATACTTCGCGCGCTTTTCCTCGTCCTTCATTTTCGGCCACTGCAAAATCCACGCAAACTCCGCGAGCTTGGCGTCGCCGTGCAGCGTGGTGAGCAGCGAATGCACTCCGCTCAGCGTGTCATACGTCTCCATCTCGCTCGTCAAAATGTCCGCCAGCGTGAGTGACTTGCCTTGCTCGAGCACTGTGGTCTCTTTCTTTTGGGTAAAGGGTTTCGCCGGATCGAGCGCATGCGCGAGGCGCAAGTCGCCAAACTTGGTGCCCGCCTCGGGCAGCGCAAAGGAACGCCACACCGCGTTGGTCAGGTCTTCGGCGTAGATTTGCACATGCTGGCGATCGCCGAGCGCCTTGCGATCGATCTTCACCGTGCCGTCTTTCTCCGGCAGCAGATTGTAGATCGCCGGCGCCGCCTCCGCGAGGAAGTCGAGATTCGTATCTGCTGCGGCACCGCTCGCACCGCCTTCGCCATCCGGTTTGGCTTCCGCCGCAGCTCGCCGCAGCGCCCCGCTGCGCCCGCCTGCGGTCCCCGCCGCACGCTCGCCCGATTGTTGCGCGAGTTGTTCGATATCCGTATCCCGCACCGCCCACGGATTGAGCAAGAGACCGGGGCGCGTCAGCATATTGCCCGGGTACGCCTTGGCGTAACGGCGATCGAGGATATAGCGGTACTCATCGCCGATCTCCCGCCCGGCGGAGTACAGATTCGGCAGCCGCGCGGGCGCGCCTTCTCCCGCGCCAAAACGGGTAAATCCGCCGAGCCCGGCAAAGATGCCGCGTCCCGGCTCAAAGCGCGTCGCCGCGATGTGCACGCGCGTAAACGGATTCGCATTCGCGAGCTTGATGGTGATGAAATCCTTGTCCGTGGCGACGTCCGTGATCTGCAGCGGATTCTCCGCCTTCGCCTCGAGATTCCGCGCCGCGCCGAGATACCAGCCCTGGCTCAGTTTGCCGCCGCTCACCTTGATGAGAATATCGCGCTGCTCGCCGCGCAGGCGCAGTGAGTAGTCGCCCGGCGTCAGCCCCTCGACAACGAGGAAACCGCCCTTCGCCTCCACCCGGCCGCTGAAGTCCGCGGTGTAAGTGCCCGCGGAAAGCTTCAGCAGCGAGATGGAGTTCAAGGGCCCGTTCGCAGCCATCGCCGCCGGGTCCCATCCCACCGGCAGCGGCACGCGCACCGGTTGCCCCACGCCCGTGTGAATGGTGCTCGACCACGTGCGCTCAAACGCATCGAGCTCCCAGCGCGCGTCGCGGCCGTTGGGGGCCTTCGCATGAAAGCTCTTGATGCCCTCGAGCGTCCCGAGAGCGACGCGGCCCTTCTCATCCGTCTTGAGCGGGACATTCATCGTGCGCTCATAGCCTTGGCGGCGGAACGTGAAGACGATCTGCTGATCCGCGATCGGCTCGCCGTTTTTGCCGAGCAACTCATACACGTAGTTGCCCTCGAATTTGGAAAGATGCCCGTCATTCGTGGCGGGAGTTTTGTCGATGCCATTCAGCGCCCATGAATGCGAAGCGCTCACGTCGCGTTTCTCGCCCCCCGCGCTGGCCACCTCCACTTTGGCGTAAAATGTCACAGTGAGATTTGCCAGCCGCTCCGGCACCGAGAGATCGTAGGTGAGCACCCCGCCGGCATTGAGCTTCAAGTCCTTCACTTCGCGCGTGGTCGAAATGCCGTCCTGCGTCTGCGATGTGATGACCAGGCGCGGCTCGCTCAGCATTCCGGGATCGAGATGCGATTCGCCAATCGTCAGCCCCGGGCGAATCGCCAGCGTCGCCTGCCGCCGGGCGATCAACTGCTCCCGCTCGATCTGGAATTGTGCATCGAGCACATACGCTTCCGAATGCCGCTCCACCTGCGTAAGCGTGGCAAACGTCCCCGCGGGATCGGCGAGCACCGCGCCCGCCATGCCGGGCTGCGCGGTGAAGGGCACGATGATGCGCCCGGATTTTTCCTCCGGCGTATATTTGCGGCCATCCAGCCACACCACGGCGTCTTTCACCGGTTCGCCTTTTTCATCCAGCACGGTGATCATGTCGCCCGCCGGGCTCGTCGTCTGCACCGTTTGCCACTGGCCGACACGCACCAGCGCCCGGCTGCTGCGCCCGCCCCCGATGAACTCGATGATCCATGCGCCGCGCCGACCTTTGAGTTCCGGAAATTTGAATGGAGACCGCGTGCGCTTGAAGGGCCCGGTCTCGAAGGTTTCCACGCGTTCGCTATTGGCCACGAGTCCGTCCAGGCTCACGTCGGTGTTGAGCTGGCGTCCCTGCGTGAGGAAAAAATTCAGCGTGTTGAGCTCGTAAATCTTTACGATGAGCTTTGAGGTATTCTTCACCGTCACGTCGAATTGCACGTCGTCACCCGGCCCAAAGACCTGCGTATTGGTGCGCGGAAATTCGATGTCCACACGGTCCTTCAGTCTCTGGAACGCCTGCGGCGAAAGCATCGAGGCCCATTGCTCGGGCTTGCCGTAGCCACCGACAATGAGTGCTTCCGCGAGAATCGGCTTGAGCCAGGATTCCCGCACCACCGTGGTGTAAGGCCCCATCATGCCTTCGCCGATTTCGCCGGGATTGGCCGCGGCGGTGCGCTGGAAGATTTCCAGGAAATATTCACGCACCAGCGCTTCATCGTTGCCGATCGGCCGCCGCACCAGCAGCGCCGCGGAGAGGTCGGCATTCACATCGGCGAAAGGCTGTTTCTCCCGGTTGCCTTCAATCCATTTGGGATTCACCCAAATCGATGTCCGCGGAAGTTTCAGATACTCGGTGAAGGTTGCGTTGTCGTAGACGCCTTTCTTCCGATCGTGATCGAGCCGCAGGTAGAGCACGTGGGCCTTCAGCGTGTTGAAAGCCGTGGGCAGCGTCTTCACATATCCCCACACGCGATCCAGCCAGGCTTCGCGCTCCGCGGCATCGTATTCGATCTCCACATCCGCGTTCGGTGCGAGCTTGCGGATCTTCGTGTAGACAAAAGCCTCGTTGCTCGCGAGCGACGGGACCAGCTTGGCCAGCGCGTCGAGCTGGTCCGGCAGCAATTCGCGGTGAATGTTGAACGCCCCAAATCCGCTCGAATCCTTCATCTTCAGCTCGGCGGCGATGAACTCCACGAGGTTCGGCACATCGGGCCGCGTGAGTTTGCCCAGCACGGCGCGGTGCTGCTGCGGATTGAGCGCGACTTTATCACGGATGAGCCCTTCGATCGTTTCCAGGCTCACCGATTGCAGCCCGCCGTCGAAGGACAGCGCGTCCCGTTCATACACGGTTCGCGCGATGCGCGCCGGATCGAGCGTGACCGGGAGATTCGGCTTTTTGTCGCGGGCTTCCTGCTGATGGTTGAAGTGCAGGTTCAGCCGATCCCGCAGGTAGGTGAGCGTCTTTTGCGGCGTCGCATCGTAGTCGAGCAGCGCTTCGCGATTCAAAATGATGCGCCGGCTCGCCGACTCATTGGGAAAGCGCTTCGTCCATTGGGCCAGGAGGTCCGCCAGTTTCTCCGCATTGCGCGTGTTCTGGTAATGCAGCGCGTGGAAAAAATAATACTCCTCGGAGCCGGGAACGAGTTCCCCGAGCACTTTCTCGCGATCCGGCGCGAGCGCGAACTTTTCGATGTAGCCAATTTCGTTGTCGGCCCAAGTCGCTTTCGGCAGCAGGATGGAGGCGAAGGTGGCCAGCGCCGCGATCGAAGCGGTGAGGGGAGTGGCATGGAGGCGGAGGCGGCGGTTCATGGCGGTGAAGGAATGGTGCTGATGCTGATGGGGCGCGCTGCGACGGGCAAGCCGTGGAAAGCGCGCGATTGGTTGAATGGTGCCTGTATCCATAGCGCGGGCGGCCGCGGCGCGTGTCAGGGAATTGTCAAATGGCCGTGAGTGTTTCGTAGGGGTACGGACCGCCCATCCTCTGCTCCAATGCTTTGCCGGCTGGCGCAATCTTTAATAAGGTGAACTTTTGCAGCGTTGCCGCCGATATCATTTCCGGCCACAATTCAAACCCCACATGCTTGCGACGACACTCCAGTTCATGCACCCCGGAAGGGACTATCTGGTCTTCGCGGGGGTGACGTTGTTTGGGTTTGGGGTCGTCGAGTGGGTTTTGCGGCGGTGGCGCGGCGCTGCTTTCGCGTGGCTGGTTTGGGTGCTGCTGGTGGTGGTTTTGGGCGGCGGTTGGTGGGCCGCGCAGCGGGCGTGTGATGAAATGCGCATGCATCTCGCGCGGCTGCTGAATATCCTGGCACCTACTTACGCCGAGGAGATGGCGCGCATGGGGCACGACAAAATCACACTGGAGACCAAGCCGGACGATCCTCGCTATTTGGAGATGATCGAGGCGCTGAAGCGCTGGCAGCTGGCGAATCCTTTTGCGCATGACATCTACACCATTCGCCGGACGGAGGACGGAAAGCGGCGGATCATGGTGGACGCGGAGACCGACTACAATCGCGACGGCGTCTTCTCCGGCGAAAACGAAAAGCGCACGCCGATCGGCACCGAGTACGATGAAGACGACGCCGGGCTCGATGAGGCGCTCAATGCTAGGGCCAATTTCGACGAGCAAATCGTCCAGGATGAATGGGGCATTTGGGTCGGTTCGTGGGCGCCGATCATCATCAATGGCAAGGTCGATGGCGTCGTGGGCGTCGACTACGATGCGCACCTTTACGCGAGTTTGATCAACTCCGCGAACCGCATGGCCATCGAGCGGCTGGGGCTGGCCGCGCTCGCTCTGGCCATCGGTGGCGCGGCCTTTGCAATTCGTCGGGCGGACGCGACGCGGCGCGCCGAGGTGGAGGCGCGTTCGCGCCACGCGGAGGAGCGGCTCTTGCTCACGGTGCGAAAGCTTCCTCTCGGCTTCATCGAGTGGAATGCGAATGCCGAGGTGATCGGGTGGAATCCTTCCGCCGAACGCATCTTCGGTTTCATGGCGGACGAAATCTGCGGAAAGCCGGCGCTGCAAATGATTGTCGCTCCAGGCTCCCGCGAGCACGTGGACAAAGTGTGGAGCGGCCTCATGCGCCAGACGGGCGGCACGCACAGCATCAACGAAAACGTGACGAAGGACGGACGCACCATCGTTTGCGAGTGGTTTAATACCCAGCTCATTTCCGCGGACGGCAAAATCACGGGGGTCTTCTCGCTGATGCAGGACATCACGGAGCGCGTGAATCTCGAAAAGCACGTGCAGCAGGCGCAGCGGCTCGGCGCGGTGGGGCAACTGGCCGCGGGCATCGCGCACGATTTCAACAATATCCTCACCATCATCACCGGCCACGCGGGCTTGCTGCTCGGAACCAACGGCATGCCCAAGCCCGCCATTCCGGAGCTGGAGCGCATCGAGGAGGCCGCGCTCCGTGCTGCCCGCCTCACGCGGCAGCTCCTCGCCTTCAGCCGCCAGCAGGCGATGTTTGCGCGCCCCTTGTATTTGCGCGAGGTGGTGACCAGCACGGCCACGATGCTCACGCGCGTCCTCGGGGTGGACATCACGCTCAATGTGCGTTGCGCCGGAGACCTCCCGCCGATGGAAGGCGATCCCGCCATGCTCGATCAGGTCCTCACGAATCTCGTGCTGAACGCGCGCGATGCCATGCCGCGAGGTGGTTCCATCGACATCGCGGTGGAGTTGGTCGAAATTTCGGAAGAAGCGGCGAAGGGCGACCCCGATGCTCATCCGGGCCCCGCGCTACAGTTGAGCGTGGCGGATGCCGGTGTTGGCATCGCTCCGGAGCGCCTGCCGCGCATTTTCGAACCCTTCTATACGACGAAGCAGACCGGCCAGGGCACCGGGCTTGGATTGTCGGTGGTGCACGGAATCGTCAAGCAGCACCACGGTTGGATCGAGGTGGAAAGCACCGTGGGGCAGGGCACCACGTTTTCCCTCTACTTTCCGCCGACGAACAAAAAGCCGGAATCGCAGGCCATGCTCACGCCGGCTTCACTCCCGCCGGCCACGCACGCGAGCAAAAAGACGGTGCTCGTGGTGGAGGACGAAGCCATCGTCCGCGAGTTGGCGCGCATGATCCTCGAGCGTGAAGGCTACCACGTGCTCGAGGCGGAGGACGGCCCCACCGCGCTGCGCGTGTGGGCCGAGCACAAGGACGAAGTCGATCTCCTGCTCACGGATATGATGATGCCCAACGGCATCACCGGGCGCGAACTCTCGCTGCGGATCCTCGCCGAGCGGCCGGAGCTGCCCATCATCTACGCGAGCGGCTACAGCATTGAGCTGACCGCGCCGGATTTTCAGCCCACCGATCGCCACATCTTCCTGCAAAAACCGTATCTCACGGACCAGCTCGTCACCACCGTCCGCCGCTGCCTGCGCGAGAATGGCGCCGCGACCTAGAATATCTAAAAATGTCGTGGTCGTCGCATCGGGGTGGCGCGGGAGCGCCCTTTTGAATTGTCATCCTGAGCGAGCGGAGCGAGTCGAAGGACCTCACTTCAAAATGAAACCGTCCCTCTGTCGGAAGCTCTCAGGATAGAGGGGCGGCCTTTCGACTCGCTGAGCTCGCTCAAGGTGACAATTCCAAGTGAGGAGCGCCCCAGCAGTTTGAGTGCGCTCACGACTTGGAACGTTCGGTTGCTACCCCACAAACAGCGGACGCAAATGCCGCGCGTAAAGATTCTCCGTCACATTCTTCGCCACCACCGCCTCATTGGCCTTCAGCAAATCGAGATACGCCTGGCCCTTCTTCGCCGCGAGCTTGAACGACACGTGCAGCAACTGGCGCAGGCTGGGATTAAATTCCGGATGATTCGGAATGTGGCGCAGCGCATTGGCAAATTGCGTCCCGCTCCAGCCCTGCACCGTCGCGGCGCTCGGCAGCTTGGCGCGATCGATGTCGATCACCGCGGAATACGGCGCGCAGAGTTCATCCACGTGCTCCAGTGCCGTGGCATAAATTTCCTTGGCCAGCGCCAGCCCGGCACCCTCCGCTTCCGCGAGGCCGATCAATTCTTCCAGCCACGTGGTACCTGCGGTTTTGAGGTGCACGCCCGCTCCGGTGCGTTGCAGCGCGCGGCGGATGATCGGATACAGCGAAAACTTATCCGAGCCACTGTGGACGCTGAGCTTGAGATTCCTCGGCAGCCGGTAGAGTGCCACGGCGTGCGCGATCACCGCGAGGTCGTCGTTGAACTCGCGCTCGAACTGCGCGAGGTCGCCCACGTAATCCACGCCTTTGTTGAAGCGCCCCGTGAATTTCGGCGCGATCGTTTGCAGCTTGATGCGCTCGTCGGCCAACAAGGCGAGGATAACCAGCAATTCCGGCGGCGTCTGCGGTGCATCCGTCTCGTCCATCGAAACCTCCGCAATGAATTTGCCGCGCCCTTTCGCATGGCTGATGTGGCGGAAGATCTTCCCCGCCGCCCGCACCGCGCGGAGATACTTGCCCACGATGCGCTGCAGGTCCGATTCGCGGATTACAAATGGCTGGCCCACGCCGGTGATCGTATGCGTGCCGATCAATTCCGGATGCCGCATGACGAAGGCGATCACCTCATGTGGCTCCGCCGGCTGGCCAATTTCGTCAGCGACATCGATCGTAAAAAAGTCCGACGGCTTGACGAACCGATCCACCGTATCGAGCCGGATGTGGTCCGCATCCACGTGCCAGCCCAGGTCCCAGTCCAGTGCATGCACCGCCGCATTGGCCGCGTCGAAAACGCTCTGCGGCTCGCTGCCAATGAAGCTGTGCTCGCGGTTCGATTTATTCCACACCGGCACCACTTCCACGCCGTCCTTCAGTACCTGCAAACACGCCTGCAATTGAGCCTTGGCTTGATGCGCGAACCGGTCGCCGACACCGACGGAATACTTTTCGAGAGTGAGCATGGAATCAGTGGAAAAGCCGACTAAAGCGAAAAGCCGAGAGCGGGGGAAATGAAAAGGAGCAACGGCGCTGGCAGGCTCGGAGTGCCGCCAGGCTTTGGACTGCGGCGGCTCGACTTAAGCGTTGCCCACCGGTCGGAAAAATTTGGTGCGGCCTGCATGGGAGCGCCGTAGGCGCGACATGTCTATAGCCTCGGGTCTCCTTTGGCGGCCAAGGCCCGTAGGGCCGACATGTAAAAAAGGCCGGTCTTTCACATGTCGCTCCTCTGGAGCTCGGCGCCTTTCGATCATTTGGATCTAGAAACATGTCGCGCCCATGGCGCTCACTTCTTCCCAGCGAACGCCGTACCGACTTGTGGGTAATGCTTAGGGCTCGACGCCGCTTTGGGCTGGAGCGCTGGGGGAGGGAAGTTCTCTCCTGACGTTTTAAAGCAAACCCTACGGCTTCGCTTCCGCCGCCTTGAGCC
>FTCB01000859.1_pt1 | contig 32627 bp, 24 predicted proteins | sample 1639431 | NCBI WGS metagenome assembly FTCB01 (sample SAMEA3914864, study PRJEB12502) | metagenome | biome: forest; material: soil | place: USA | collected 2012-03-12 | depth 0.3 m
ACACGAGGCGCCGAGACCAGTTTGCTGTATTCCAGCAAGCGCAGCCTGACGCCTTGCGTCCGAGGGCAGCGAAAGATCCCGGCGAATCCTGCTCAGAGAAACACGTCCTGACACCGTTGCCAGTGTTTCGTCGATGTCTCCTCTTTCGTAGTTCACGAGAACAGCATTCACCTGATTGAGGTGGAACGACAAGACATTTCAGGGTAACATGAGTTTGGCCCGGCGAAGCATCAGGGCGCAGCTCAAGTTTAGCTGGTGTCAACTAAAGGACCGCTTCGTTTACGACATGATTCCAACCGGGAGCCATTACGAGCCTTCCAATCCCGCCCACGGACACCTCCGCCGTGCGAAGTGAAAATTCGCTCTTCTGCGCGTGACGAATCTGGAGATTCGGCACGAGAGTTGTTGTTATCGGCTCTTGTTGTGCGCCGGCGAACGCACTGCCGCTGCACAGTTTGCTTGGAAATGCAGCCCGCGCTTTTCGGATGCATCCGCACCGTGCGGGCGGGACGCCCGCGCTCCCAGGAAGGGCGGTTGCCTATACATGGTTTCCTCTCGTTCCCAAGATTGGCAAAACGCTTTGGGAGCGCTGACGTTGCCCCGAAATTCCGCATCCTCCCCAGATCCTCATCGCCATACCGGGCGCCGAATCAACAACCAACTGCCAGCCAGCAGCCACTCGATAATTCTCAAAGTGATGAAGCATACCGGCGAGGCTCCACGGGGGCAGCACTGACTAAGCGTCGTTCCAAGTTGGCGGTGAAGAAACGGAGTTTCAAGACCGCACCGTCGTTCCCAAAGCGCTTCGCTAACTTTGGGAACGAGAGGTAGAAGGTGACAAAGCATTCGACTAAAGCCGAACGGTTGCCTACTGTGGGTGAGCGACCAATACTCTTCCACCCAAAACAGTGTTGCCCGCAAATCCCCGCAATTTTCAGCATTCACGCACCGCCCAGTGTCAAACCAATGAAATCAGCTATCAGGCCACTATTCATTATAGCCGCGATGGCGCTGACGGGTCCCTTCTCGGTCTGTGCCGGCGACGCCCGCTCGGGCACAGATCATCTGTCGCCGGAAGAGGGCCCGTTTGAGGGCTACCGCACAGGACAACACGATAAGCGTCAGGAGAACATCACCAGATTGACGTCGTTCATCGATTTGCAATCCGATCTGAGCGTACTCATCGAATTGCCGGCAGCGTACACCTACATCACCGTCAAGAAGAGCGACGCTGGCGCCATCGAAATCCACAGCGCTTCATGTCCAAATGAAGGAGCATGGAAAAACCCAACCAAATTCGAAAAAACTCTGCCGGCAGAACTATTTGAAAACATCGCACTCCTATGGAAAACGGAGCTACTCGAGACAAGCTATCTGAATGGCGTGGAGATTCCAGTGAGCGATTCGCCGTATTATCATTTCTCCTGCGTAGTTAGGAATGGATCTCTCTCCGGATCTACCGTCATCGGCGGCCCCTCCGAAAATAGACCGCATTTGAGAAAGCTGGCCGATGCCGCACTTTTGCTGCACTCCTACACAGAAGAGAAGGACGCCACAAAGCAGGCTGAAATCTTAATAGAGTTGCGCAAAACCCTAAAAGGCACAAAGAAGACGAAAAGGCATTAATGCTAGTCCGTATCCGTAGCGAGAATGGTATGAATCAAGCGACGCGGTTTGGAAACAACCACTGCGGTAAAGTCCCAGGCGACGTCCATAAAGAAGTCCGACCAGGCCGATTGACATCGAGCGACAATCGTCTCCTCGTAGTCCCCGGCGAGCAACTCTGCCGCCACCGCCTCACCGAGGCGCCGCGCCTCGGATCCGTAGCCCGCCGAACGCGAATAGGCTCCGCCGTGAAAGAGCAATTGCGAGAGCCCACCGCCCAGCAGAAACGGAGATTCCGACTCGAAGAGTGATTTCTCGAAATAGTTCAGCGAGGCAGGCTGGTATGGGATATGAACCGCAGGGGTTGGCGCACTCCAGAATCTCTCGAAAAAATTGCACTCGTGAAGTTGATTGCGCTCGAGATACCGATCGAATACCGGATGGGAAGGAATGGTAAACGAGTGGAAGAGCACTTCGCCATTTGAATACCGCGAACGGAGCGCTGCAACATAGTTCAAGGTGTCCGGATAGCTGCCGGAATGAAGGGGAAAATCCAGCGCCTGCCACATCTCCTGTCGGTCTTCGAACGTCATGATCTCCCCATTTCTACCAGAACCGCTCAGGCAAGCCAACGTCGACGCCGAGATCCCCCGAGGGACTCACCAATCCTCAGACCGCATGGCGAGGACCGGACGTCTGATCCAACATCAATGGTGAGAATGGCGCACACCTGTCGCGCTTTGCAGGCCTCTTGATTTCAAGCGCCCCTGCCTCAACCCGTGGCATGCCGCTAGCTTTCTCAGGAATGACGATGCCCGTGAGCCAGATCAGTCCTCCTCCAAAGCCGGAAAGTGAGCAGCTTCGCCGCGCCGATTGCCCCGTCTGTGGCAGCCGGCGGATCTGTTACGCGTTTTCCCACGAAGAAGCGCGCGTTGTGCGGTGCCCGGATTGCCGCCTCATGTTTCTGAATCCGCAGCCCAGCGATTCCGATCTCGCGGCGATTTACAACGCCGACTACTACCTCGGCGGCAATAGCCCGGAGGAAAAGGAGGCGACCCGCGCCATGAAACGGGCCACGGCCCGCGATTATTTGCACGAGATCGCCCGCTATCGCGGCCCGCACGGCGGCCGGTTGCTGGAGGTCGGCTGTGGCGACGGCGAATTTCTCGTGGAGGCGGAGGCCGTCGGGTACGACGTAACCGGCGTGGATTGGTCAAAGACGGCCTGCGAAGACACGCAGAAGTATCTCGCCAAAGGCAAAGTCTATCGCGGGGATCTCGCCGATCAGCCGCTGGAGGAACACTCCTTCGACGTCTGTGTTCTGGCCGATGTCATCGAGCACTTTCGCGACCCCATCGGCACGCTGGAGCTCATCCATCGTCTGCTGAAGCCCGGCGGCGTCATTTTCATTGCCACGCCTTCGCTGGCCTCCTGGAGCGCGCGCTTTCTGCGCCGCAACTGGATGGAATGGAAACGCGAGCATCTCACTTACTTCGATCCGCAGACCATTCAGACCGCGCTTTTCCAGACCGGCTATCACCAGGCCATCGTCCAGCCCGGCTGGAAATTCCTAAGTTTCGAATACATCGCCCGCCATTACGAGCGCTTCCCCGTGCCGCGCACTTCCAAGCTCGTGGAGAACCTTCGCCGGTGGCTGCCGAAAGCGATCAAGAACCAGTGCCGCCGCGTGGTGGCCAGCGGCATGCTCGTCGTGGCCCGCACTTGCGAAAGACCGGCGACGCGCTCCCTGTCGGTGATCGTGCCTGCTTACAACGAAGCGGCCACCTTCAAGGAACTCATGGAAGCCGTGCTGCAAAAGGAAGTGCCGGGTCTGAATATCGAAGTCATCATCGTGGAAAGCGCCTCCAAAGATGGCACCCGCGAAATCGCCCTGGAGTATCAAAATCATCCCCGCGTCCGGGTCATTCTGGAAGATCGGCCGCGCGGCAAAGGTCACGCGGTCCGCACCGGCCTGGCTGCGGCCACGGGGGACTTCATCCTCATCCAGGACGCAGACCTCGAGTACGATCTCGACGACTATGATGCGCTGCTCGAGCCGCTCATCAACGGCCGCGAGGCCTTCACGCTCGGCGCCCGGCACGGCGGAGGCGCGTGGAAGATGCGGCAATTCACCGGCCAGCCGCTGCTCAGCGCAGGCTTGAACTTTGGCCACTGGTTCTTCACGACACTTGTCAATGTGCTCTTCTTCCAGCGATTGAAGGACCCCTTCACCATGTACAAAGTCTTTCGTCGCGACTGTCTTTTCGGCCTGCGCTTCGAGTGCAATCGTTTCGACTTCGACTACGAGTTGCTCGTGAAGATCCTGCGGAAGGGCTATCGCGCGGTGGAGTTGCCCGTGAACTATCGCTCCCGATCCTTCAAGGAAGGCAAGAAAGTCTCCATGGTGGCCGATCCGATCAACTGGGTCATGGCCTGTCTCAAGTTGCGCGTCGCCCGCGTGAATCCCATGGCAGAAGTGGAAGAGGCCCGCCTCGCCGCGCAGAAATCTTAGTCACCCCATTTTTCTCTACATGAAGGCTTTTGTCACCGGCGCCGCCGGGTTCATCGGCAGCAACCTCGTCGATCGTCTGCTCGCCAAAGGCTGGCAGGTGGTGGGCTGGGATAACTTCTCGACCGGACAGGAAAAATTTGTCGAAGGCGCGCTCCAGCACAGCGCGTTTAAACTGATCCGCGGCGACAATCTCGACCTGCCCGCACTCACCGCGGCTATGGAAGGCTGCGACACGGTGTTTCATCTCGCGGCCAATGCCGACGTGCGCTTCGGCCTGCAGCATCCCGACCGGGATTTGCATCAAAATACGATTGCGACCTCCAATGTACTGGAAGCCATGCGCGCCACCGGCGCCCGGCGCATCGCCTTCTCTTCGACAGGCTCCGTCTATGGCGAAGCGCAGGTCATCCCGACGCCGGAGGACGCCCCCTTTCCCATTCAGACTTCCCTCTACGGCGCGTCAAAGCTCGCCGGAGAGGGCCTCATTTCCGCCTATGCGGAGGGTTACGGAATCCAGGGCTGCATCTTTCGTTTCGTCTCCATCCTGGGTGAGCGCTACACCCATGGCCACGTCTTCGATTTCGTGCGCCAGCTCCAGGAGCATCCCGAGCGGCTCGATGTGCTCGGCGACGGCACGCAGCGCAAATCCTACCTCTACGTGGGCGATTGCATCTCCGCGATCCTCCGCGCGCTGGGTGAAACCGATGCCGTGCATCCCGGCGTGCAGATCTACAATCTCGGAGCCGAGGAATACTGCACCGTGCGGAATTCCATCGACTGGATCTGCCTGCGCCTCGGCCTCCGGCCGGAGCTGAAATTTGCCGGCGGCGATCGCGGCTGGGTCGGCGACAATCCGTTCATTTTCCTCGATACGGCGAAGATCCGTCATGCAGGATGGAAGTCCACACTCACCATCCGGCAGGGCGTCGAGCGCACGGTGGATTTCCTGGTGGATAATCCCTGGGTCTTCGCCAGCCGGTGACCTAACTCTCCACGTGTCATGTTGGAAGATCTGACTGGCCGCACCGCTTTCATCACCGGCGCCTCGCGAGGCTTCGGGCGCGAACTCGCGCTGCAATTTGCCAAAGCCGGCGCGAACCTCATCCTGGCCGCGCGCACACTGCCGGCCCTGCACGAAACGATTCACTCCGCGGGTGAAGAACGCACACACTCCGGCCAAAAGATCGGCGCCATCCCGCTCGATCTCGCGCGGCCCTGGACCTTCCCAGAGGGGTTGCGCATTTGCGCGGAGGAATTCGGCGGCATCGACATCCTGGTGAATAACGCCGCGATCCAAGGTCCCATCGGCCCCTTTGAGGCGAATGACCCGGTCGCCTGGCGGCAGACGATGGAAGTGAATTTCCTCGGACCCGCCGAACTTTGCCGCCTCGCCATCCCGCAACTGCGCCAACGCCGGCACGGCAAAATCATCAATATCTCCGGCGGCGGCGCCACCGGCCCGCGCGCGGATTTCTCGGCCTACGGATCTTCCAAGGCGGCGCTGGTGCGCTTCAGCGAAACGCTTGCCGTGGAGCTCGCACCTGACGAAATCGACGTCAATTGCATTGCCCCCGGCGCCATGAATACCCAGATGCTGGAAGAAATCCTCGCGGCCGGACCGGACGCCGCGCCTCGCGAATTTGCCAAGGCCCGGGAACAGAAAAGGACCGGCGGCTCCTCCCCTACCCGCGCGGCGGAACTCGTGGTCTTCCTGGCCTCGGCGCAATGCGACGGCATCACGGGCCGGCTCATCAGCGCGGTCTGGGATCCCTGGGAATCACTGCCGGAAAAACGCGAAGCGCTGGCTGAAGGCGACATCTACACGCTGCGGCGCATCGTGCCAGGAGATCGGGGGCAGTCATGGTAATCCGCGTCGGAATCGTCGGCTGCGGCCTCATTGGACAAAAGCGTTCTCGCGCCCTCTCCCGCGCGAAGCTCACGGTCACCTGTGACCTGGATTTGCGCCGGGCGGAAGCCCTCGCCGCCACCGTGCCGGGCTGCCGCGCCTGCTCCTCTGTGGAGGAGGCGCTGGCCGACGTCGACCTCGTCATCGTCGCCACCGCAAATCACGCGCTCTGCGACATCGCCCTCGCCGCGGTGCGCCAGGGCAAGCACGTGCTACTGGAAAAGCCAGGCGCCATCCGTTCAGCCGATCTGGAGGCGCTTCAGGCCGAGGCGAAGGCGTGCGGCGCACTCGTGCGGCTGGGCTACAATCATCGCTATCACCCCGCCCTGCTCAAGGCGCGAGAACTCGTGGACCAGGGGGTGCTCGGCGATCTCATGTTCATCCGCGGCCGCTACGGGCATGGCGGCCGGGTCGGCTACGATCGCGAATGGCGGGCCGATCCCCGGCTCTCCGGCGGTGGCGAACTCATCGACCAGGGCGTGCATCTCATCGATCTGGCCGGATGGTTCCTCGGACCTTTCACGACCATCGCCGGCGATGCGCCGACGTTTTTCTGGGACATGCCGGTGGATGACAATGCCTTCATGCACCTGCGCACTGCGACGGGCCGCACGGCCTGGCTGCACGCGAGTTGCACGGAGTGGAAGAATCTCTTTTCCTTCGAAATCTACGGACGCGACGGGAAGCTGCACATCGAGGGGCTCGGCGGCTCCTACGGCGTGGAGCGCATCGCCTGGTACAAAATGCTGCCGGAGATGGGCCCGCCTGAGACCACGACCTGGGAATACCCGCGTGGCGATCAATCGTGGCTCGTGGAGATGGGGCATTTCCTGGATGACATCCGGCTCAACCGCACGCCGCAGCCGGGCCTCGCCGAGGGCATCGCCATTCTCAAAGTGGTCGAAACGATTTACCAGCACTCCCAGCGATGATCATCACCCGCTCTCCCCTGCGCATCACCCTCGGCGGCGGGGGCACAGACCTTCCCTCCTACTACGAGGACCACGGCGGCTTCCTCATCTCCGCCGCCATCAATCGGTATGTTTATATCACCATCCATCGCACCTTCGCCCAGGAGCTGGTGGTGAAATATTCGCGCATGGAGCACGTGAAGCGCACGGAAGAGCTCACGCATCCCATCATTCGCGAGGCGCTGCTGGCGCATAACATTCACGAACCCTTCCTGGAAATCGCCTCGATGGCCGATATCCCAGCCGGCACGGGCCTGGGCTCTTCCGGCTCCTTCACCACCGCACTGCTCAAGGCGCTCGATACCTTGCAAAAGCGCGTGGCCAGTCCGGCGGAACTGGCGGAGCGGGCTTGCGACATCGAGCTGAACAAGCTCCGCGAACCCATCGGCAAACAGGACCAGTACATCGCCGCATACGGCGGGTTGACGTGCTTCGAATTCCGCAAGGATGGCCCGGTCCTCGCCACTCCCCTGGCCATTTCCGAAGAGACACTCTTCAATTTGCAGGACAATCTGTTGCTCTTCTTCACGGGGTTTACCCGCTCGGCTTCGCAGATTCTCAAAGATCAGGATACGAAGACGAAGCAGGCTGATTCCACGATGATCGAGAATCTCCACTTTGTGAAGGAGCTCGGCTACAAGAGTCGCGAAGCCTTGGAAACCGGCGATCTGCGTGAATTTGCCCGCCTCATGGACGTGCACTGGCAACGCAAGCGCCAGCGCACGCAGGGCATGAGCAACGGCCCGATCGACGAGTGGTACGAATTTGCCACGAAGAATGGGGCGCTCGGCGGCAAACTCATCGGCGCCGGCGGCGGCGGTTTCCTCATGTTTTACACGGAAGACGGCGCCCGGCTGCGCCGCGCCATGCGCGAGAGCGGCCTCAAGGAAGTGCGGTTTGCCTTCGATTTCGAGGGCTCGAAACTCATGGTGCAGGAATGAACGCGCTGCTCGCGGAGTATCCCGTGGCCATCCTGGCCGGCGGCCTGGCCACGCGGCTCCGCCCGATCACGGAGAAGATCCCCAAGGCGCTCGTGCCCGTGGCCGGCGAACCGTTTCTCTCGCATCAGCTCCGCCTGCTATATTCCGAGGGCTTCCGCTCGGCGGTGCTTTGCGTGGGCTATCTTGGCGAGATGGTGGAGGAGGAGTTTGGCGACGGGTCTGATTGGGGCATTCATCTCCAGTATAGCTTTGACGGGCCCAAGCTTCTCGGCACCGGCGGCGCGCTGCGCAAAGCTTTGCCCATGCTGGGCGATCGTTGGGTAATGCTTTACGGTGACTCTTACCTTTGCATCGACTACGCCGCTCCCGTGGAGCGCTTTCGCGATAGTGGCAAGCTGGCGCTCATGACGGTCTTCGAAAACCACAATGCCTTCGATCGCAGCAACGTCGCCTTCGCCGACGGTCGCATCCTGAAATATGACAAGAAGTCGGATTCGCCCGATCTTCGTTATATCGATTACGGGCTGAGTGTCTTCGATTCGCGCGCCTTTGCCGATCGTTCGGAGACCGAGGCTTTCGACCTCGCCGATCTGCAGCAGGACTTGGTGCGCCGTGGCGAAATGGCCGGCCACCTCGTCCACAATCGCTTCTTTGAAATCGGCTCGCCCTCCGGTCTAGCCGAGCTTGAAACACTTCTCACCCAACCTAAAACCTCATGAGCACCTACGCCGAACAACATCTGGCCGAAGCTTCCGAAATCCTCCGCCGGCTCGATCCGGCCCTCCTCGAGCGCGCGGTCTCCGCGCTCGCCGCCATCCGCGAACGCGGCGGGCGCCTCTTCATCCTCGGCGTCGGCGGCAGCGCCGCGAACGCTTCCCATGCGGTGAATGACTTCCGCAAGATTTGCGGCTTCGAATGTTATGCCCCGACGGATAACGTTTCCGAACTCACCGCGCGCACGAATGACGAGGGCTGGCAGACGGTTTTCGCCGAATGGCTCCGCGGCAGCCGGCTGAATGCGAAGGATGGCCTGCTCGTGCTCTCCGTCGGCGGCGGCAACCTGGAAAAGAATGTGAGTCCAAATCTTGTCTCGGCTCTCGAAGTCGCCAAGAGCGTAGGCGCAACCATCCTAGGCATCGTCGGCAAGGACGGCGGCTACACCGCGCAGACCGCGGATGTCTGCGTCATCATCCCGACGGTAAACCCGACCAATATCACGCCGCACCAGGAGGCCTTCCAGGCCGTCGTGTGGCACCTCTTCGTCTCCCATCCCGCGCTCAAGGTGAACGCGACGAAGTGGGAAAGCACCCGCTAAGAAAACGCGTATGCCCCCCGGCGAAAAACGCGCAGTCTTCCTCGATCGCGACGGCGTCATCAATCAGGCGCGCGTCGTCGACGCCAAGCCCTATCCGCCCGAAACCTTGGCCGACTTCGTGATCCTGCCCGAAGTCGGCGCGGCCTGTGAAAAGCTCAAGGCCGCCGGCTACCTGCTCGTCGTCGCCACGAATCAACCCGACGTGGGCCGGGGCGCCCAAAGCCGCGCGACCGTGGAAGAAATGCACCGCCTCATGTGCGCCACGCTGCCCATCGACCACGTCGAGGTCTGCTGGCACGCTGGACGCGGCGAAGTCTGCCCCTGTCGCAAACCGAAGCCCGGCATGCTCCTCCACGCTTCCGAACTCCTCGGCATCGATCTCGCGCGTTCCTACATGGTAGGCGACCGCTGGCGCGACATCGACTGCGGCGCGGCTGCCGGCTGCGCGACGGTATTTATTGATCGCGGGTATGATGAGATGCTTCGGGCGCAGCCTGGGCACATGGCCCTGAATCTCCTCGGGGCGGCGGAGATCATCGTCGGGAGCGGTAGGCAGTGGATAACTAACTAACCCGCGAGACAATTAACTGGGGCGTCTGGTCCGCTCGGTGTATCGAAAGCACTACGCCGACCTTCGCGTTCAGCGTGAACTTTGACCTGACAAAGCGGGAGCAAGCTCCCGCGCCGGAGTTTGGCCAACTTTGATTGCACACAGCACCCGTACACTACGCTAGACCAGTCCTGGAGGGACTTCAGAATTTAGCTGGTGGCGTAAGCCACCGGAATCGAGGTAAGTTTAGATTGCGCCCCGGCAGGGGCGCGGGAACTATCGCCCCATGTCTTCAACCCATATCTCGCTTCACTATCACATTGTTTTTTAGCACGAAAAATCGCGTCCCACATATCGCCACGGCGTGGCGTGAACGGCTTCATACCTATCTCGGCGGCATTGTTCGCAACCTTGAGGGTGTCGCAGAAGCCGTCGGAGGCATTAACGATCATGCCCATTTGCTAATTGGCCTGCGCGCCACGCATTGCCTCGCGGACGTCGTGCGAGATATCAAGGCCAGCTCGTCGCGCTGGGTAGGTGAGGAAATCGGAGTGAGGGATTTCGCGTGGCAGGAAGGGTATGGGGCATTTACCGTGAGCGCGTCACAGCGAGAACTTGTCCGTGCATACGTCCTTCGACAGGAGGCGCATCATCGCCGCCGCACATTTCAGGAGGAATATGTCGAATTATTGGAACTCAGTGGAGTGGAATACGATCCCGAATACTTGTGGTAACCAGCTCCGGCGCCCCTGCCGGGGCGCGACCGAATCTTATTGCGAATCCGGTGGCTCACGCCACCGGCTAAATTCTGAAGTCCCTCCGGGACAAGTCTGGCGTTATGGCGCGCGCCGCACGTACTCAAAATTCGCCAATCTTCAGAGCAAGCTTCTGCACTCCTCCGCCGGATCCCTTGCGACGAATCACTAGACATCCTCCAACCGCCCCGTGCTATCCCCCACCCGCTCTGCGGTCACGCCCATGCGTTCCAGCATAGCGGTGTAGAGATTGGTCATCGGCGTCTGGTCCGAGAGGCGCAAGTGCCGCCCGGGCCGCAGGGAGCCGCCTCCGCCGCCGGCTAGGACCACGGGCAATTCGTCGTGATTGTGCTTGTTGCCGTCGCCGATGGCGCAGCCGTAGACGATCATCGAGTTATCCAGCACCGAGGCGCCGTCGGGCTCCTTCATGCCATCGAGCTTTTGCAGGAAGCGGGCGAAGCGCTCCATGTACCAACGCTCGATTTGCGCGACCTTGAGGATCTTTTCCTGGTTGCCGGAATGATGCGTGAGGAAGTGATGCCCTTCGGAAATGCCGAGGGTCGGAAAAGGCCGATTGCTGCCCTCGGGGGCCACGGCAAAGCTCACGACGCGGGTCGAATCCGTCTGGAAAGCCAACGCGGTAAGATCGTACATGAGATCCACATGCGTCTCGTGGTCTTCCGGCAATCCCGCCGGCTCGGCCAGGGAGGCCTCGGGCAACTTGAAGCGCTCGGATTTCTCGATCTGCTCTTCGATGCGGCGAATGCCCGTGAGATATTCGTCGAGCTTTTGTCGATCGTTTCGGCCGAGTTCGCGATTGAGCCCGCGCACGTCTTCGAGAACGAAGTCGAGCACGCTGCGGCGACGTTCCAGCCGCTGGCGCAGACTGGCCGCCCGCTCCGCGCCGGTCCCGCCACCGAAGAGCTTTTCGAAGATCACGCGCGGATTCGCCTCCGGCGCGAGCGGCAGCGTTTCCGAAGCCCACGAAATGTTATATTGGTAAGCGCAGGGATACCCCGTATCGCATGAGCCATACATGCGCGCGCCCTCGACTCCGAGTTGCAGCGAATCGAGCCGCGTGAGATGGCCGACTTGGCGCGCAGCGATCTGGTCGACGGAAATGCCGAGGTGCAGACGCGAGCCCAGCGTTTTCCAGGCGTGGCAGCCGGTGAGAAACGACGCGCCCGAGCGCGCATGGTCGCCGGTGCCGTCGCCCCAGTTATTCGCCGTATCGTGCGTCAGATTCGTCACGACCTGGAATTTGTCCTTCAGCGGGGCCATGGGCGCGAAGGTCTCGTTCATCTGGTAGTCGCGGCCGTCGCCCTTTGGCAGCCAGCGCTCGTAATTCGAGCCATTAGCAAAGGCCACGAAGGCCATGCGCATGGGTTGACCGCTCGCAGTCACGCCCAGGCCGCCGGCGGCGCTGGCTCGCGCGGTGGGCGCGAATTTCTCGAGCGCCGGGAGCGCCAGGCAGGCGCCCAGCCCGCGCAGGAATTGTCTGCGGCCCAAAGGAGACGAATGGAGTTGGCTCATACGATCAAGGTTTGTTCTTCGATTCCCCAGTTTCATTCACCGCGCCCGCGACGGCTTCTTGGGCGGGATCTTTGCCCGCCGGAGCTACGACTTCCGCCTGAGGACGCTTGAAGAAGCGCCGCCCCTTGCGCAATTCCGGCGGCGGAGTCGGCGGCAGGGCCAGGCCGGGCGCATTGCGCGAGCCGCCGTCGTCGCCGCGCCGCAGTTGAAAGGGCACGCTGTCGACAATCGACGCAAGCAGGGTGGAGAATTTGCCGCCGTCGAGCAGGACTTTTTCGGAAATGGCGTCCACGGTCACCGCGTCCGATGGTTCCAATCCGCGGCCGAGCGAATAGGTCAAGAGCTTTTCCGCGAGGCAGCGATAAAAATCCTGCCGGCGATTGACGAACATCTGCTTCAAATCATCGATGCCAGTGAGTTGCTGGCCGGTGACGGTCTTTTCATTTGGCTCGATCGGCTCGCCACGCTCGGTGGTGCGCCAGCGGCCGATGGTGTCGTAATTTTCCAGCACCAGCCCGATGGGATCGAAATGCGCGTGGCAGGCTGCGCAGGACTTTTCCGCCCGATGCAGAGCGAGTTGCTCATGGATGGTCTTGGGCTTCACGCCATCAACGCGCGCATCGTCCAGCGCCGGAATGCTCGGCGGCGGCGGCGGCGGCTGGATGGCCAGCAGGCAGTCGAGCACGAAAAGGCCGCGCTTCACGGGCGACGTCCGGCCGGGATTCGACGTAGAGAAAAGAAACGTTCCCTGGGTGAGCACGCCGCCGCGTTTGCTTTCGTGCGGCAGCGAGACTTTCTGGAAGCCATCACCTTCCACCCCAGGAATCCCGTAGAAATGAGCCAGCGGCCCATTCACGAAAGCGTAGTCAGCCGTGACCAACTCAAGGAGATCGCGATCCTGGCGCGCGAGGTATTCGAAAAACATCTCCGTCTCGCGTTTCATGGCCCCGCGGAGCGGGTCGACCACCTCGTCTCCGCGCGAGACCGGGGTCATGAGCACATTCCGCGTGCGCAGCCACTGACCGGGAAAATCCTCGAAAAAGCGGGCGGTCTTGGAATCGGCCAGCATGCGGGCCAATTGCTCATGCAAATGGTCGCGCAGCGTGCCTTGCGCCGCGAGATTGCGCAGTTCCTCGTCCGGCAGGCTGAGCCAGAGCAAGTAAGAAAGCCGGGAGGCCAGCGCATAGTCATCGATGGGATGGATGGCGTGCGGGTCATCCGGCTGCGGCTGGAGTTCGGCGCGGAAAAGGAATTTCGGCGATGTCAGGATGGCCATGAGCCCCATTCCCACCCCCTGCTCGAATTTCGGCGAAGCCAGGGCCAGATCGACGAGGCGATCCACGGTGGCCGGTGGAGCTGGCCGTCGAAAGGCGCGATCGGCCACGCGCTGCAGGATCTCCCGCGCATAGGCGCGGCGGGCCTCCGGCTCCGACGGAGCATCGCCACGGAAAAAGATGCGTCGGTGGGATTCCGGGTATTCGCTAAGGCCGGCATCCGTCGGGCCTACGAGACGCATTTTCGGCCGGAGCTCGAGATGGTGGAGTTTTCCCGCCGAGTTCGGCTTCGTCGCGTCGGTCGAAAAGGTCAGGGTATGCTGGCCAGTCTCGAGGTGCAGTTCGCCGCCGAGGCGGTAGGTTTTCTGGCCGCCGATCTCGACGACCTCGGCGACGAGCGGCTGGTCATCGATCGAGAGGTGAAAGTCGTAGGCGCCGCCGTAGTCCTGAAAACCGCCGAGAACGAACCGCGTATTGATCTGGTATTTGCCGGCCAGTGGCGTCTCGAACGGCAGCGTATGCTTCGTCGTGAAGCCGGTCTCCGAGCGCTCAATCTTCAAGTCTGAAGGCGCGAGCGCGCGCTCAGGAAGGCGCGGGCCATCTTGAAGTATGACGTGACTCACGACATACTCCGCGAGATCGAAGTACTTCTCGAGCAAAGCCGGCGAAAGGGTCTGAAAATCGCCGATGTTATCGAAGCCGAAAGCTGTGTCGTCCGGCGGCAGCATGTCGCGCAGACGCGCCTTGCTCGTGCCGTCGCCGCTGAAATCGCCCTCGGATTCCAGATCCACGCCGAAGAGGTCGGTGACCGTAAATTCATACTCCATCCGGTTCAGCCGCCGAATGGTGACCCGGCCCGGATCTGGATGCGCATAGTCAACGCCCAACGGTTTTTGCTCGATCCACTGGGTAAGCGTCTTGCGATCCCCAGCCGGAAGCGGATCGGCCCCGGCCGGCGGCATGAACCCCTGCCGCACGAGTTTCCAGGCCTTTTCCCAAGCCGGACGATGCGCCGCCGGATCGGATTCCTTCAGCAGATCTTCCAGCGAAAACTTACCCTTCTTTTCCCCATCACCATGGCACTCGAAGCAGTATTGATCGAAAAGCGGAGGAGGCGAGGCTGGGACCGGCGTCTCGGCGCCTTGAAGACACGCCGCGACGCCTAGAAAAATCGCCGCAGCGAGGCGGCGATTTGCGATGGAAAAAGTACGGCGCGGGCTAAGGGCTTTCACGAGAGTCGCAGGGGACAATCCGACATCAGCCGGAACGTTAGCCTGCCTTCGAAAGGAGGAAAAAACAAGGGCGGCTTCCCAGGAGACCGATTTCGCTGAACCTGTGCCCCAGAGCGGAGCGGGCCGGATTTTAACGCCGTGAGACCATCGAAACCGCCCGCGTGACTTTTAAAACGGCCGCCTATTTATACGCGACGGCGGCGCTCGATGGGCCGGCGAGCGGGATCACTTCAAAACGAGTGAAACCGACCTCACTGCCCCAACTCTGGAAATCGGCTCCGGTGTAGTCGAAGGCGTCCCCAAACTCGATGAGCATATTCAAGGACATCAGCAGTCCTTGCACATTTTCCCGCCGCGCGTCGTCGATGAGCGTCTCGATGGCGACAAAGGCGCCGCCGACCGGCAGGGCCTCGTATGCCGCGCGGATGAGATGCATCTTCTTCTCCAGATTCCAATCGTGGAGGATCATCCCCATCGTGATCACGTCGGCCTTAGGCAGCGGGTTCTGGAAAAAGTCGCCGGCGGCTGCCAGGACTCGATTCTCCAGGCCAGCCGCGGCAATGTGCTTTTTCGCGATCGGCTCGACAGGAGGCAGATCGAAGCTCGTGCAGCGCAGATGTGCGTGCCGCTTCGCCGCTTCGATGGCCAGGAGCCCCGTGGCCCCGCCGACATCGCAAAGCGTCTGGTATTTCGTGAAATCGAACTTTTCCGCGAAAAGTTCGAAATTGAGCCGGGAAATGCCGGTCATCGCGCCCATGAATTGTTCGAGCTTGGGCAGATCGGCGTAGAGCTCCTCGAAGACGCCCTTCAGACCGTGCTTGGTCTCGTTCTGCGCCTGGCCGGTGCGCAGCGCTTCCGGGAGATCATTCCAAAATTTGAAAAGCCGCGCATTGAGCATCACCAGGATACCGCCGACATACCGCGGGCTGGCCTCGTCGAGAAATAAGGCGCCCTCCGGGGTATTGAAATACCGGCCGGTTGGACCATCCCCTTCCCGCCCGAGAAACTGCATGGCCACGAGCGCGTCGAAAAAATCCGCGATGGCGCGCGGGTGGAGTTGTAGTTCCCCGCCCAGCTCCGCGCCGGTGAGCCGGCGCTGGCCCAGCTTTGTGAAGAGGCGAAATTCGACCGCGGTCAGGAGCACCTTCGAGTTCCAGAAGCCGAAAGCAGTTTGCAGGATGGCGGAGGGATTCAGCGGAGTATTCACAGGGCGTGGTTTGATGAACGGGGAGCCGCAGCTTTTGCGAGACCGTCACCCGGTTTGCAAACCGCTTTTTTTCCGCCAACCGCGACGCACGCCAAGGCGAGGCGGATCTTCGTCGATTGACAGCAACACTGTCACACTGTATTTCCACCTCATGCCGCAATCCTATTCGCTCGAAGAACTCTCCGCCCGCATCAATGCCTGGTGCGAGGAGCACGAGATCGCGCCGGCGAATGGCCAGGCCGGCGCCACTGTCTCCGAGCGCAACATCCGCTACTACCGTACGCTCGGCCTCATCGACGCGCCGGAGAGCGGCGGGTACGGCGAAAAGCACCTCCTGCAGCTCACCGCCCTGCGTCTGCTCCAGCATCAGGGTCAGCCCCTGCGCCGCATTCGCGACTTGCTCTACGGCAGATCCCTGGCCGAGCTGCGCGAAATCCGCCGGCGGGGTCTGGCCGAAGCCGAACGCCAAAACCACAGTTCCCGCATCGCGCTGCCTTTCACCGACGAACTCTGGCGCGCCATCCCCCTCGACGAAGACTTCGTCCTCATCTCCCGCCGCGGCGCCTCCATCACTCCGGCTCAACGGGCCGCGGTGCTCGAAGCGCTGCAGTCGTCCACCAACTCGAACCCTCTCTCCCAAGAACAGAATCACTGATATGAAACCACGCCCCTCTCCCGCCACTCTGGAATTCGGCCTCATCGCTTGGCTGGAAATGACCCGCATCGCCCTCCCTCTCAAAGGGGTCGAATGCCGCTTCGACGTCACCGGTCCGGTCGCTTGCGTGCAGTTGGACCAGATCTACCACCAAAGTGCTCTGCAACCGCTGGACTGCACCTACACCTTTCCCCTCCCCGCAGGCGCAGCCGTTTACCGTTGTGAATTGCACATCAACGACCGCGTCATCCGCGCCAAAGTCGAGGAAAAGGAAGCCGCCCGAAAGACCTATGCGGAAAGGAAAGCCGCCGGGCATCGCACGGCTCTCGTCGAAACCGAGCGCGAGAATCTCTTCACGCTTTCCCTCGGAAACGTGCAGCCGGATGATGTGATCGTCGTGCGTTTTGCCTGGTTTCAAAGCCTCGATCGCGTCGCCGACGATCTGCGTCTTCTCGTGCCGACCTGTCCGGGAGTTCGTTATATTCCCGGCAAGCCGCTGCTCCGCAGCTCCACCGGGCTTGGCACGATCGATGACACAGATCAAGTCCCCGATGCCTCGCGTATCACTCCGCCACGGATCGATGCGCTCCACCCGGATGCCGCTTACTTCTCACTTGAGGGGCGGCTTTCCACGACCGCCGTCGCCTCCAGCTCGATCAGTTCGCCCAGCCATCCCATTTACGTGCGCGAAATCACGGACGTCGCAAAGGTAACCGTCTCCGACGGAGCCATCCCGGATCGCGACTTTGTTTTAAGCTGGCGCGAACCGCAAAGCACCCGGCTCGCCGCGCAGGCCTGGCGCTACGTGGAGTCAGGCCAAGCTTACGCACTGGCTCAATTGCGGGCGCCGGCCGATGTCCAGGTCGCCAAGGATTTTGCCCAGGACTTCTATTTCCTCGTCGATCGCTCCGGCAGTATGCAAGGCATCAAGTGGCAGCGGACCTGCGAAGCCTTGCAAGCTTTTGTTGCCCTGCTCGGCTCCGAAGACCGCGTCTGGATCACGCTGTTTGAATCAGGCTTTCAGGACTTTGCCGAGGCGCCCATGTCGGCCCCGGAGGTGCTGCAAAACGCCGGCTTTCACCGCATGCAACACATGGGAACCGGCGGCGGCACAGAGTTACTCCCTGCAGCCAAACATGTTCTCGACGTGATCGATCAACATTCCCCAGAACGCCGCACCGCCGTGGTGCTCATCACAGACGGACAAGTTGGCAATGAAAACGAAGTTTTGCAGGCCTTCAAAAAAGCTCGCGCAACCACGGTTCACACCTTTGGCATCGACACGGCCGTTAACGACGCCTTTATCAAATCCCTGGCTCGCCAACAGCGCGGCGGCTGCTGGCTGCAAACGCCCAATGACGACATCGCCGGCTGCATCGCCGGTCTCGGCGACCGATTGCGGCGGCCAGTGCTAACGAATGTTTCCATCCGCGGAGCCTGGACCGCTGCGAGCGAACTTGCGCCAGACTTGCACGCGCGTGAGGTGGTCAACGTCGCCCTGCGCGGCTCCGAGTCAGAGAATTTGGAAGCCGTCGGCCGGCTCCCGGATGGCTCCAAACTTTCCCTCCCCCTCGAACTTCACGCATCGCAAAACGAAGCGATCAAGCTGCTTTGGGCCCGGGAACGCATTACGGCTCTGCTCGACGCCAACCAGAATCAAGAGGCCATCGCCCTGGCCAAAGAACACAACCTGATCTGCGAGGGCGCGGCCTTCGTCGCGTGGGATGAAGCGGAACGCGTCCCGGTCGCACAGGAAGGCATTGTGCAACCGGCCGTTGGCGCATTTGTGGGCGGCACAGCGCTATGCGACGTTTCGGCGGACTATTTCTGTGCCCCTGTGAGTGCTCGACCATCACAAAAACGCAGAGAACGTTTGTTCGCGGATCTGGCAAGCCCGGGCGACTCGTTGGATCAATTAAAGCAGCACCGCCCTTCTCAATCGACGATTCTGGCCCTCCAAAAGTGGCGTCACAAAGCAGGCGGCAACTCCGACGCCGTGTTGCAAGACACCGCTTTGTGCTTCATCGAAGCCGCCGCTGTTTCGCCGTCAGATGCGGTTCGCACCGCCTTGGAAAAAAGTCTCCTCGAAGCGCTGTCCATGCCCTTAGAAGAGCTGCGCAAATGGAACCTTGGCGTAATGCGCACTTTGAGATTCGTGGATAATCTCGACTCCGATATTCCCGCGCCCGCCATGGCCCGCATTGCCGCGTGGTTGTTGGAGAACTATAAATTGCTGGAATCCCGCCGGAATGCAGTGAGAGCCTTTTTGCGCAATATGCCCTTCTCGAAATCCGTTTCGGAAGCCTGGGACAGCTTTATCGCGACTTTGGGCGCCACAGCCAAGCCGCAGGCCTCGACCACAAATCCTTGACCTGCAACCGGCGACAATCGTCGAAGCCGCGCTATTCCGCCCCGATCCGGTTCTTGATCTTCGCGACCACCGATTCGACTTCCTTCCGCTGGTCGGAAGGAAGTTCCGGATCGTCGAGCGCCTTGCCATACTCCGCCAGCGATTCTGGCCCTTGCCCGTCGCGAGCGTAAGCCTGCCCCAGATAGACGCGGTAACCCGAAGTCGGCCGCCCATTCGCCTCCGCCTTCGCGATCAGTTTGGTCAGGCACTGGATCTCTTCTTTGAAGGCATGCGCTTCGTGGCAGATCTTCGCGTGGTAAAAGAGAATCGCCGGATCCTCCGGCATGTGTGCGAGCAGCTTGTCGGAAACCCGGTAGGCCTCGACGAAATGCTTCGAGGCAAAGAGCGCCTGGGATTTCGCCGCCAGGGCGTCTATAAAGTCCTCGTCGATCTCCAGCGCCCGATCCGCGTCCCCGACCGCCGGATTCCATTCTCCGCGCGCCAGATGATACTGCGCCAGGGCGCTCCAGACTTCCGGAGCCTTGGGATCGAGCTGGGAGGCTTCGTCCGCCAGCTTTTTTCCCAGCGTATTCTGCCGCACCGCGACGAGTTTCGTCGCGACGGCGGCCAAAAATTTCACCTGATCGCGCTTCGAGCCCCCCACCCGGGCGCGAATCGGCGCCAGCATGGCTTCATTCCAGGTCGCCTCGGACATACGCTTGAAGACGATGCTCGTGTGATCCAGGTAGGCGAGGTTCCAATCCTTCGACTCCAGCAGATGATCGAGCAGCAGCTGATATTCGCTCGGATTGCCGACGAGCAGCAGCGTGTCGAAGCGGATCTGCCGGTCGAGCTGCCGGAAAAGCTTCGGATCCTGCACCGCCTGGACGAAACTGCGCACCCGCTCGGAGCCATCCTGCTTGTCGTCCGCCGTGAGCAAATCCGGCCGCAACCGGAGTAGAAACGGTCGGGCCGGCCCATCGTAGTAGAGGCTCTTGGCCGCCAATTTCTCCAGCGCCAGCGCCGGTGTCGTGAGGGCAGGATTCTCCCGAGACCGAAAAAAATACGCGAGGCCGACGCCCAGCAGCAGGAGAACGATCGCAGCGATGGCGAGCAGCCCACGAGGCGTGGAGCGCAGAAATTGGCGGAGGCGGTCCATAAAAAGGGCCGTGAAAATAATCCGTCTTCCCACTTGCGTCACGCTCGGGATCGTCCTATTTTCCGCGCTCCATTTTCCGACCGCACCCTGCGGTGCGAAACGGAAGCCGGGTTGGTAGCTCAATGGTAGAGCAGCGCCCTTTTAAGGCGTTGGTTGCGGGTTCGAGTCCCGCCCAACCCACTTTTCAAATGCACGAGGAAACCCGCCTGAATACAGGGGATTTCGCACAAAATCGCGACGCGCATTCATCGATTTCATGCAAGCCGAAATGACGCATTATTACGTAAAAACACGCCTTTTTGCGTCTTCAATTGGCCCTTTATTGGCACTCGATTTTCATCCGGGGAATGCAGACGGCTTGGAATTCGCTCACTCGATTGGAATGTGGTGCGCACCACTTTCGAGACGCACGCAACCCCTACTCGTCATCCGCCAACAAACCGCGCCGATAAGCCTCTGCCGCCGCCTCGCTTCGCGCGGCGACGCCGAGTTTCTCGAGGATGTGCGCGACGTGCGCCTTGGCCGTGCCGAGGGAGAAGCCTAGCGTGGAGGCGATCTCGGGATTGGTCAGGCCTTTGACGAGGAGTAACAAAACTTCGCGTTCCCGCGGAGAAAGCTCGGGCGACGAGGCGCGATCCGCGACTTTGCGGGCGATGGCTTCGGGAATCCAGCGTTGCCCGGAGTGGACGGCGCGGATGGCGGTGACGAGATCTTCGGGAAGTACGGATTTCACGACGTAACCGGCGGCGCCCGCGGCCAGCGCGCGATGGATGTCCTCTTCGAGTTCAGATGTCGTGATCACCAGGACGCGCGCCTGGGGAAAGGCTTTGCGGATCTGCCGCAGGGCCTCGATGCCGCCGCCCGGCATGCGGAGATCGAGCAGAGTTACATCCGGCCGGGCTGCGGACTGCGCAGCGACGGCCTCGGCCGAGGTGGCCGCCTCGGCGACGACGCGGAGATCCTCTTCGAGATGGAGGATGGTTTTCAGACCCATGCGGACCACGTGATGGTCATCGGCGAGCAGGAGTCGAATGGGATGGGCGCTCATGAAAAAAACGGTCTCAGGGCAGTGGCAGCGTGGCGACGAGTTCGGCCCCGGAGCCAGGCGCACTGCGAATTTCCAGTGCTCCGCCGAAGCGCTGCAGCCGTTCGCCGAGTCCGTTGAGGCCGAAGTGCCCGGTCTCCGGGCCGGCGGCCTGGGCGGGATCAAAGCCGCGCCCATCGTCGGCGATCCGCACGCGGAGCGTGTGATCGGCAAAGGCCAGAGTCACCGTGACGCGGCTCGGCTGGCCGTGTTTCAAAGCGTTCGCCACAGCCTCGCGCACCAGGCGGATGCTTTGCGCGACGAGAAAAGGCGGCGCCGGGCGCGGCTCGCCTTCGACCGAAAACTGCACCGCCGCCGTCGCGCCGGCGGCGGCTTCGGCGCACGCTCTGGTGAGCAGCGTGCCCAGCGGCAGCGCCTCGCCGTCGCCGGCATGCAGATCCCAGACCGCATCGCGGACTTCCTGCTGGCTGCGCGCGAGGAGCTGATGCGCGAGATGGATTTGCGCCGAGGCGCTCTCCGGCTGCCGATCGATGGTGCGGCCCGCCGCTTGCAATTGAAGCCGGGCCGCGAGCAGCGTCTGCTCCAGAGTGTTGTGGAGATCGGCCGCCATGCGCCGGCGTTCGCCGGCAAGCTGCTGTTCGGCGCGGCGGCGGCCGGCGATTTCCGCGAGAAGTTGCGCATTCTTTCGCCCAGCCCACGCCGCCCAACCTCCACTCAGTGCGGCCAGGGCGATCACGGCGCCGAGGGCGACTGCCAGGCGACGCGGCGTCCACCACGGCCCTGCTCGGAGCACGGTGAGATCCGACGCGCCTCGAAGCAGCAGGCTGAAATCCGAAGGGTGCTGCCCGAGCCGTCTCCGCGTGGGACTGAGATGGAGCGCGCAAATGCCCTGAACCCGCACTTCCGCGCCACTGCGCAGACCCGGTGGAAGCACAGCGTCCGCAGAAAGCCAGGTTGTAAAGGGATGCCCGGCAGACACGAGTTCCACTGCGCAACGGCCGTCGCGATTGCGCACCTCCCGCACCATCGCCATCAGCATGACGAGCCGCGCATCGCGGTCGACGAGCCGATCCGCCTCGCCCGACGCCAGGAGCGCCTCCGCGGACCGGTACATGGACGGAGGCGGCGCGGGCGCTGAACCCAACGCCCGGATGCGAGCATCCTCCAGCTCGGAGGTGTATTCTCCCAGCGCGAAAAATCCGGTGACCGCAACTTGGGCGCCGAACGCCATGGGCGCCGATGTGGCGTCGATTGGAAGAGCGTCGGTCGGCGCCGGTCTGACTCGCAAAGCGCGCGTTCCGTTCTGGATCACCACGAGTTCTCCTGGCTCGCAATAGGTCACAACGCCGCTCGTTTCATGCAAGGCCGCCGGCTGATCGAAATCCGTCCAGAGTAACAAATCACCAAGCGTCTCCGGCTCCGGCGCGGGGGCGGCGGATAGCTCGGTCACCTCGGCGGGAGAATTGATAACTAGACTCGTGCTGACCGGTTGCGCCCGGTCATTGCGCCAGCGCAGGCACACACCCGCAACACGCACCCGCATTCCCGGCGCGAATCGCGCTTCTGCGCCTTCGTAATGCGAAATCCAGGCCGTGAGCCGATTGCCACGCGCTCCCAGATCCAGCGCCAGCCGGCGCGGGCGCAATTCCACATCTTCCAACCGCACCACACGCACGACTTCCTCGACCTGCACATACCGGCCCTCGCATCGGCCGGCCAGCAGTTCGCCGAGCGTCACGGCCAGCGGAGTCGGGAGCGGTCCGGCGGCGCCCGGTGAAAGCGCCGTCGCACGGATGCGCAGGAAAGGCCGATCGAGCCGCGTAGTTCCGGAAATGGCCACCCGCTGCCCGAGTTGCAGCAGTGCGCGTTCAGTCGGGTACACCATCACCCCCCCGCCGCCGTCATCGAGGATGAAATTGAAGTCCTGCCGAGTATCTCGGAGGTAAGTGACGACCCCACTCAATTCCACCGCCCGACCGGCAGCCACTTCGGCTGGCGGCAAAGCGCGCAGGGCTTCCACCGTCCGAACGGGCTCCTGCCCGTGCAAAGTCAGAGCGCCGGCCAGCAGCGCCAGAATAGCGCGCCAAGTGGCAAGCAAGGGGGCGGGAAAATTCATCTAAATGCGCCAAGGTAACTAACAACTAGCCGGATAGCCATTGGCCACCCGGCCAATAGCGCCGCCCCGCCGAGCGCGGCAACCTTTGCCCGGCATGATGCGCATCCTCCATCTCCCCTGCTCCCTCTTTTTCGCTGGCCTCCTCACGCTGCGGGCGACGGCCGACGACGGCGCCCGGCTTTTCACGGAACGCGTGCGCCCGCTGCTCGAGGAAAGGTGCTTCAAGTGCCACAGCCACGTCTCAGGCAAAAGCAAAGGCGGCCTCCTTCTCGACTCGCGGGCCGCGATGCTGGCCGGCGGCGATGACGGCGCCGCCATCACTCCGGGAAAGCCGGAGGAAAGCCTGCTCGTAAAAGCGATCGGATACAAAGACGAGGACATGCAAATGCCGCCCAAGGGGGAAAAGCTCAGGGATGACGAGATCCTAGCGATCACCGAGTGGATCAAGCAAGGCGCGCCCTGGCCCGGCGAAGCGACGGCAGGTCCGGCGAAACGCGCGCGCGGCGCGATTACCGACGAGGATCGCCAGTGGTGGGCCTTTAAGCCGGTAAACGCCGCGGCGCCGCCCGCAGTGCAAGCGGGCCATTCCGAAATTCGCAATCCCATTGATCAATTCATCCTCGCCCGCCTGGAAAAGGAAGGTCTCACCCCTGCGCCGGAAGCTACACGCACGGCGCTGATCCGCCGAGTGACCTTCGACCTCACCGGCCTCCCTCCCACCCCGGCCGAGATCGACACCTACCTCAGCGACACGGCCTCCGATGCTTACGAGCGGCTCGTCGATCGCCTCCTGGCCAGTCCCCGCTACGGCGAGCGAATGGCGCGGCATTGGCTCGACCTCGTACGCTACGCCGATGGCGACGGCTATCGCGCGGATGACTATCGGCCCAATGCCTGGCGTTTTCGCGACTACGTCATCGCCGCCTTTAACCAGGACAAACCGTACGATCGCTTTGTCTGTGAGCAATTGGCCGGCGACGAGTTATATCCGGAAGATCCCTCTGCCATCATTGCCACAGGCTATCTGCGGCATGGCATCTACGAGTGGAACGCCCGCGATGTGCGTGGGCAGTGGGATACGATTTTGAACGATCTCACCGATACGACGGCAGATGTCTTTCTCGGCCTTGGCGTCCAGTGTGCGCGCTGCCACGACCATAAATTCGACCCCATCTTGCAGCGCGACTATTTCCGGCTGCGCGCCTTCTTCGCTGCGGTCCAGCCGTGGGATCGCATCGCCGCCACAAAGACGGAAATCGCCGCTTACATGGAGAAAGAGCTCATCTGGGAGGAAAAAACAGCCTCTGTGCGAGGGCAACTTTCGGCGCTCGAGCAACCGTACTTCGACCGCGGCGAGCGCCTCGCGGTGAGTCGTTTTCCCGACGATATCCAGGCCATGATCCTCAAGCCGCCAACCCTGCGCGAACCCCTCGAGGCGCAATACGCCGCGCTGGCCTGGCGACAGGTGGAGGTGGAATGGGGACGACGCGACGGCGCCTTTTCCGGCCCCGACAAAGAACGCATCCTCGAACTCCGCCGCCAACTCGGCGCCTTTGATGGCCTCAAACCGGAGCCTCTGCCCGTAGCCTTTGCCGCTGGAGATGTCGGGCCAAAGGCGGCGCACGTTTTCATTCCGAAGAAGCTGGCGCTCGGCTCCATCGAACCGGGTTTTCTTTCGGTGCTCGATCCAGCGCCCGCCGCGATCCAGCCCTTGGCCACGTCGAGCGGACGCCGCGCGGCCCTGGCCCGGTGGATCACTTCCCCGAAAAATCCGCTGACCGCCCGCGTGATCGTGAATCGAGTCTGGCAGGAGCACTTCGGCCGCGGTCTCGCAGCGAACCCCAGCGACTTTGGAAAGCTCGGCGAATTGCCTTCCCATCCGGAGTTGCTGGATTGGCTGGCGGATTGGTTTGTCAAGGAAGGTTGGAGCCTTAAGAAACTGCACCGACTCATCGTGACGAGCGAAGCCTATCGGCGCTCCTCAGAGCATCCAAATCCCGAAGCCGGCCGGCGCATCGATCCCGAAAACCGCTTGCTCTGGCGGGCGCGGCCGCGGCGACTGGAGGCGGAGCAGATCCGCGACGCGATGCTCGCCGTAAGCGGTGAATTGAAGCTCGACGCCGGCGGACTGGGCGCCGCGACAAATGAACCACGCCGAACCATTTACACCCGGTTCATGCGGAATACCCGAGATCCGCTGGCCGACGTCTTCGACGCGCCGCAGTGGTTTGCCAGCGCGCCCTCCCGCGACACGACGACCACGCCGATTCAGTCGCTGCTCCTCGTCAATAGCGCCGCGCTCCGGGCTCGTGGACAGGCCTTTGCCATGCGGCTCCAGTCCCTAGCGCCAAAGGATGAATCGAAGCGCATCGACCTCGCCTATCGGCTGGCCTTTGGGCGCGCCGGCACACCCCAGGAAGTCAGCTCGGCGGCGGCTTTCATTTCAGCCGATGCCGCAGCCGCGGATCCGCGTCGCCTTAGTTCCGGTCAGGCGGCCTTCATTCCCGAAAAAATCCCCTATCGCGACGGACAGGCGGCGCTCCTCGAGCCGGGCGGCGCGCAAGCGATCTTCACGGCCAAGGGCAGCGAGTCCCTGACACAGGATGGAGCCTTTACCATCGAGGCCTTCATTCTGCCGCGCTCCGTATCCGAGCAGGCCAGCCTGCGGACCATTGCTGCAAAATGGAGCGGAATAAAAACCGAGCCGGGCTGGAGCCTCGGCATCACGGGACAGAAGTCGCGGCGCAAACCGCTCACGCTCGCGCTGGAACTCGTTGGCGCTCGCCGCGACGGCAGCATGGGAGAACGGCCGGTCTTTTCCGATCTCAACTTACAAGTGAACAAACCCTACTTCGTCTCTGCAGCTTTCACTCCCGCTTCCAAGAAGTCGGCTGGACACGTCGTCTTTGCGGTAAAAGATCTCTCGAATGACGACGAGCCGCTGCTCGTCGCCACGGTGGAGCACGATGTGACCGGCGGCTTGGCAAACGCAGCTCCGCTCACCCTCGGCGCCCGCTCCGGTTCGGACCCGCAGTCCTTCCACGGCGGCATCGACGACCTGCGCCTCTCCGGCTCCGCGCTGCCGCCGGAACAGCTGAGCTTCAACGCGGAAGGCGTCGGCGCAACCACGCTGGGCTACTGGCGGTTCGAACGAAAACCCGATGTTTTCGCGGACTCCAGCGGCCAAGGTCACACCCTGGAGCGCCCGAAAACACCCGAAGCTCCCGGCGAATTCCCGGCTCGCTCGGCGCTCGCCGATTTTTGCCAGGCACTCCTCAATTCCAGCGAATTTCTCTACCTCGAATGAACGATCCCCGCTGTCACCGCTACGAACCGGCGCTCTCCCGCCGCGACTTTCTCTTTCGCTCTGGCATCGGCCTCGGCGCCATCGCCCTGCAGAGCCTGCTCACTCGTGAGAGCCGCGCCGAACCCCCAGTGGCTCCGCCGATCTCACCGCTCAGCGCCAAGCCGCCGCAATTTCCAGCCCGGGCGAAAAATGTTATTTTCCTCTTCATGGAAGGCGGTCCTTCCCATCTCGATCTTTTCGATCCGAAACCGCTGCTCAACCAACTCGCCGGCCAGCCATTGCCCGCGAGCTATGGAAACATTCTCACCGCCATGGGCGAGGAACACGCGCCGCTGCTCGCCTCGCGACGCGCCTGGAAACAACACGGGCAGAGCGGGCTTTGGGTGAGCGATTGGCTCCCACATATTGCCGAGTGCGCGGATGATCTCGCGGTGATCCGCTCCTGCTGGGCGGATGGGATCAATCACTCCGCCGGCGTGTGCCAGATGAATACCGGCTCGATCCTCGGTGGACGTCCCTCGCTTGGCTCCTGGGTCAGTTATGGCCTGGGCACGGCCAATACTAATCTCCCGGCATTTGTGGTCTTGCAGGATAACCAAGCCAGTACGGTCAACGGACCCCGCAACTGGGGAGCCGGCTTCATGCCCGCGGTATACCAAGGCATACGCCTGCAAGGCGGCAGCGAACCGATTCCAAATCTCAACACACCCGATTTACTGACACCGGCGCAACAACGGCTGAAACTCGATTTCATCGGCGGCCTGAACCAGCAATACGCCGCGCGTTTCCCCGACCAGACGGAGCTTTCGGCGCGGCTTTCCAGTTATGAACTCGCCTATCGCATGCAGGCCGAGGCGCCGGCGGCAGTGGATCTGGCGGGTGAAAGCGACGCGACGAAGAAACTCTACGGTCTCAATCGCCACCCAACCGCGGAATTTGGCCGCCTCTGCCTGCTTTCGCGGCGGCTCGTCGAGCGCGGCGTGCGCTTCGTGCAAATCTATCATGGCGCCGGCTCGAAATGGGATTCGCACACGGCGATCGAAAAGAATCACTCCGCGCTTTGCGCGAGCATGGATCAGCCAGTCGCGGCGCTGCTGAGCGATCTGAAATCCCGCGGTCTGCTCGACGAGACCCTGGTCGTCTGGGGCGGCGAATTTGGCCGCACTCCCATGAGTGAAAAAGGCGACGGCCGCGATCACAATCCCACCGGCTTCTCCATGTGGATGGCGGGCGGCGGAGTGAAGGGCGGGCAATGCATCGGCGCCACCGACGATCTCGGCCTGCGGGCCGTGGAAGACCGGCTTCACGTGCACGACCTGCATGCCACCGTACTCTGGTTGCTCGGCCTGGATAATATGAAACTGGTCTATAACTATAAAGGCCGCCCGGAGCGTCCGACATTGAACGAAGGCGAAGCCTATCGGAAAATCGCCGGCTGAAAGGCGGCGGCCGGGGTTTGGCCAATTTCGATAGCGCCGCCCTCTTTGGGTGCGATCCGGGCCATTTCTTTGAACTCGTCCATCTGCAACTTCAGAACTGGTGAAAGCTTCCAGAAAGCCGCAGCGAAACAGAGAGCAAATGCAAGGTAGGCGAGCTTCTGAAATCCAGGGCGCCGGCGGCAGTCCAGGAAGAGCAGAAGCAACAAGAAGGCGGCTCCAAGTACGTAGAGATAGGGCAGGCAGAAGATCGCGACGGTGTACGCGCGCTCGATCGTGCGCCAGCCTGCCTGAAACAATCGCCAGATCCAAATCACTTCGATCGAGCCCGAAAAAAAGCCGAACAGGAGTACGCCGTAAGCACTGGTCAGAGCCGCTTGGATAGAAGCGCTAAGCCAATCACGGCGCGCTTCCACCCACTGCCGCAATCGCCATCCGAAACTCGCCGCCCAAGCCAAAAGGGCGGCGACAAGCGGGAAGAATGGCGACAGCTGGATATGAAACAGGTGATCGTCACCAATGTTACCGATCACAACGTCCATACCTGAGAGCGGCCATCCAAGGCAAAATCGCTCCCGCCCCATCCCCATATAGCCGAACTGCGGTAGAAAAATGGCCGGCAATGCCAATGCAAGGGACGGGAGTCAACGGCGGTACTGGCCGGTGGCGCGGACGGAAGATTGAAATGTGTTCCTAAAATTCATCAGGGAAGCGATCATCCCTGCCGCTCATCTAGCGACTCCGAGCTGAGGTTGTCCTCACTTATTTTAGTTCACTTTCACCCACGCTGAAGCAAATAATCCGCTTTTGCGGCCGCCAAATCCTAGCCTCCGTTACCGCGACACCTTCGGCACGGCCCAGATCGACCAGGCCGCCCGATTGCCTTCCGGCGCCTGTTCGACAATCAGTTCCAGCGATTTTGCTCCCTCGACGCTCGCGGAAATTTTTGCCGTCTTCGCGCCGACCAGCTTCGGCGAGCGAAAGATTTCCCGGCCATCGGCCTTCGCCACGAAAATCGCGGCGCCGTCCCCGCCGGATTGGATCCCGGCTTCCGCCGTCAAAGTTTTCCAACCGCCGCCGAGGTCGAAGACATATCGGGAGGGCGCATGCGCGTAGAGTCCGTCGGTGAAATAGCGACCGGCAAGACTCAGAAACGGCAGCTCGGCCGCGACTTCTCGGGGAAAATGATTCCGGGCCGGCTTTGCCCAGCCGACATTGGCCTCGCGCCAGACCACCCGGCTCAAGCTCGCCTCCGTTGTTTCCGGAGGCACGCTCGACAATTCGGGCCACTTGGGTTCCGGACTGGCGATATCGGCCAGCGCCTTGGACCACGTGCGCACCTCCGCGGCCGCTGTGGAATCCTGCGTGGCCTTTAGGGCCAGGTCATGCGTTTCGTCCGTCTTTCCCATACCCCAGCTGTGCAAGGCATCGTGCAAGGCAAAAGGCACGGCTAGTGACGTCACGTCGGGAACGCCAGACGCGGCGGCGCTGATCGGGTAACGAAAACTGCTGTTGGAACCACTCAAATGAAGCACGGCGATGCGGATCTCCGCGGCGCCGGGTTTGAATTCACCGATATGAAGTTGGAAATGATTCGTGGCGTCGAGCGGAGCCGTCCAGGTGGTCGCGTCGTAGTCCTTGCCTCCATCGGGATCGTTGTAGGCGATGATCGCGTAGGGAGGCGGATTCGCGACGATTTGTCCGCTCAAGTCGAGCTTCCCGTTGCGCACCTCCGCATGCAGATCTTCCAGGCGGCACTCGGGCTTGACCTCCAGATCGCGCTCCGTGCCGCTGAACATCGGATGCGACGCCAGTCGCAAGGCATCGGCCAGGGTGAGGAAGGAGCCGCGCCCTTCTCCGCGGCGGTCCTCGCCGTAGGTGCGATTCCCGGAGCCCATGAGCGAAGTGCCGCGTTCCATTTCATCCTTGCGCTCCTTATCGTGCGGCAGCCCGAGGCCATGTCCCAATTCATGCGCGGCTCCGCCGACAAAGATGGAGTTGTAGCGGCCCACCGAAATATGGCCGTACTGCTGATCCTGCAGCATCGTCGTTTTATCCGAAAGCAGAGTGGGATCGAGAATGGTGGCATCCGTAAACCAGCAATGCCCGAATTGAAAGGCGCCGCTGAATACGGTCCCGTAGTACGGCCCGATACCGGTCACCACGCCGTCCTTTTCCGTGCGGACATCGCAAAAATAAATGACCGTCTCCTTGGAATCGTCGATTCCGGCGGACTGGAGAGTCGCACGCGATTCGCGGCGGATGAGGTCGCCAGTCGGTCCATTGGTTTCCAGGTAATTCTCCGCCGGCGACCGGCCCTTCACGTCGAAAACCGTCAATCCGCCATCAGCATCCCGATCGAAGCGAATCGTGCGGCGTCCCAGCCCGTGCCGCTCCATTTCACGCGCATAGAAGTCCTGAATATCGGTCATAAGCCGCCCGAGCCGCTCCCGATAGCCAGCCGGCGGCGTGCGGTCGGCCGGCGTGAAGTACACGAAGATGATCTTTCGCTCCTTCGCGGACGCGTGACCCGCGGCAAATTGGCTGAGGCGCTCCACCGCGATCTTCGCCTCTGGCGTGGGCTCGGCGTGAAGAGAAATTGCGGCGAGGCCTGCCGAGCAGAAGGCAACGGCGACCGTTTGGGAGAGGAGGTGGAAGGAGTGGCGCATGGGAGTAGTCGGCGACACGTCTGGAGTGGACGAATCGGTGATCGAGGAGACCGGCGCCCCTGCGTGGAGCTTAGCCCGGAACTCGCGATACGCGTGCTTATGACACCCCTCTTCACGGTCTTTTCACCGGGGCGCCGGGGGCAATCGCACACTTTTTTGAAAAACTTCCGATTTCCCCTTGCGCCCTCCCCCACCCCACCCTACTGTGTCATCTCCAATCGCGGGGTGGAGCAGCCTGGTAGCTCGTCAGGCTCATAACCTGAAGGTCGTAGGTTCAAATCCTACCCCCGCAACTCTTTCAAAACCCTCGTAGGCAATTGCTTACGAGGGTTTTTTGTGGGGTTCGCTCATCTTCCCGCAACTGCTGAGATTTTGAACTATTTCGTCTACGTCATTCAAAATTCCACGGCGAAATTTTACATTGGCTTGAGCGATGATGTTGCTCGGCGGGTGCAACAGCACAATGACGGGATTTCGAAATGGACTAGGTCCAAGGGACTTCGGACCCTTGTTTGGACAAGCGAAGCGATGCCCCAGAGCGAAGCTCGCAAACTTGAAAATCTACTCAAGTGTCAAAAAGGTGGCGCGGGATTTTACCGAATTACGAGCCTCCCTGCTCGACAGGCTCATAATCCCGCGACTGCGGGATCGTAGGTTCAAATCCTACCCCCGCAACTCTTTCAAAACCCTCGTAGGCAAAAGCTTACGAGGGTTTTTTGTGGGGTTCGCTCATCTTCCCGTAACTGTTGAGATTTTGAACTATTTCGTCTACGTCATCCAAAATTCCACGGCGAAATTCTACATTGGCTTGAGCGATGACGTTGCTCGGCAGGTGCAACAGCACAATGACGGGATTTCGAAATGGACTAAGCCCAAGGGACCTTGGACCCTTGCTTGGACAAGCGAAGCGATGCCCCTGAGCGAAGCTCGGAAACTCGAAAATCTACTCAAGCGTCAAAAAGGTGGCTCAGGATTTCACCGAATTACGGGCCTCCCTGCTCGACAGGCTCATAATCCCGCGACTGCGGGATCGATTTTCACATGAGGCAGCAATTCAGAGTGCGTTAAATCGGATGCGACGCCATTAAGGGACCTTGTTGAAGTAGGTGTTGAGAAACTGCACCCAACGTCGAGTTTTCACAAACTCGACCGGATTTGCGTCGTTATCCTTATCGTAACCACTCCTGGCTGGGTCCGTTTTGTAAAGCGTTTCGCTAGCCGGGAAATAAATTGCCACACCATGTGAATGCAAGCAAGCGCCGGTTTTATAGTTCGCAGTTACGAATCTATCTATTTCTTGCGCAACGTTATTTGCTGCCAAAACGACACTTCCGTCTTGACTCATGCCGGCAATCAAGCTGCAGAACTGGGCGAGATCAATGCCATGCAAATTGTACCCTGGGGCGTAGACATAACACCAGGATCGGACGTTTCTGACATCACTTGCACCCTGTCGTGTTTTCATTGCTTTTATTAGTGCATCACTCAGCTGATCAATAGCTGTCGCTAGCTGCTCCGTTTGCGAAAGATCTACTTCGGAGAGTGTCGTTGCCGAACCCTGATTCGCACCATAGTAGTCAGAGTAGGCATCCACAACCATTTTTCCGAGCTCCTGAGCATTCGCTCCAGGCTTTTTGTTCAACGCGCCGAGCCAGGCAGTATAATTCCAACCCTTTTCCGGTTCCAGCTCCTCACTGGCCACCATTACATTGGCGATGTCTCGCATTGCGTAGTCAGTCTCTATCATGGCCATGAGGCACGCATCAAAACCGACTAAGTCCAACTTCCGACCGTTTAACGTCTTTCGAAGCCCCAGTTGGATCTGGCTATTGAATAGGCTGCTCCCATTATGGGCATCGTCAACGGAAATTGAGCGGAATGGCGGGTTCAAAATGACTTTCTGCTCCGGAATAGCAATCTGAATATTCACAAAATCCATCGCATTGATTGCAGGATTCGAAGTGGCTTTCGCTTGAAGATCCCGCGCAATATTCATTATTGTGTTTCGTTCTTCCGATACTTTTGCGAGTATAGCAGACAATTCTTTTTTCGGCGCTTTGATATTCGCAGTATTGAAGAAGCGCCAACC
>FTCB01000820.1_pt1 | contig 32624 bp, 28 predicted proteins | sample 1639431 | NCBI WGS metagenome assembly FTCB01 (sample SAMEA3914864, study PRJEB12502) | metagenome | biome: forest; material: soil | place: USA | collected 2012-03-12 | depth 0.3 m
ACACCGGGCAGATGCGCGTATTCGGCTGCGCCCCGTACTCGACCGCGCACCCGCAAAACATTTTGGTGCGCGTCTTGAGCTGGACGTGGACTTCAAGGCCGATGGTTGGGATGTAGCGTGGCATTGGCCGTAGTGATGCGCGGAGATGGCGCGGTGAGAAGAGAAATTTGCAGCCAACTGCATGCGTTCCCCGCTTGCCGCTCTGGGCCCGCCACGCTACACGTCACCCGGGAATCGATTTTGGTATCATGGCAAACGTTGTCTTTGTGTGGCATATGCATCAGCCGTATTATGTAAACCCGGCTTCGCAGCTGGCGATGATGCCGTGGGTGCGGCTGCACGCGGTAAAGGGGTATCTCGATATGGTGAGCATCCTGGAGGATTTCCCCGGCGTGCACGTAAACTTCAATCTTACGCCCGTGCTGATGCTGCAGCTCGAAGAGCTCGCCCTCGGCAAGGTGCGCGATCTGTGGCTGGAGTGGTCGCGCAAGCCTGCTGCGGACCTCGATGAAAACGAGCGGCTCGCGCTGCTGGAGCACTTTTTCAAGATTCATCACGAAAACCTGCTGCTGCCTTTTCCGCGTTACGCAGAGCTGTTTGCCAAGCGCGGGGCGCTGTTCCAGCGCGACCGGCTACGGGCCGAGCTGCGGAACTGGACCGACGCGGATTTTCGCGATCTGCAAACTTGGTACAATCTTGCATGGTGCGGCTTCACGGCGCACCGGTTGTATCCCGAACTTACAGCGCTCAAAAAGAAAGGCTCCGGATTTACCGAGGCGGAAAAATGGCGGGTGCTCGATATCCACATGGAGATCGTGCGGAGCATCACGCCGCTCTTTGCGCAGGCCGAGGAACGCGGGCAGGTGGAACTGACAACCACGCCGTTTTTTCACCCCATCCTGCCGCTGGTCTACGACTCCGATTTTGCCGAACGCTGCATGCCGGGCCGCGCGCGGCCCAAGCGTTTTCACTGGCCGCAGGACGCGCTGGCGCAGCTACAGCTCGCCGTGGAGCAGCATACCCGCATGTTTGGCCGGGCACCCCGGGGGCTCTGGCCTAGTGAGGGAAGTATCGCGCCGGAGCTGGTGCCGCTGATGCGGCAGGCGGGCATTGAGTATTTTTGCTCCGACGAGGAAAACCTTTTCAATTCGCTGCGCCGCGCGGGGGCGCACGCGGATCATCTGGAGCTCTTCCATGGCTGGCGTGTGGAGCATGGGAGCGCCGCGGTAAATGCGATTTTCCGCGAGAAACCGCTCAGTGATTTCATCGGCTTCATGGCGTGGCGCAATGAGCCGCATCAAGCCGCCAGCCATCTGCTCACGCACTTCCGCCACATTGCCGATCAGCTGCCGTTCAAGGACGGGATGATCCCCATCATTCTCGACGGCGAAAATTGCTGGGAGTGCTTCCGCGATGGCGGTGAAACCTTTCTGCGCGAACTCTATGGCGCGCTGGAGGAAGACGAAGCGCTGACCTCCGTCACCGTGGAGCAGTATCTCCGCAAGCATCCGCCGCGCACGACCATCACCACGCTGCACAGCGGTTCGTGGATTCGCAGCGACTTCGATATTTGGATCGGCGACGAGGAGGAAAACCGCGCGTGGGATCTGCTCGGCCAGACCCGGCAGTTTCTGGAAACGCATTTACCCGAGATGGAACCCGAGGAGCGCACGGCAGCGCTGCGCGAAATCTATGCAGCCGAGGGTAGTGACTGGTTTTGGTGGTACGGGCCCGATTTCACCACGGACTGCGACATCCTCTTCGACGATCTTTTCCGCCAGCATCTCAAGAACGTCTACGCGCTCTGCGGGGAAATTCCGCCGCCGGAGCTCGACCGGCCCATCATCGGTGCGCCCGCGCCCGCGCTTTATTCCAAGCCGAAGAGCCTCATCCGGCCCGCGGACAACGGCAGCGTCGGGGCCTTTTTTGAATGGGCTGGAGCGGGCCGCTATGAGGCCGGCAGCGAGCAGGGTGCGATGTTTCGCGACGATCGTTTTCTCCGGCTGCTGCGCTTTGGGTGCGACTTCACCAATCTGCACCTGCGCTGCGAGCTGGCGCGCTGGGGGCAATTTCAATTGGTGGTGGTGGTCCACTCCCCGACCTCGTGTGTGTTGCAAACTCCGCCGCTCGCGCGAAACCTTCGCGCCCCGCTGATGCTCCGCAATCGCACGGTGCGCGAGGCTGGGCATGTTTCGGTAAGCGAGGTGGTGCACCTCGTGATTCCATTCAGCGAACTGAAAGCCGCGCCGGGGTCGCTGCTGCAATTTCAGGTGAAGATCTTTCACGATGGAATCGAGCGGGAGTGCTACCCGGAGAGCGCGCCGATTGAATTGCAGGTCCCGGGGGAGGATGCGGCGTTGGTGAATTGGATCGTCTAGGAGCGCTGATGCGCCCGGCGTCCAAGCGTTCCTGGGTCTCACCCTACGCGAAACACGTGCCCTACCCGCTCGTGCGGGGCGAGGCGCACGAAATTGCGGCGACCGCGCCAAGTCCATTTTTCTCCGGTGAGCAAGTCCTCCACTTGAAACTCAGCGCCTTCCCACAGGCCGAATTCCTCCAGCGGCACTTCCACCATGCCTTGCTCGGCGTACCAGGCATTGAGATTTACCACGATGAGCAGGTGGTTTCCGCCAGTGACCTTGCTGTAGGCGAGCAGAAGATCGTTTCCGGTATCCAAAAAGCGCAGGTTGCTGAATTGCTGCAGCGCCGCGTTTTCGCGCCGGATGCGGTTGAGCGTGCCGACCAGCCAGCGGATGCCGGGCTGAGACCAATCGCGCACTTTGAACTGATACTTCTCGCTCTCCCAATATTCCTCGCGCGCGAGCTGGCGGTAATCGCCGTCGCAGAGCTCCAGAAAGCCGCGCACGTTGCCCGCAGGGTCCCACGGCTTCCGCTCCAGGCCCGCATTTTCGCAGAGCTCGAAGCCGCTGTAGATGCCGTAGACCGGCGACAGCGTGGCGGCGAGAATGGCGCGCGCCTGAAAGGCCGGCGGGCCGCCAAATTGCAGGTAACTCGGCAGAATATCCGGCGTGTTGGGGAAAAGATTGGGCCGCATGTAAGCGGCGCTCTCGCTGTGCGCGAGTTCGGTGAAATAGTCGCGCAGGCCGCGCGCCGTGTTTCGCCACGTGAAATAGGTATAGCTCTGCGTGAACCCGGCCTTCGCCAGAGCGCGCATCATCTTGGGTCGCGTGAAGGCTTCGCTCAGAAAAATCGCATCGGGAAACCGCGCCTGCACGCGCGCGATGAGATACTCCCAAAAGGCCACGGGCTTCGTGTGCGGATTGTCCACGCGGAACACGCGCACCTGGTGCTCGCACCAAAACTCGATGACGCCCGCCAGCTCGCTCCACAGCTCGCGCCACGTCGCACAGTGGTAGTCCATCGGATAGACGTCCTCGTATTTCTTCGGCGGGTTCTCGGCGTATTTAATGGTGCCGTCCGGGCGGTGGAAAAACCACTCCGGATGGTCGTGGACGTACGGATGATCCGGCGAACAGTTGATCGCAAAGTCCAGCGCCACCTCCATCCCACGTTGGCGGATCTCGGCCACGAGCCAGTCGAAATCCTCCAGCGTGCCGAGTTCCGGCGCCACATCGCGATGGCCGCCGCCATGAGGGCAGCCTTGGTGCCGGTTGCCGATGGCGTAGGGCACGCCCGGTTCGCCGGGCTGGCATTTCACCGCGTTGTTCCGGCCCTTCCGCGCGGTCACGCCGATGGGATGAATGGGCGGAAAGTAAATCGTGTCGAAGCCCATCTCGCGCGCGTAGTCCACGCGCGGCAGGCAATCGCGCAGCTTGGAGCCGCGGTCGCCGCGGCCTTCCGCGCTGCGGGGAAAAAATTCGTACCACGCCGCAAACCCCGCGCGCTCGCGGTCCACCCACACGCGCGGATAACGCGGCTGAACCGTGTTTTCCTCGGGGAACAGCTCACCGGCTTTCGCGAAGGAACAGACGTATTCCGTGCTCAGCGAGCGATCCGCATACGTCCACATCAAGGCCGCCAGCGTGGCATCGTGCGACAGCGCCTCCACGCGTTCGACTCCGCCGGTGCGGATCTCCTTGGCGTAGTCCAGCAGCTTGGCGGCGTCGCTCGGTCCCTCGGTCTTCCTGGTCTTCGTCTTGCCTTCCTCCCTTTTGGCCTTCGGCGTGGCCACGCGCCGGGCGGCGGCTTCCACGAGCCGTGCCCCCTCTTCGATCTCCGTGCGCAAATCCGGCTGCTTCGCGGCGTATTTGGCGTGCCACTCGTGCTGCCAGCTTTTCCACAGATCACCCCAGGCCTCGATGGTCCATTCGTGCGCGCCGATTTCCGTCGCGACAAATTCCCCGCGCCAGTGGTCGCCGGTCCACGGATCGTCGCAATCCATCGCTTTTTCCTGCCAGGTGTCGGTGCCGGCCTGGCGCCATTTGAGCACCACGGAAATCACGTCGTGACCGTCCTTGAAAACATCCGCCGACACCGCCACGCGCTCGCCCGGCAACCGCTTGAGGGCATGCCGCCCTCCGTCAATGAGGGGGCCGACGTTTTCAATCACAGCGGTGAATGGTCGCATTCCTTATCCTGCCGAATTCGCCATGGCGAGGGCAAGCGGATGCACGGGCGCTATTCTGTTTGCATAACCCGATTCCCGGGTCCTAATCGCGCCATGAAACACCTTCTGTTCTCCGCCTTCACCGCCATCACTTGCGTCTCGGCCCTGGCCGCCGAGCCGGCCGACGACAACAAAGCCGTGCAAGGCACGTGGAAACCCACAGTGGGTCAACTCGGTGGCGAAGCGATGCCGCCCGAAGCGCTGAAAGGCGTCACGCTCAAAATCATGGGCAGCGCGTATGAAGTCGTGGTGGAAGGCGAAGGGCCGGACAAAGGCACCTTTACCCTCGACGCCGCGGCCAGCCCCAAGACGCTGACCATCAAAAGCGAAGAGGGCCCGAACAAGGGCAAGACCATCCTCGCAATTTATGAAATCATCGGGGACACCATGCGGGCCTGCTACGATATCTCCGGCGACAAGCGCCCGACCGAGTTCAAGAGCCCCGCGAACAGCACGGTTTTCCTGGTGACTTACCAGCGCCAGAAGTAGCTCCCGCCAAAATGGCGCACGCCTCTTGCTCTCGTTCCCTGCTCCACGCTACACGAGCAGCATGACCATCAGCGATCTCTCGCAAATCCAGGGGCGCCGCTATCCCGCCCGGCGTCGCACGCAAAACCTGGTGGGCGGCATGGCCCCCATCCAGGCGAAGAACTTTTCCATGGGCAACGTGACGCTGGACCCGAATGGCGGGCAGGTACCGTGGCACAACCAGGAGCAGGAGGAGATTTACTTCGTGGTGGAGGGGACTGGCGAAATGTGCCTGGGCGGGGAACGCCGCACCGTTACGACCGGCCAGGCGGTCTATATCCCGCCGGGAGTCTTCCATCAGCTTACCAACATCGGCGACACGCCGCTGCGCATGATTTACTGCTATGGCCCGGCCGGGGACGTGGCGCATTGGCGCCAGGAACTGGATGGCACCCTGCCCCGTGCCGGGGTCGAGGCCCCTGCCCTGCCGGAGGGCGCCCGGTCGCAATGCACCGAGAAACCGTAAAAACCATTTCCCAAAAGCCATAAATCGGTCTTTCCTCCCCGCAAACATGAACGCCGCGCAACAGGAAGTCCTCGACAAAGTCATCGAACTGCTCAGTGAGCACTTCGACCACGCGATCGTCGCCGTGGGCTGGTATGATGAGGACAAGCAATACTCCACCACCGCCACCTACAGCGGCGGCGTGGCGCCGGCGCTCGGCCTGTGCAAGCTCTACGAGACGAAGTGGCAGAAGGAGCATCTCTGGGGGCCGGACGAAGAGTAGGCGAGGTTTTCAACCTCGCTAAAGAGATCTGGCGCACGCGAGTGCCAGTCAATCTTCGGAGAGTTCCCTCATCGCGGGTGGGATTTTGGCAGCCAGAGGACGCGTTGCCGCTCTTGAGGCTCAACACATGCGAGGTTGAAAACCTCGCCTACTTTTGGAGCGCTCAATCGTAGAGCAGCGTCATGTGCCGGCGGTGGCGGAAAGCCTCCTCTTCCTTCGGCCAATCGGCCGTGAGCTCGCGCCAGGGCTTGCCGCCTTCGAGCGCGGTGCGTTCCCGCGCCGAGCCAAAAAGCAGATCGATGGCGATGGGATCTTTGACGAACTCGTAGGGCTCCGTGCGCCAGGCAAATTTGTCGCCCGACATCTCGCGCATCGCGGCGAGCAGCGCGACCGAGGTCCGCACCGATTGAAACGCGGTCCGATCCGTCACGTGCAGTTGCACACCCCCGCAATCCTGTCCGGCATGTTTCTGGAACGTGGGACGGAACCAAGCCGCGCGGAAGCGCACGCCCGGGAGCTTCTCGTCATTCATGCGCCGTGCGAGCTTCGCAGCGTCGAGCCACGGAGCGCCGCACAATTCAAAAGGCCGGGTGGTGCCGCGGCCCTCGCTGAGGTTGGTGCCTTCGATCAAGCACTGGCCCGGATATACGAGGGCGGTCTCCAGCGTGGGCATATTCGGTGAAGGCAGCACCCAGGGCAGACCGGTTTCGTCAAAAAGCTGCGCGCGGCGCCAGCCTTCGCAGGGGACGACGTGCAGTTCGCCACGCTCCAGCGAGAGCTCGCGCTGGTAGAGCATGGCCAGTTCGCCGACGGTGAGTCCGTGGCGGGTGGCCACGTCGTGCGCCCCAACAAAACTTTCGAATCCCGAGCGCAGCGCCGGCCCCTCCACGGCCAGGCCGCCCAACGGATTTGGACGATCGAGAACGAAGACCCGCATTCCCCGGGGCAAGGCCGCCTGCAGGCAATAACGCATGGTGGCCTGGAAGGTGTAGTAGCGGGCGCCGACATCCTGCAGATCGATGACGAGCGCATCGAGACCATCGAGTTGCTCGGCGGTCGGATGCAGGCTCTCCGCAGTGGTGCCATAGAGGCTGTGGGCCACGATGGCGTCGGACTTGCTGCCGGCCGCCACCGAAATCAAATCCTGCGCCTGCCCGAGCAAGCCGTGCTCGGGGCCGAAGATCGCCACAAGCTTCACGCCCGGAGCCACGGCCAGCAGCTCGAGAATGTGCCGCAGTTGCGCATCCACCGCCGCGGGATGCGTCACCACACCGACGCGCAGCCCGCGCAAGGCCGCGAATCCATTCGCGCTGAGAACATCGAGACCGGTGCGAACTTTCGGCATATTCGGAATCAGTCACTCATACCGTGATAGCGCCAGGCGGTGTAGCCTTCATCCAGCATCGCCTTCAGAACGTACTCGTTCAGCGCCACCCGCACGCCGGCTTCGTAGACTTTGATGAGCGTGCGTTCCGCATCGGCCCAGCCGGCGAAGAGGCGGACGTGCTTGTTGTGCGTGTTGAAAATATCGCCGGGCTTCAATTGCCTCAGATCCGTGACGGGATCGCAGAGCTGCGGCAATTCGCGGGTGGAAAAACTGCGCGGCAATTTCCAGCAGCGCGAGACGAAGCCGCTGCAATCGATGCCCACGGCGTGGAGACTGATGGCGTCGTCGAGCAGGCGGCGCTTTTCCGCGCTGTAGATGTCGCCCGCATAGCGGCCCTCGCGCAGGCCGCGATCGAATTCCTCGGGGGTCTCGAAGCCGCCCCATTTGTAGGGCAGCCCGACATTTTTTCCGCTGGTCTGCCACCAGCCTTTGTCGCCCTCCGCGGGCTGGTAGGCGAGATCCGGCGTGTCCACGCGGATGCCCTCCGCGTCGACGCCGTGGAAAATATTGGCCGCGGTCGCCGTCCATTCATGCGCCACATAACTCGCGGCGATGCTGATGGCTTCGGTGCGCGTAACCCACGATGGCGGACGCTTGCGCCAATACCAAAGCAGCCCCGCGGTGAGAGCGGCTACACTCATAATTCCGGCAACGATGAGGACGCTGCGACGCATCCGCCGATTACGCCCGGTCCGGCGCTCCGGTGCAAGCGCAGGCTCCTGTATTCCAACCTCGACACGCCCCCTTTCCTCCCCCCACATCGAAGGTTTCCTCACTTCACATGATTCACCGCATCGGCATCATCTTGAACGGCGTCACCGGACGCATGGGCACTAACCAGCACTACGTGCGCTCCATCCTCGCCATCATGAAACAAGGGGGCGTAAAGATCGGCGATTCCGAGCGCATCATTCCGGTGCCGATACTGGTGGGACGGAGTGAGGCCAAGCTGCAGCAGCTCGCCGCCATGCATGAAGGCGTGCGCTGGACCACGGATCTCGATGCCGCGCTTTCCGATGCCGACAACCAGATCTATTTCGACGCGCAGACCACGGGCCGCCGCTTCGACGGCGTGGCGCGGGGTATCGCGGCAGGCAAACACATCTACTGCGAAAAGCCCACGGCGGTCTCCACCACGCAGGCCTACGAACTTTATCAGCTCGCGAAGAAAGCGGGCGTAAAACATGGGGTGGTGCAGGACAAGCTGTGGCTGCCGGGCCTGCTGAAATACCGCGCGCTGCGCGACCAGGGTTTCTTTGGCAACCTGCTGAGCGTGCGCGGCGAGTTCGGCTACTGGGTCTTTCTCGGCGGCGCCGGCGCGGAGGGCGGCGACGTAGTGCAGCCGCAGCGGCCCTCGTGGAATTATCGCAAGGAGGACGATGGCGGCATCATCGTGGACATGCTCTGCCACTGGCGCTACGTGCTCGACCACTGCTTCGGCGCGGTGAAATCCGTGAGCTGCCTCGGCGCCACGCACATCCCGCAGCGCTGGGATGAAAAGGGCCGGCCCTACCAATGCACCGCCGATGACTCGTGCTATGCGACCTTTGAGCTCGAGGGCGGCGTGATTGCGCAATTCAACAGCTCGTGGACGGTGCGGGTGCGGCGCGACGATTTGCTCACGATGCAAGTGGACGGCTCGCGCGGCAGCGCTGTGGTGGGCTTGCGCGATTGCGTGGCCCAGCACGGCAGCGCTACGCCGCGTTGCACGTGGAATCCGGACATCGATTCGCCGATCAAATACATGGACGGCTGGACGCGCGTGCCGGAGTGGCAGCCGTTCGACAATGCATTCAAGGCGCAGTGGGAACTCTACCTCCGCCACGTGGTGAAGGATGAGCCCTTCCCATGGGATCTGCGCGAAGGCGCCAAGGGCGTGCAGCTCGCCGAACTCGGCCTGAAGAGCTGGGCTGACCGGAAATGGGTGCCGGTGCCGGAGCTGGCGGAGTAGGTGGAGAGCCCGTAGCTGCGACCGGAAGGTTGCAGACGTTTGCGAGGCCACAGCGCGAGTGTCTGCGACCTTCCGGTCGCAGCTACGCGGCTACGGCAGCGGCTTGCCGCCTTCGCCGAAGGCCCAGAGCTTCGTGGCGGTGCGATAGTAGATCACGTTGTCGACAATGGCCGGCGTGGCGCAGGCACGCTCGCCGAGGTCGGCTTTGCTGATCACTTCCGGCTTGTCGCCCTCCGCTTTGAAATCGAAGGCCACGCCGCGCACACTGATGCCGTAGATGCGGCCATCGGCGGCGACGGGCGACGAGTACATCGCGCCTTCGAGGCCGAGGCGCGATTGCGTGTAGACGGGCTTTCCCGTTTTAGCGTCGAAGCACGAGGCCATGCCGCCGTCTTTGAAAAAGTAGAGATGCCCGCGATACACCAAAGGCGTGGGCACGTAGGGCAGGCCGCGATCCACGCGCCAGGCCACATTGGTTTCCGTGGCGTCGCCCTTCGCGCCGGGCTTGATGCCCACTACGCCGGTCTTGCCGCTCTTGAGATAACCAATCATCGCGTCCCACTCCTCCTTCTTGATGAAGCCGTCCTTGTTCGTGTCGTTGGCGTCGAAGAAATCCTTGAGAAACGTCTTCGCCGCCTCGGCTTTGCTGACCGCACCGTCGCCGTCCGTGTCCGCTTTCAGCAGCTCGGAAAACTCCGGCATGGGCGCATCCACGCCGCCGGGCGTCCAGCCTCCGAAATAAAGCATCGCCTCGTCCGCCACGGGCGTCGTGCAGTTCACCGACGGCAGTTCTCGAATCACCCAGCGCTCCGCGCCAGTGGCGGGATCGTAGGCCTTGAGCCGCAAGCCGCCGCCTACGACCAGTTCCTTCATCCCGTCGTGCCGCCACAGCAGTGGCGTGGAGTAGGAGGTGAAAAAGCCGTCGCGCGGCGTCTTCCACAGCGGCTTCCCGGTTTTGAGATCGAAACAAAACAGCGCCGAATCCTTCGCCAAATCGCGCACGAGAAATACCCGCCCTTCATCGAGGATCGGTGAAGTGCCGCTGCCGAAGTCATTATTGGTCTCGGCCACCGGCATCGCCGCCCGCCAGAGTTCCTTGCCGTCGAGATCGTAGCACAGCAGGCCGCAGGAGCCGAAATACGCCACCACGCGCTCGCCGTCCGTGGCCACGGAAGAAGCCGCCGGGCTGCCCTCGATGGCATGATAGTGCTCGATGGACGGGGCCGGCGCCTCGGCGCGCCAGAGCTCCTTGCCGTCCTTCCGGCTCACGCAAAACGTGAGCAGTTTTCCGCTGTCGAACCCGGTGAGAAAAATGCGGTCTCCGGCGATGACGGGCGACGAAGCACCGGATGGAATCGCCACCTGCCACAGCAGGCTCTTGGAAAGGTCCGTCACGGGTTTCTGCCCTTCGGCAATTCCCGAACCGCCCGGCCCTCGAAACTGCGGCCACGGAGCATTCGCGGCGTGCAGTCCAAATGCAGTGAGACACAACGCAGAGGTAATGATCACTTTCATGGCAGGGAGCGTCTTAGCCTCTCTACGCACGTTGGCCAGCGGCGGATTGGAAAAATTTCATGCCAGCAAGAATCAGGATGCAAAACCACGTAACTGCGACCTTCCGGTCGCAGCGACGTGGCTCTCGCGCCCACCTCGAAGAATCGATAACCTCAAAAGGCGGCGTGGCGCCCTGCCTACTTGCTCGTCACTCGCGTGCGGCGCCACTCGGGGCCGACGTCATCCGCGGTGAGCGGGCGATTTGTAACGGAGGAGGTGGAAAGTTGATCGCATCCGGCATCGCAGGGCACCGTGCGGAGCTGGCCCTCGATATCGGCGGTGACGGATGGGAGGCAGGCGTCGGCCGCGCCGCGCACCGGGCTCCCGGTCACCGGACGCTCCATGCCGTCAACACGCTCGAGCTTGAGATTGGTGAGAGAGATGCCGGCGTGCGCGGGCAGACCCAGCGTGGCGAAATTGCCATTCCAGCGAAAACCGGGCTCCTCCGAGCCGCGCACCAGTTCGCCATCCGCCGCCACCGCGAAGAGATTGCTCGCGACCGTGATGTTTTCGGGCAGCAGCGTGCGCCCCGAAGTGCCGAGCCCCGCAGCGACCTCGACACAAGGCCCGCGCGAATCGACCACCGTGTTGAAGGCGATGAGGCAGTTCTTCGCGCGAAAATAGCCGTTGAGCGGCGAATCCGGGATGCCGGAGGTGACCCAAAAAGCGCCCTGCGTGAGGCCCTCCATGTAGTTGTTCACGATCACGTGATCCTCGCCAATCACGCGGATGCCGCCCGCGCCGCGTTTGTGTCCGCCGAAAAAGTAATTCCCTTCCACGCGGCAGCGGTTGCCGTGACGTAGCGTGAACATGCCCGCGCAATCGCGGAAGGTGTTGCCGCGATAAATATTCCCGCAGGATTTGTTGGAGATGATTTCCAATTCGCCGTCGCACTGGTCGAAGAGATTATTTTCCACGACGGTCTGCGAATCGTTCATCGACTGGCCGCTGTAGCCCACGCGCATGGTCTCGCCGCCATTGCGGCCCAGCGGCGGACGCGGCCCGAAATGATTGTGATCCACGCGGTGGTGATTTGGCGTCCCCTCGGCCTCGATCTGCAACGTGGGAGAATCGCTCGTCTTTCCGGCCAGGTAGCAATGATCCAGGCGGTTGTCCGCGCCGAAGAGATGGACGTAGAACTTGTACGTCGCGTCGATCACCGCGCTCTCGGTGAGGCGGCAATGCGTCCCCTGCACGGCAATCCCGTCCGTGGCGCCGCTGCCCCCGCGCAGGCACAGCCCGCTCACGACCACGTAGGAGCCGCCGATGCGCACGGATGATTTTCCCGTCAGGATGACCTTGCCCGGGGTCTGCGCGCGAAACGTGATCGGTTTCGCGTCCGTGCCGGTGCCGCGCAGCACAAGCTCAGCGTCATTCCACGTGCCGTCGCGCAGCAGCACGACGTCTCCGGGCTCGAGCATTTCCACGAGCCTCGCGACCTCGACCGGATCCGAAGCGATGCGCTCCGCGGCCTGTGTATGCAGGCCACCCAACGCGGGCAGCCAAACCAGCCCGCACCAAATTTGTAGAGATACCGGCCACAAGCCGGCCCTCTTCTTGCCACGCCGTAATTTCATTCGATGCTATGAGTTTTGAAAAATTGCTCCCTCCCGGCGTACCCAAGCCGGGAGGAAGCAGGATACTGTCGCCTGCCGGCCCCGTCAGACCGGCATCTCCCGCCCGGAAGAACCCTTGACGGGTGGTGGAGTATCCAAATGGGAGCGGCGCGAGCGCCGGGCCGCGAGCGCGCCCAGGCCGCACAGGAACATCGCGGCCGTGGCGGGTTCAGGCACGGCCAGCAGGACGACGTCGTTGCCGGTACCGCCGATGTAGGAAATCACGAAGTTTTGCGTGAAGGCACCGCTGACCGCTGTGAACTGCGCCCCTTCATTCAACTCCAGGCCGTTATAGAAGAAATGCGGATTCACGCCGAAGAACGTGATGTCGTCGAAGTCGTCGTTGTTGAGAATGGTGAACGCGTCCACGCCGTCGACCGGGTCGTAGGTGCTGAAATCGAGCGTGAGCGTGGTTGGAGCGGTAAACGTGACAAAGCCCGTGACATTGAGCTGGTCGTAGAAACCCGTGCCATTGCCCGCCGTGGCGCCGCCGATTTCTTCGGCGAAGGTGCCGCCATTCAGCTCCACACTGCCGGCATTCAGGATGCCCGGACTGGTGCCGGGAGCGAGCGTGCCGGAGTTCAAGTGGAGGCCCGCAACGATCGTGCCGATGCCTTTCAACGTGCCGCCATTCACATTCACCGTGCTCGCGTTGAGGGTGCCATTCACGGTCAGCGTGCCGGCGTTGACAAGGGTGTCGCCGCTGTAGGTGCTGGTGCCCGAGAGGATGAGGTTGCTATTGCTCTGCTTCGTCAGGCCCACCGAGGAAGCCGCGCCATTTTGAATGACACCCGCAAAGGTGGTGGTGCCGGAGCCGCCGGCAGTGAGACGGAGATCGGATGACGGCACGGAGCTCGTAATCGTGCCGCCGGTGCCGCTGAAGGCCCCCACGGTCAAATTGTTGCCGAAGAGATCGAGCGTGCCGCCATTCACCGCGAGCGGTGCGGTGCTCGGCCCGAGCGCGGTCGCGCTGCCGACCTGGAGCGTGCCGAGGGTCACCGTCGTTCCACCGCTGAAGGAATTGTTGCCGGTCAGCAAAATGACGCAATTGCCGGTCTTGGTGATGGCGCGCGAACCGCCGATTTCCGTGATATTCCCAGCCAGAGTGAGGGCACCGGGAGTGGCGGAGAGCGCGGTGAGCGTGACGTCGCCGTTCAACGTCATGGGGCTGGCCACCGCGGATGCTCCCGCGCTGGAGTTGCCGATCTGGATACCGCCGCCATTGAAGATCATGGGCCGCAAAATCGTGGACGGCGCCACGGTCGCAAAGAGCTGGAGGTTGGTACCCGCGTTGAAGGTGATCTTTCGCCCCGTCCCCAAGTCCGGGAGGGTCGTCGTCGATTCCAAGTTCAGCGTCCCGGCATTCACCACGATGTCGCCGTCGCTGACATCAACGCCCACCAAGGCGAAAAAGAAGCTGCCTTCCTTGGTGAGCGTATGGCCGGCGAGATCGAGCGAGGCCTGATTGACGCCACTCACCGCGACCGCGCGGATGTCAAAACGTCCGGGGCCGGCAAAGGTGGTGTCCCCCGCCAGCGTCAGGCGCTGAAACGCATTTTGCTGATTCACCGCGCTGTTGTTGATGATCGCGCCGTTGCCGTTGACCCCTGTGCCAGAGACCACGAACGGCTTCTGACCAAAATTCTGGTTATTCGCCGTCGTATTCCCGCCGAGATCCAGCGTGGCGCCGGAAACGATCGTCACGATGCCACCGGGCAGCGTGCCGAGGGAGTTGCTGTTCGTGACCTTGACTGTCCCGGCGTTGATCGTGGTGGTGCCGCCATAGGTATTGATGCCGGACAACGTGAGCACGCCGTTGCCGGATTTCGTGATCGCACCGGTGCCGGAAATCGCATTGGCGACCGTCGTGGCGTCGCTGCGGTTAAAGGCGAGTGTCCCGCTGTTGTTGACCGATCCCGTGCCGAGACTCCCGGTCGTGCCACCACTGCCGACTTGCAGCATGCCGGCGAAGACGGTGGTCGTTCCGGTATAGGTATTGTTGGTGTTCAGCGTCAGGGTTCCGCCGCCATCCTTGGTCAGCGACGCCCCCCCACCAATCGCCCCGGTGCCACTGATGCTGTAGTCGTTGCCAGGGCTGTTGTTTACGGAAATGGAAGCCGGAGAAACGGTGATGCTGGCGATGGTCAGGTTGCGATTGGTCGGCCCGTCCATGAAGTTGACGGCATCACCGTTGAAATACTTTTCGTCGATGGTGCCGTCATTCCAGTTCTTCGTCGTGTTGAGATCCCACGCACTATTGGTGGCCCCGGTCCAGTTGAGCGTCTTGCTGAGCCCGTCCACCACGATGTTGATGGCATTCGGGACACTGTAGTCGGCGGTGAAAGTCTTCCGGGTATCGGTCGGCTGGACCACCGTCGGCGGTGTGGTGAGCACCAGCGTGGCGGCTGTAAGAACTGTGTAGACGCCGTTCTGCGCCGATGAACTCGGGGTGATGGTGGAGGCGGCCGCGAAAATCGCCGTGCCCGTGACGTTGATCGCGTCATTCAGGCCGGGGATATCCACGACATAGTCGCCGCCATTCACCGTCAAGCTTGCCATGGTGAGCGTGCCGACATTGCCCGGCACGCTGTTGATGCCCGGAGCAAGGCGCGGGATCGTGGTGCCATTGTTTGCGCCGAGCACCACATTGCCCACGCTGCCCGTGCCGCTCAGCGTGCCGGCGTTAGAGCCGTCGGCGTTGATGCTCACCGTTCCCGCCGCCGCCAGCGTTCCGGTTACCGCCAGCGTGCCCGCATTGATGGAGGTCAGGCCGAGATTGGTGTTCGCGCCGGCCAGCGTTTGGGTGCCGGAACCGATTTTGGTAATGGCCAGCGTATTGGCGCCGCCCGCATCGGAAAGCACACCGCCAAAAGTGGCCGTGGCATTATTGTTGCCGAGTGTGAGCGTGGACGGACCGGCGTTCCCCAAGTTCGCAACCTGATGATTGGCGCCGGTGGCGCTGATGAGCCCGTTGATCGTTTCACTGCGGCCATTCAAATCGAAGCGCGCGACATCGCTCGTGCCCGCGATGGTCACGTCGCCTTTGCCGGGTCCGTCGGGAATCTGCTCGTTGGCGAGCAACTTTAAAAAGACCTGCCGGGTGGCGCCTCCCACGGTGATGATCAGGCCGCCAGTCCAATCGTTCGGATTCGCCGAGGTGTTGTTGAGATTGATGCTGCCATTGTTTCCCGTTGCCGCGGTGAACTCCAGGCGCCCGGTTCCGGTGATGCGTCCGGAGATGACGTTGTTCCCTCCCGAACCACCGCTGATGCGTGAATCGCCGAGCAGCGTAATGGTCCCGCTGAGCGTCGTGCCGCCGGTGTTCATGCGAATGGCACCGAGTTGCTGGCCGCCGCTGGTTTCCGTGGCACCAATGCCGGTGAGGAAGAAGTTGTTGTTGAAGGTTCCGTTGTTATTCAGGAACGCCTCCGCCCCCGCGGCGACATTGACCGAACCCGAACCAAAGGCGCCCGCATTGCCCGCCTGAATGCGGCCTTGGTTGATATAAGTGTTGCCCGAGTAGCTGTTCGCTGTGGCGAGAACCACATAGCCCATGACATTCACCGTCACCGCGCCGGTGCCATTGTCGGTGATCACCGAGTTGATGGTAGTATCGTTGTTGGTGCCGCTGAACGTGTTGTTGTAGAGGAAAAGTTCACCGGCCTGGTTGTCTGCCCCACCCGCCGTGAGTATCCCCGTGCCAGCGGCGGCACCGACAATGAAATTGTGGTTGGCGGAAGGCGCGCTGCCGGCGGTGTTCATGATGGCGCCCTTGGCCCCCAGCCGCAGGGTCGTGCCGGCATTGATGGCCAGCGTCTGGTTGGCGGTGGTGCCGGCATAGAGCACGGTGTTCGCCTCGGTGAGGCTCGCGACGGTGGTGACGTTGGCGCCGCTGGTGGCGATGCGGATATTTTGCGTGGTGCTGCTGGCAAGCGTGGCACCCGGCGCGACCGGGGTGTAGCCCGTGTAAGCGATCACGTTGCCCGATCCATCGAGCGTCGCCCAGTCGCCGGTGTTCGTGCCGATGCCGGTGACCGCCCAGCCGCCGAGGATTCCACTCGCGTCGACGGTGAAGCCCGAACCCGTCAGATTAATGTTGCCGCCGCCCTTCGTGAAAACCACCTGCGAACCGGGCGCGCGCGTCACGGTGGCTGCCAGATTGAGCTGGCCGCTCGAGGCCGCGGTCGTGATCGCGTGGTTGCCCGCGCCGAGCGTGATCGGAACGTTGACCGTCTCGGCGTTCGCGGAGCTGTTGGTGATGTTTCCGCCCGTGGTATTTCCGCCGCCCGAGCTAATGCCCTGGGTCAACGTGAGCGCATTGCCGGTCAGGGTAAACGCGGCCGCGCCCGCATTGAAAGTGATGCCGTTGAACAGCGAGCCGGCGGTGAAATTGTTGATCGGCCCCGGCCGGCCACTGCCGGCAAAGAACAGCGCATCATTCGAAGCGGGAGCGATGTCGAGATCCCAGTTGCCGCCGGTGAGCCAGTTGTTGTCGGCGCCGCCGCCATCCCACGTTTTGTTGGCCGCAAAGGAAATCGCGGGAAGGAGCAAGGCTGCCACGGTGGCGGTGAGAGCCCGAGGGAAGACTCTCGCGACGGTGCGAGAATGACGAATGTTCATAGTAGGAGAGAGACGGAGGGGCGGTGGAAAGCATCCGCACTATCTCCGCAGATCGCGTCACCCACTAGCTACACGAATGGGTAGGAGCCTTGGTGCGCGGTGGCAGAGCGCAGCGGCGACACCGCCTTTGGCATCGTGCCTCTCCGCAGGCGATCCCACGGAATATTTTGCACCACGGTGTGGACGAAAGCCTCAAAGGCGGTGTGGCGCTTCGCTTCCCACCGCACTCCAAGTCGCGCCCCAACGCGCGTCAGGCCACGAGTTCCTTGAGCCCGCCTGTGCTGTCGCCCACGGGCAGCCGCACGTCCACACGCTCGAGGAAAGAGACCCAGAGGTTCGAGAGCGGGGTCTCGCTGTCAAAACGAATATGGCGGCCTGTCTGTATAGTTCCGCCCGCGCGGCCCGCCTGGAGGATGGGCAGGTTGTCGTGATTGTGCGCGTCGCCGTCCGAATTGCCGCTGCCATAGGTGAGCATGCAGTGGTCGAGCAGCGAGCCGTCGCCCTCATGCGTGCCCTTCAGTTTTTCCAGCAGGTAGGCGAACTGGCGCACGTGGAATTTGTTGATCTCGCGAATCTTCCCGATCTTCGTCTGGTCGCGGCCATGATGCGAGAGCTCGTGGTGCGATTCCTTCACGCCAATCCACGGATACGGCTTGTTGCTGCCTTCATTGGCGAGGACGAGCGTGCAGATGCGCGTGGCGTCGGCGCGGAAGGAGAGCACCATCAGATCCATCATGAGCCGGATGTGCTCCTCGTAGGTTCCCGGGATGCCCTCGGGGCGCGGAAAATCGGTGGGCAGAATGAGCGGCGGCAGCGCATTCGCCCGCGACATGCGCTGCTCGATTTCGCGGATGCTCGTGAAATACTCGTCGAGCTTTTGCTGATCGGATTTGCCCAGGCGGATGTTCAGCGACTTGGAATCTTCGCGAATAAAATCGAGCACGCTCTTGCGCGAAGCCTGCCGGCGCTTGCGCGCATCGGCATCCGTGCTGCCGAAGAGGCGCTCGAACACAATCTTCGGATTCACTTCCTTCGGCAGCGGCTGCGTGGGCGAGCGCCACGCCATGGTGTTGGAATACACGCACGAATAACCGCTGTCGCAGTTGCCCGCCATATTCCCCTGCTCGCAGCCGAGTTCCAGCGACGCGATGTGTGTCTGTTCGCCGATGCGCTGCGCGGCGAGCTGATCCACGGAAGTGCCGCAGTGGATGTCCGTGCCGTCGGTCTTGCGCGGCTGCGCGCCGGTGAGAAACGCGGCCATCGCGCGGGCGTGGTCGCCGCCGCCGTCGCCATGCGAGCGCGCCTTGTCGGCGGCGAGCCCGGTGATCACATTGAAATCGGCCTTGTGCGGCGCCAGCCCCTGCAAAATCTCCGGCAACTCATAGTCCGCCCCCGCCGCCTTCGGCGTCCAGTTCGGCATGTCCTTGCCATTCGGCACGTAGACAAATGCCAGGCGATTCGGCGCTGTGCGCTTCGCCTCCGCCCCCGACGCCCAGCCAGTCAGTCCGCCCATGGCTTCCAGCCAGGGCAGAGCGAGCATGGTGCCGAGTCCACGCAGGACGGTGCGCCGCGAAAGGAGATGTTTCATGAGAATGCTTGTTGGAACAATCGCCGTGCCGGAAGTGTCATGGGGAAAAGTTTTTCGGGGAGACCAAGTTTAGCCGCCGATTCATTGGGCAAGAACCCCACGCAAGCGAGTTTTCATCTCGTCCAAAGAGAGGGCAGATCCCGGATTCCGCCAGTGCTCCACGAGCCGTTCCTGCACCAATGCTTCCTCTTCCGCCGAGAAGACCAAATCGTCCAAATCCAAGGCCCGTTGAATCAAACACTGGCGCTCGGCTGTCGACAGCGAGGGAAGTTTCGCGAGGAGGTCCTCGAAGTTCATATTACTTCGCCTCAATCTCCACCAACCCCGAACTCTTCGGATCCGTCTTCGGTGCGCCGGTGGCCGGGCTTTGGATGAAATAGCCCGCGGCCCTCTGGGCTTTTTGCCGGACGGCTCCGGTGAAAACGGCGGGCTTTTGGTTGGCGGGATCGACGAAAGAGCCGGAGATCTGGCCGGTGGGAAGGAGCGAGACTTTTAGGCTGGTCGCGCCAGTCGCTCCGCCGGGTGCCGTGCCGATCACGACCGGTCCCGTGGTCGCAATGGAAAGATCATTCACGAAGGGACCGAGCGTAGCACTGGAGAGGGTGAGGTCGGCATTGGTAGCGCCGGCCGGATTGCCGAGGAGCGTCTTGCCGGAAATTTTCGGAGCGACGAAACGCGACGCGAAAAAATCGGTGCCGATGCCCAGGGACCAGCCACCGCGATAGCTCGCGGATTTTGCATTCGGAAGTTTGTACCAGCGCAGCCCGGCGGCATCGGCGTCGCTTTGCCCAGGCACGTCTTCGAAAGTGACGAAGCCGCAGAGCGCGCCGCCCTGGCCATAGAGTTTGGCAAAGAGCGGAAGCGTATTACTCGGCCCAAGCGCATTGGATGCCGTGAACGTCGCGCCATCGGCCGTCTTGCCGACAAACTTCACGACGCCCGTGGGCGCGATTTTTCCCAGCGCATAGCCCGCGCCCTGCGGAAAATCGGTCGCGGCCATGCCCTGCGCCGCAGGCGTGAGCGGAAGGAGCACCGCGGTATAGGTGCCTTTGTCGGTCGCGGGATCGAGCAGCGAGGTGGGCACGTTCACCAGCGGAGCCACCGGATTTTTCTTGGAAGTGAAAAGCGCCTGTTCCCCGAGCGCCTCGCCGACCGTGTTTCCATCTTCGAACAGCGTGCCGGTAATCTGGCGCGTGATCGGGACGCTCGCGTCGACCGCCAGCGAGAGCACAAGCGGCGAAAGATTCTTCCGTTTCACGATGAGCTGCGTCGCGCCGGTCTTGCCAAAGCGCAGCGTGCCGTCATTGCCGAACGCACCGCTGATCGGGACAGACGCCGCCATCCCGCCAAAAGTGATCTTTCCGGTGAAGCGCCCCGTGGGCAGCGCCTTGATCGTGAAGACACCGCTGTGCAGCAGCGGCGTGGTGCTGGCGAGGTCGGCCTGCACGAGGCCATTGTAGCTCCCGGCCAAATCGGGGCGCACGACCGTATAGTTAAACGAAAACGTGACGGGCTTGGAGCCGTCGCCGCCATTGTCGATGGACTTCACCACCACCACATTTACGCCGTTCTCCGGGGTCACGCTCAGCGTCCAGTTGATGGGACCGCCGGGCTTGGTCGGCGGCAGCAGCGTGGCGGGGACAAACGGCCCGCCATTGAGCGACACGAGCACGGAAAGCACTTCCACATTGTCCTTTGCTGTCCCCTTGAGCATCACGATGCCTCCCGCGGGACCAGTCGTGGTGCTGGCCGGCGGAGGCGTGGCCGTGGCGGCGGGTGCGGACGGATTCGGATTCGGCTCCGCAAGCAGTTCGAAAACGCCGGAGGGAGTGATCGTGAAAAGGACACCCAAGTCCTCGCGCCCGCCCTGCGACGTGGTGCCCCAAAGCGTCCCGTTGGCATCGGGCGTGAGCCCGGCAAGCGGGAAGGAGCCCTTCGCCAAGCCGGTGGTGCCGGTGAGATCGGCCAGCATGGTCAGTTCGCTGGTGGCCGCATTGACTTTGAACACCGTGCCCTGGTTGGAGGTCCCACCTCCCGACGTGGTTCCGTAGAAAAAACCGAGCCCATCATGGTGCAACCGCCCTTTCGGATTCTGGCCATTCGCGCCCGCGAAATTGACCACGGTGGAAATGCCGCTGGTCCCGGTATTGAATTTGAAAACCGTGCCGAGATCGCTCGTGCCGCCGCGCTCCGTGGTGCTCCACAGGATGCCGCCGCCCGCATCGACCAAGGCTGCATCCGGAGCCGCGCCGGGACTGGTGCCATTCGTGCCGCTAAACTCCGCGACCGAGATAAAGGTGCCGCCATTCGCGGCGGGATCGAATTTGAAAATGGTGCCGAGATCGAGCGCGCCGCCGGCGGAAGTGGTGCCCCAAAAGACGCCGCTGCCATCGCACCACAGCGCGCCTTTAGGCTGACTGCCGATGGCCTGGCCGGTGGTGCCGGTGAAGTTGACCTTCGTCGTGAGTGCGCCCGTCGTTTCGTTCACACTAAAGACCGTGCCAAGGTCACTCGCTCCGCCGCGCGCCGTCGTCCCCCACAGCAAACCCGCACCATCGGAAACGAGGCTCGCCTGTGGGTTTGCGCCGTCCGCGCCGCTGAATTCCACCACCGTCACGAAGGCCCGGGTGGCAGGGTTGTATTTGAAAATGGTCCCCTTCCCCGAGGCGCCACCCTGCGCCGTGGTGCCCCACAGCAGTCCATTCGACGTCCGCAGCAATCCCGCCCGCGGCTGGCTGCCTTTCGCCGCGCCGGTGTCACCCGTAAAACTCACCAGGAGCGTGAGTTCGCTGTCGCGCGTAATGCGGAAAACCGTCCCCGCCGCCGAGGCGCCGCCTTCGGCGCTGGTGCCGTAGAAGGTGCCATCCGGCGCGCGAAGCAAATCGCTGCCAGGGTACTGCACTCCGGCGCCGTGAGCGGAAACCCAAGCCAGCGCGAAAAACAGCGCGCCGAGGGACAATGAACGGGCGGTGGTCACAGCGCCCTCGTAGCGGGACTGGCGCACTGCCGCAAGCTTCATACCGCTTGCCCCGCCATTACCATTCGATTACACGACCGGTCTCCATGGAGTTTGATTTCATTGTATGAGGGTTCGCCACGTTCTACTTTTTGCGGTTAGCTACGGTCTCGCTTGGGCGCCAATGGAGGCCGCGCCGCAGCCGGCGCAAGCGGCGGAAGATTTTGTCGATTCCATCGGCATGTGCACGCACTGGGGCTATCCCGATACGCCGTACGGCGGCGCGTACGACACGGTGAAGGCGCGGCTGCTGGAGAGCGGCATCCGCCACATTCGCGATGGGTTCAGCGACAAGATGATCGAGTTGGGAAAACTGGGCATCAAATCGACTGTGGTCACGGATGCCGATCGCTCGCCGGCCGAATGGGTGGACACCATCAAGCGCGCGAACAGCGCGGGCGCGCGCATCGTCGCCGTCGAAGGCCCGAACGAGCCGGATCTCTTTTGGCGCAACAATAAACGCTCTTACAAAGGCCAGGGCGCCGAGCAGGGCGACGCGGGCATCATTGCGGGCGTCATCGCTTTCCAAAAAGATTTGTACGCGGCGATCAAGGCCGACCCGGCGACCGCGGGTCTCGTGGTCATCGGGCCGTCGCTCGGCAAAACCTACGGCTACGACGTGCGCTCCCCCTTTGGCAACGGCTCGCTCACCGACGCCGTGGATTGGGGAAATTTTCATCCCTATCCCGGCGGCAATCCGTTCAGCCAGCCGTTCTCGTATGCGGGCATCGAGAAGTACATCTGGCACGGCGGCCAGCCCACGGTAAACATCGACGAGTTCCCCTACGCCTTCGACATTTACGCGCCACCGTTTGCGCCGAAGCCGATGGCCGCGACGGAGACCGGCTACTCCACGTTCGACGGCGGCACCAGCGAACGCGCGCAGGCGCGGTACCTCCCGCGGCTCTTCGCGGAGTATTTCCGCAAGGGCATCCGTCGCACGCACAGCTACGAGTTTGCCGATGAGTTTGAAAAGCCGGCTGAGCGGGAGGCCAATTTCGGCCTCGTCCGCCACGACCTCACCCGCAAGCCGGCATTCACCGCGATGAAAAACCTCATCGCCTTGCTCGCGGAAAAAGCGCCCAACAACAACGCACCTGTGCCGCTCGATTTCGACATGCAGGTGGGCAAGGCCCCGGGCTTCGACCGCACGCAATACGTGCATCATCTGCTGCTGCAAAAAGGCAACGGCGAATACTGCCTGCTCCTCTGGCACGAGATCGCGCTCGATGACATGACCGCCGTCCCCTACCGCCGCGTGCCCAAGGCGCCGCCCATGCCGGTGAGCATCAAGTTTTCCGAGCCCATCAACCGCGCCACGCTGCACGACCCCGGAGAATCGACAGAGCCGATCCAGTCGTTCGGCGAAGTGGGCCAAGTCGAGCTCGGCGTGCCCGATCGGATCCTCGTGCTACGATTCCACGTGGGGAAGAAGTAGCCCCGTAGCTGCGGCCGGAATGGAGCGGAGCGACATAGCTCCGCCGCAGGCGGACCCGCAGGGACGGCGCGGAGGCGTCGGGCAACGCCGCAGACTGCAAGCTCCCGCTTGCAGCTACAACTACGGGCGCTCTCTCTGCCGATCATTCTTCATCGCTACCCCTTTTCTTGCATTTGGCGCCATTTCGATTGTGCCTTGAATGTAGCCGCAAGCGGAAGCTTGCGGTCTGCGACCTCCCGGTCGCAGCTACGAACAGCAGGCGCCTTACGAATTGCTCCCCATCCGCATTTCCCGGTAGCAAAAGCCCATGACCCTCTTCCGTACCGTCATCCTCCTCGTCCTCGCGATCCTCGCCATTCCCCTGCATGCCGAGCCCCCGGCCATCTTCGCCAATCTCAAAGCCGGCAAAAAGCAGACCGTCGTGGTCTATGGCACCAGCCTCACCGTTGGCGGCGCCTGGGCCGTGGCGACGAAAGATTGGTTCCAGCAGAACTACCCCGGCCTCGTGACGTTCGTAAACAGCGGCGGCTCAGGCCAGAACTCGGATTGGGGCGTGGCCAATCTGCAAAAGAAGATTTTGGATCTGAACCCCGATCTCGTCTTCATCGAGTTCTCGTTCAACGACGCGCATGAGAAGTTCAAGATGCCGTTGGAGAAAGGGGCGAAGAACCTCGACACGATCATCAAGGGTATCCAGGCGAAGAACCCGCACGCTGCCATCGTCTTGATGGTGATGAACGTCGCGTGGGATGCGCCAAACGGCAACCGCAGCCTTTCCGCCCGTCCTCAACTCGAGCAGTTCAACGACAATTACCGGAAATACGCGAAGGAGCACCGCTTGCCGCTCCTCGATCATTTTCCGAATTGGCAAAAGCTGAAGGACAGCGACGCGGACAAGTATCACCGCCTCGTTCCCGATGGCACGCATCCATCCAAAGAAGGCAGCATGGAGGTCACTTGGCCGACCATCAAAGCGTGGCTGGAACAGGGGAAGACCGAAGCGGGAAAATAGCGCGGAGTCTCGGCACGGACCCAGGCCGGGTAGAGATTTTACCTACCCAAAATTCTTTCCGAAAAACCATAATTAGGGCAACCGCGCCGGGGCTGAATTTCGATTGTGCTGTGACTATGGAAGCCACCCTTGCCACGGCCGAGTTGGATGCACCCGTACTGCCGGAAAACCCTCCGCCGCCTGTGCTTTGGGAACCTGTTGTCAGCCAGTATGATGATGGCGCCGCGCACGTCGTGGTGTTTGAATTGCCGGGCGTTCCGGCCCATAGCCTGTGCATTTGCCAGGAGGATGGATCGGTGACGGTGAGCGGCTTGTATCCGTGGAAGGCCCGCCTGACGATGCCCGACGAAGGCTACGCACGCTTCAGCACGCGCGTGCAGTTGCCGGGTGACGTGAAGTCGAAGGCCGGGGAAACGACCCTCTGGCGCGACCTGCTCATCCTTCGTCTGCCCAAGTAAGCAGCCGTCCGCGGAAGGCTCGGCGGACGATAGTTGAGCATGAAAATCATCCCTCTACTAGCCGTTCTCGCCCTCGCCCTGCCGGCCTGCGAGAAGAAGACCACGGAACAAGTCAAAGAAGACGCGCGCGACGCCAAGGAGGCGGTCAAAGAGGACGCGCAGAAAGCCAAGGAATCCATCAAGCGGGACGCCCGCGAGGCCAAGGACGCCATCAAGGATGCGGCGCAGGATGCCAAGGATAAGAGCGCTCCCACGCGGCTGAAGATCCGCGGTAACTGGGACGAAGCGAAAGGCAAACTGAAGCAGAAGTTTGCGCAACTGACCGACGACGATCTGCTCTACACCGAAGGCAAGGAAGACGAGCTCTACGGCCGCCTGGAAAAGCGCCTCGGCAAGAACCGCGAGGAAGTGCAGAAGCTGCTGGAAGACTTGCCGTAGCACAACCGTCCAAACGAAGGGGCACCCCGCTCCCTCCGCTTTTCCAAAATTAGTGCTGCTCTGCAGCAATATCGGTTACGGCGACAGGAATGTCGCCGCTCCTTGGGCTCCTCGTTGCTCGGACTCGTCGCACCCACCTCACCGAATTGCCTCCCCTTCCCCTCACCGGTGTGCTGTGCTGGCGCACCGCGATGAATCCGCCATTCCCAGAAAAAGAGTCCGCGCCCGCACCACGGCTTCTCTCCCTCGACGCTTTGCGCGGATTCGACATGGCTTTCATCGTGGGACTCGGCGGGCTCTTTGCGTCGCTCGGCAACCTCTTCAAAGCGACGGACTTCGCGGACCAATTCGAGCATGTCGACTGGCTCGGCTTCCATTTTGAGGACTTCATCTTTCCGCTTTTCGTCTTCATCGCCGGCGTGTCGCTCACCTTTTCGCTCGCGCGCAGCGTGGAGCAATTCGGGCGCGGCCGGGCCTCCTGGCGGCTGCTCCGGCGGTGCTTCGTGCTCTTCCTGCTCGGGATCATTTACAATGGCGGCTTTAAGGCTGGGTGGGATCCCAAAGGACTGGAACAGGTGCGCTGGCTGGGAGTCTTGCAGCGCATCGCGCTCGCCAGCCTTTTCGCAGGCTTGCTGCATCTCTGGTTGCGGCCACGCTGGCTGGTGCTCGTGTTCCTCGGGCTGCTCGGCGGCTACTGGGCTTTGTTCGCTTATTGGGGAAATGGCGATTACCGCGAAGGCACGAACATCGTAAACATGTTCGACGCCAACTGGCTGCCCGGACACCGCTACGACAAATTCGAAGGCCACTACCATCACGACCCCGAGGGCATCCTCAGTACCTTCCCCGCCATCGCCTCCGCACTGCTCGGGATCTTTGCCGGCCTGTGGCTGCGTGGAAATGCCTCCGGCGCCGTGAAGACGCTGGTGCTGGCCGTGGCGGGTGGCGTGCTGCTCGCGGTCGGCTGGGTGTGGAGCCCATGGGACCCCGCGACGCCGATGGACCATCTGCCGTGGTATCAAGTGCCGGTGATCAAGAAGCTGTGGACACCTTCGTTCGTGCTGGTGGCGGGCGGATGCAGCGCAGGATTGCTGGCGCTGTTCTACTTTTTGATAGACGTGGTCGGCTGGCGCTGGCTCTCGCTGCCGTGGATGTGGATCGGCTGCAATCCCATCACGATCTACTTGCTCGGAAGCTTCCTGGGCTACGGGGCACTTGCCCACCGACTCACCGGCCCGGCCACACGGCTGCCGGAATGGCTGACGTGGCTGCCGCCCGCCGCGGCTTTCGCCATCGTCCTGCTCGTGGCCCGCTTCCTCTTCCAGCGCCGGATCTTTTTGCGGGTGTAGGGATGCCGTAGCTGCGGCCGGGAGGCCGCAGACCGCAAGCTCCCGCTTGCGGCTACGACGACTACCGTGATCCTTCGCCTTTGCTTTTGAAAGATCACTCCTCCTAAAGCCGAAGGCCCTTTTGCATGTAGCTGCAAGCGGGAGCTTGCAGTCTGCGACCTCCCGGTCGCAGCTACGCGCTAGCCGGCAGGTGTGGGAGCTTGCGCCCACCGCGGCATGACGCCGAATTGGGTGTTGACGGCCTTCGTTCCGGCCATCGCAATGCGCAGCAGCAGCGTCATGCGTGCGCTCTCCGTGGCTTCCTGCCACGTGGGCTCCATTTCCACGCGAAGCTCCTCGTCCACACGCACGAGGAGCCCCCATCCGGCGGGCAGCTCATGCGTCCGCGCCACACCCGGCTCCGCCACGACGTAATGCAAATTCGCCGCGCGCCAGCGGATGAGGTCGGAAAATTTCGTCTGCGCGTGCAGGCGTCCGGCCAGCATGCGCAATTCGGCCGTGAGCTTGTCGTATGGCTCGTAGCCCGCGGCTTCGTAGCGATACGTGTCGAATTCCGGAAACAGCGTGTCCGCCTGGCGGAGGGTGGGCATGTGCCGGCGCATCCCCTCCTCGTAGCGCTCGCGCCGCTCATGCAGCTTGGCGAGGCGCGCGGAGATTTGTTCACGGCAGCGCGAGTCTTTCAGAAAATCCGCACGGCTTTGTTTGCACTCGAAAATGATGCTGACGCCCGCAGCGTGCAGCGACGCGGGACGGCGTTTGGTGGCCGCGGCGGGCGGACGAAATCCGGCCACGTCCACGCGCGCCCCGAGATTGGGCACCGATACCTCCGCGGCGGCGATCCGGTAGCCATGCGTTTGGGCCCACGCGAGCGCGAGGCGCTTGAGTTCCACATGACGGGCGCTTTCGTTCGTAGGCATGGCAGCGGCAGGATCGGAAGATGCCGCCGCGCTGGCAAGCGGGGTTTGTGACCGCACAGCCCAAGATCCCGCCGTTACTTTACGGGCACCAGTTTGATCACCGGTGCAGGATTCAGCGGGACGAGGGTGACCGCCGGTGCTTCCACGATGGCCTTCGGATCCAATACCGGCCCGGGTGCGGCCACGATCTCCGGATCCGTCAATTCGGGGATCACCACCACTGCGGAATACGGCACCGCTTTGTAGACTCCAGGCTGGACCGTCGTGCTCGCGGACTGAATGGCCACGGGCTCCCAAGTCGTCCCCGCCGGAGCGCCCGAGGAGTCGGCGAGCCAAAGTTCTTTCGGCAATTTCCCGTCGAGCGTGACGATGCTCGGCGGAGTCGTTCGGAATTGCGGTTTTGCTTCCGGAGGGTCCGCCAGTGCCAACCAGACACTGCCGCCGATGAGGGTGAGGCCAATGATGGAGCGGGTCTTCATAATGCCGTGATGGTTCTTGGGGCCATGGAAACGCTAATGCCGGCTGGGCGGCAGGCAAGGAGAAACCACGGGCTCACGCGGCGCGACTTTGCAAGCGGCAGGATGCCGCTTCCACCTACTCGGCGGGCGTTTTCTTCACGACAATGCGCACCTTTTTCTCGCCCGTCGCTCCCGCGCCAAAACTATCCATCAGCGTGGGCGCCTGCATCGGCGCCGCTGGCGCGGGCGGTGCTGGTTTCGCGGGTGCGCCCGTGAGCGCCTGCCGCAATGCGCCTTCGACCAGTTGCGCGCAGTGAATCTTCATCGGCGGCAAAGGCCCGAGCGGTGCGCTCAAGGCCGCCCCGTCCATCGCCAGCGCTTCGTCAGCCGTCTTTCCTTTGATCATCTCCGTGGCCATGCTCGCTACCGCGATCGCCGTCTCGCATCCGAAGGTCTGGAACGTGGCGCGATCGATGACCTTCTTCCCGCCCTCCTCGCGAAACTTGATCCACATCCGCAGCATGTCGCCGCAATCCGCGCTGCCCATGGTGCCCACGGCATCCGCGTTTTCCATTTCACCGAGATTCTTCGGCCCTTGTTCGCTGGGATCGCTCATGCCGCTCATGCGTTAAGCCATTTCGTAGCGCGGCACGTTCGGATCGATCTCGCAGCTCCAGGCATCGATGCCGCCGCGCATGGAGCGCACGTTTTGCAGCCCGTGCCCGGCGAAGTACGCCGCGGCATCCAGACTGCGCCGCCCGTGATGGCAGGTAAAAATGATGAGCTGCTCCTGCGGCCACGAACCCAGCTCGTGCATGATCTCCTGCGTCAAAAACGTGCTGCCCTCGATGTGCGCGGCGTCCCATTCCTCGCGCGTCCGCACGTCCACGAGCTTCGCCTTTCCGGCCTTCACCAATTCCGCCGCCTGCGCCGTGCTCACCTCCATGTTTTCATCGGCCTCCTGCGCTTTTTGCAGGGTCTGGATCACCTCGTCCACCGGCAGATTCTCATTCCGCGCGCACACCTCGGCCAGCGTTTCATTCGGGCGGAACCCGCAACTGGCGCAGCCTCCAATGTGGTAGGCTCGGAACAGCGCGCGCTGCGCCCCGGGAAATTGGGACACCAGCTCGCTCATCGTCATCGTCGGCGAAATCGTCATGCCCGCACTTTCGCCAGCCCGGCACGAAGTGCAAGCGCCATGCATCGCCCTCGACACCGCCGCCCATTTTCCACCACATTCGGCGCATGCCCCACGGACTCCGTTTCTTCGCCGCGCTTGCCCGCGAGGGCAGTGTGTGCATGTTTCCAGCCCGCTCCGCTGCCGCCATCATGCGCCTGTTCGTCTTCCTTTTTCTCGCCCTCGCCACGACCCTTCGCGCTGACGAACTCGCTTTCGAAACCTACTCCTGCGCCATCACCATGCCCGAGGACGAGGAATGGCAGCGCGACATTCCGCACGCCATTGAGGGCGGCACCACCATCTTCAACGTCGCGCGGCCGCAGAGCCGGGAGGTCTTCGCCATCTGTGTGCTGCCCAATGTGCCGGCCCTCGACCTGGCGAACGCCGGCGTGCCGTCCGTGGCTCTTCGCACCCTGGGCTCCTTTGGATTTCAATCCACGCCTCCGACGCTGATCACGCACAACAACGTCCCCTATCTTCAATTCATCGCCAAACGCGCGGATCTCGCGGACGGGGTATGCATCGCCCGCGCCGCGCTGCGCGAGAAAACGCTGTATCTCCTGCTGATGATTGGCCGCGGCGGCGCCGAGAAGGCCGACGACAAGCAGTTCCTCCGCATCATGAACACTTTCCACTTTCTCGATCCCGAGTCCGCGGTTCCGCCGCTCTCTGCCAATCCGCTTTTTCACAAATACCGCCTCGGAGCTTTCACCTGTGCCGCGATTGCCGGCGGGCTTGGCATCCTGACCGCGACGGTGCTGCTGGCCACCCGCCGCCGCCGTCACTACTAGCTGGCCCGAAACTAGTTGGCCCGAAAGCGAGACGCGAAGGACTAAAGGGGCCTAAACGAAGAGCCGCGTGCCGGTGCAAATCCTTTTCGTGATCGCTTGTCGAGCGGCCCGTGCTTCTGCTTCGCTCCCCACCCATGATTCGTGCCCTTCTGTTCCTCATCGTTCTCGTTTCCCCCTTGCATGCAGTCCTTTGGAAAGACGACTCCTTTGGCTGCGCGGTCAATCTGCCCGAAACCGCGGGCTGGCAGCCCATTCAAGCCGGTGACTTCCCGGGCCTGGCGGTGCTCGTCTCCATGCAGAATAGCAACCGCGGCGCCGTCTTCGGCATAACCGCGCTGACGGACCCGCCCAGCACCAACCTGCGTGACCCGCTCACGCAGCAGGCCCTGGAAAAGATGCTGCAGAGCTTTGGCTACGAATGGGTCGGCAATTCCACCGTCAACGTCGGCGGCCTCGAGTGGCGCCAGTACAACGTCACCGCCGGCAAGGGGGCGCAAGCCACCAACGGCGTCGTGCGTTACACCGTCGGCAATGGCCGCATCTTTGCCGTCACCCTCCTGGTCGGCGGGGGCAAGGTCGCCGCCCAGGATTTGGAACTGCAAAATACCGCGGGCAGTTTCCGGCTCTTCGCGCCGGTCGCCGGTGCCCCGCGGGCGACGGCTCCGGCGGTGGCGTCCACCCCGGCGGGTCCGGTCATCGTCGGCCACAGCAACGACTCTAGCGATGAAGGCCCCACTGTTTCTTCCGGCGCCATCAACCCGCTTTACATCGGTGGCGGCGTCGCCGTGGTCTTTATTTTCGCCCTGCTGTTCATGTCCCGCGGAGGCAAAAAATCGCGGTAACCGCACCGCCGTCCCCGGCTAATTTCTTTTCCGCTTCGCCTGGTCCTCCGCTGCTTTCTCGACGGCGTGCTGCGCTTCGCGCCGCTGGTCCGGCGTCAGTGAAGGGCTCGCGAGCGCCTTGCGGAAATGCTCCGCCGCGTGGTCGACATTCTCCTCGACGCCGATTTTGTTTTCCATTGCCAGCGTGGCATAGGCCATCCCGAGGGCATACTCATACTCCCCCGCAGGACGGCCCGCGGCATTGGCGAGGGCGATGTAGCGGCCTAGCGCCACGATTTCCGCCGCCGACCGCTTCGCACTGTGGGCGACGTAGGCATGCTGCAGCAACAACGCGGGGTTGTTCGGATACATGGCCAGCAGCCGCTCGGAAACTTTGAAAGCATCGATCATGTGCTTCGTCCCCACGTTGGCCATGTATTTGCGCTGCAAGGCCGGCGGGAAATCCTTGATCTCCTCCAGTGCTTTGTCCGCAAACTTTTCGGCGTCCGGCCACTGCCGCTTCACGCAATAATATCCCGCCATCGCCGCCAGGGCATCCGCCGAGGAGCCGTCCGCGGCGAGCGCCTGCTCCATCCACTGCTTCGCCGCCTCGGTGTGTCCGATGGCCAGAATCCGCTCGCCGGTCTTCGCCAGGAACTTCGCGCGATCGTCCGCGTGCAGCGAAGTCATCTTGCTCTTTACCGCCTCGAGATCCTCCAGCGCCCATACGTGCTCCGGGCTGCGTTTGAACACCATCATCCAGTGATCCACATACACGAGCTGGAATTTTCGTTTCTCCGGCTCCAGCTCGAGCAGATGGTTCAGCAAGTTCGGATACGTGCTGAGGTCGCCCAGGAAGAGCAGCGTATCGAATTGGTAACGCCCGTTCAGCGCCTCGAAGAGATCGGTGTCCTGCGTCGCCTGCGCATAACCGCGGGCACGCGGCCCGGGCTCGCCGCGATCGTCTTCCGCCAGCAAATCCGGCCGCAACTTTTGCAGCCAGTTACGCGCTTCGCTGGTGTAGTAGAGCGAGCGCGCCTGCAACGGCTCCAGTCCCACCTTGGGCGTGAACACCAGCGGACTCGGCGGAAACAGCCACGGGCGCAGCAGGTATTTCCAGCCCGCCCATCCCACGCCGAGCACGAGGAGCACAAGCAATCCGCGAACGATGATCCGCGTGGTCCTGGCAGAAAAGGCGCGCATCTTTAACTGGCTTCGCTGAGCACCACCACGCCTTCCGCCACCACGCGCTCGCCGATGCTCGCCCGGCAATCGAACTGCCACAGCCCGCCCACTGCGGCGACTTTGCGCGCGCTCAGCCGGATGCTTTCCGCCGGGCGCGCGGCACCGGGAAATTTCATCGTGCGCAGCGCCGTGAGCCGGAAACTTTTCCCCGGCTGCCCGGCGGCGATGCCCGCCGTCTGCGCCAACGCTTCCGCGAGGATCACCCCGGGCACCATCGGGTCGCCTGGAAAATGTCCCGCAAAAAACGGCGTCTCGCGCGGAAACGTCTTCACCGCCTCGGCGCTCTCCCCGGGCACATGCGTCACCACGTCATCCACGAAAACAAACGGTTCCCGGTGCGGCAGGCCGAGCTGGATCGGATCGCTCACGATTCAATGCCCCGCGGGCGGCGCCGAGACAAAATAGGCGAACTTCCAGCTTCCGTTGACCTGCTGCACGCCCGCGCGATAACCGCTGTAATCCTGATTCACGGAAAGCTGTGGCGGCACCACCATGTAGCCCTCGTGCGGCACCCAGTTATCGTTGAGGAGCGAAACCAATTCCGGCCACAGATTGTTCTTATCCCAATAGATAAACGGATCCTCGCCCGGAGGCCCATCATCCCAGCGATAGCCAAAGTTCGGCACCATCATCGAGGAGAGCATCGCCCGATCCCGGCGCTGCGCGGCGATTTTCAAATTGCCCACGAAACCTTGAAACGAGACATCCGCCGACTGGTCCTTCGTGTCGTCAGCCGGCTTCTTCTTACCCTTGGCGGATTTATTGGAGTTCTCGAAACAACCCGTACACGACAGCGCGACGATCAAAAAGAGGAGCGAGCAGAATTTCATGGGCCGGGCAAAATGCGCTTACTACCGCCCCTCGGCCAAGCGGAATTTCCAGTTACTTTCTACGCGCATTGCTGCTCTTACTCTTCGCACCACATGCCCACTTCCTTCGAT
>FTCB01000566.1_pt1 | contig 32067 bp, 25 predicted proteins | sample 1639431 | NCBI WGS metagenome assembly FTCB01 (sample SAMEA3914864, study PRJEB12502) | metagenome | biome: forest; material: soil | place: USA | collected 2012-03-12 | depth 0.3 m
CACTTTGCTGTTCGGAAAAGTGGCGGCGTAAAAGCGCGCGGCCTCCAGCGCGTCCTTGTCGAACCAGAGGCAAATGGTGTTCTTCGGTTTCATCTTTGGTTTCTTCCTGAGACTCGTTGCAAAGGCGGTGGCGCAGGAGGTTTCCAGTGGGGACCGCTCCGATGCGCTCGCTCGCCTCAAATTACCCGCCGCTCGCTTCTTCCACCGTTTCCGGGTTCGCCTTCACGCCTTTGTGGAGAGCGTTAATTTTCTTTTCGAGTTCGGCGCATTCCTTTTCCAGCGCGGTTTCCCGATCTTGCAAAGCCCGGCGCTGTGCTTGCAGTTCCTCAAGGCGAGTCTGAACGACAGGGTCCGGCATAGTCCCTGTGCATCGCAGATGGGCACGGCGACGGATGCATGATTCGCCTTCCGGTGTCTGGCCGCTGCTGTCCGGGTTCAGGGACGACGGCATTCTTTTGCTGCGCGGATTTTCAGAGAAGCGCTTTAGGGTTTGCTCGAGGAGCCGTCCGAGGAGGTGTAGTCCGATATGGGCCGACGACGAAGGCGCTTTCAAATGCAAAGGCCCGGGGCGCCACGCAGCTGGCTTGGCGCTTCGCGCTTTGGCTTACGAAGCCGCCGGAACGGCGGCGCTCCCAGGACCGCCCCGGCGCTTCGCTTGCGTCTTGGGTGGGTCAGATTGGGCGCAAGGCCTCCACCTCGCTGCGCTCGCCCTGCGACCGGTTGAAAACTGGTTCCACGTTCCCCGCCCCGCCATCGTGGGCTCGTCCCTCCGGTGGCGAGACCTTCATTGAAACCGCTCTAAATGGGGGGCTTTACTCGATGAAGCGGCCCCAGAAGCTTTTGGGGATGCCGGGCAGGGCTTGAATGGTGATGGGGCTGATCTTGGGGCCGGGGCCGACTTCGACGTGGAGATAGGGGTTGCCGAAGAAATCTTTGGGGCCGTTGGGGTCGTTGAGCGCGTAGTAGAGGCGCGTGGTTTTCTTGACGTACTTTTGGAGGTCCTGGCCGGTGGGCCGCGAGCCCGGGGGGCGGGATTTGGCGATGGACCATTGGTCGATGGCGAGGTCGAGCATGTTCACTTCGCGGAGGGTGAGGTCGGCGAGGTGCTTGGTGTCGTAAGGCTGGTATTCGGCGAAGCTTCCGTCCGGGTCTTTGATGCGCAAAAGTCCGCTATCCACGGAAAATTCCCGGATCCGGGTTTCGCCGTTGGCGGTGATTTTGAGCTGCAGGTCCGGGGTGAGGAGGAAGGTCCCGTGCAGTTCCGGCGAAATGGAGGGAACCACGTTGGTGAAGCTGACGGCGTTGGCCCCGGTAAACGTGACCATTTCGCCGCGAATATTGAGCCATTTGCCGATGAGCTGGGCGCGCTTCGCCAGCAGCGGCGATGATGCGGGGGCCGGGGCGGGCGCGGATTGCGCGCCGACGAAGACGGGCAGGAGGCCAAGGACAACGGCAAGAAAAGCGGAGTGAAACCGTTTCATGGGAATTGGGCTATGAAGACGACGGAGCGCCGCGGGCAGCGTGCCAGCGCGGTGACGACTGGCAAAACATAGTGGCGGCCCGCAAGGTGTTGGCGGCTCGCCCAGGGCTAGTCGATGAATTTTTCCCAGAAGGTTTTGGGAACGTCGGACAGGGCGCGGGCGGTGGCGGGGTTTACTTTGGGGAGTTGGTCCACCACGAGTTCGCCGTAGGGGTTGCCGAGGAGATCCTTGGGGCCGGCGGGATCGGCGAAGGCGCGGGAGAGGCGGGAGTTTTTCGGAAGGTATTTGCGGACGTCGGCGGGCGTGGGGCGATCGCCGACTTTCTTGTTGAGTTCGATGGCCCATTGGTCCACGGCGGAATCGAGGATCCGCAAGTCGCGGAGGATGAGTTCGGCGACGGCTTTGTTGCTGTAGTGGCGGTATTCGGCGAAGTCGCCGCTCTTGGTCTTGATGCGGAGGAGTTCGCTATCGACGGAAAATTCGCTGATGACGGGTTTGGTGTTGGTGATGACCTTGAGTTGCAGGTCTTCGGTGAGGACGAAGGTGGCGGTGATTTCCTTCGGCATCTTGGGGTTCGCCTGCAATTCGGGGCTGGTGATGATGAAGTTGCCGCCGTCGGTGAAGGTGAGCACTTCGCCGTTGGCGTTGAGCCATTTTCCGATGAGCTTGGCGCGGAGTTTGTGCATGGCCTCGAGCGGCGACGCGGCGGCCGGAGCTGGTGCGGCTGGGGCAGGTGCCGCGGGGGTGGCCTGGGCGCGGAGCGTGGACGGCAGAAGGCAAAGCGCGGAGGCGATGACGGCAGAAAGGAAAGGCTTCATGGAACAGCGGATGTGGTGGCGGGGCGTGCGTAGAGCGTTCTTTGTGCCATGGAGGATGTTCGACAACATCATCCCAGACAAAACTGTCCCACCGCGGCGCAGCAAGCTGCACCCACCCAAAGCGGCAGCAAGCTGCCGCACTCCACGGTGCGAAATCGGATTGTCAGCGGGGGCGCGCGGCGCAATCACGTGGGGATGCTCGCGATTGACTCTTCCACGCTGACGAAACTCATCGAGGCTGAATTGCCGGAGTTGATTGAGATCCGGCATCGATTGCATCGGAATCCCGGCACCAATTTCGAGGAGCGGTTTGCGAGTGAGACGGTGCAGCGGGAGCTGGCGCAGCTTTCCATTCCATTTCGCGCGGGGCTGGCGCGCGGCACGGGCGTAGTGGGGCATCTCGCGGGTGAGGCGGCGGCGGCGATTGGGCTGCGCGCGGACATGGATGCGCTGCCGATCCAGGAGGAGAACACGTTTGCGTATGTGTCGGAGCGGCCGGGATTCATGCATGCATGCGGGCATGACGGGCATACGACCATCCTGCTCGGGACGGCGCGGGTGCTGGCGAAGGTGGCGAAGACGACTCCCCTGCCCCGTCCGGTGACTTTTGTCTTTCAGCCCGCGGAGGAGGGCGGCGGCGGCGGGAAACTCATGATCGAGGACGGGTGCCTCGACGGCTCGCTGTTCGCTCCTCCGATCGAGCAGATGTTTGCGCTGCATGGCTGGCCGGACTTGCCGCTGGGACAAATCGCGACGCGGGTGGGGCCGATGATGGCGGCGACGCACAGCTTTGAGATTCAGCTCACCGGCAAGGGCGGGCACGCGGCATTTCCGCAATTTGTGCGCGACCCACTGGTGGCGGCGGCGGGGATCCTCACGGCGGCGCAGTCGATCGTGGCGCGCAATGTGGACCCGCTGGAGGCGGCGGTGATTTCATTCACGCAGTGCTGCGACGGCACGACCGCGCGCGGCGAGACGACGCCGACCTTCAACGTCATCGCGGATCGCGCGGTATTGCGCGGGACGATTCGCGCGCTGAAAACGGAGGTCGGCACTCTGCTGACGTCGCGCTTTGCGGAAGTGGTGCATCAGGTCGCGGCGGCGCACCAATGCAAGGCGGAGATCACCTGGCCGCTGCTGAGTTATCCGGTGACGAACAATGCGGCGGAGGCGGTGCAGGTTTTGAAATCGGTCCTGCCGCAGCCGGTGCTGGAGATGCCACCGGTGATGGGCGGCGAAGATTTTGCGTACTATGGCGAGAAGGTGCCGGCGGCGTTTTTTGCGCTGGGGTTGCGTCCGGGCGCGGAACGGATTCCGGGGCTGCATCATCCGCGCTTTGATTTCAACGATGAGGCAATCCGCGCGGGAATCGAGGCGTTTTGCCGGCTGGCGCTGCGACGCGAATAGGAACGCGGATTACTGCTGCCGCTGCGCTTTGGCGATGGCCTGCAGGGAATCGGTGGCGATCTGGCCTTCGCGGGTGATGCCGTTTTTCACGCGGTTGGCCTCTTCGCGGAGGAGGCCGCTGTAGGCATCGATCTTCTTGATGACGACCGCCACGCGAGCGTCGGCGACGGACAGATCCTCCACTCTCGTCAATTTTACGAGTTCGAGGCGCAGGGCGAACACCTCGCTGTAGAGACTGTCGAAGCCGGGACCGCCAATTTTCTGCGTGATGCAATATTCGATCATCTCGTCCAAGGTGAATTTGCGGATGCGGTCGGCGCGGGATTGCAGGTAATACAGATGCTCGACGCCGATGGAGGGCAGATCCGCGGCGGGCGCAATGGCGGTGAGAAACAGCGAGGCGCAGAGAAGCAGATGCAGTTTCATGGAAGGAGGTGGGCGCCATAAACCCCGGGCGATGGCGGGCGTTGCGGTGGCTGCTGGACCTGTACGTAGAACTGCGGATACATTCGCCGCCATGAAGACCAACCAGTTCTCCTGGGTTGAGGTGCTTGAGGTTCGAATCGCGCCCGCCGCGATCTTTGCGGTGGACGACAGCAATCATCTCCTCCGCTTCGACTCGACTTCGCCGGGGACAGTGATCAGCACCGACATTACCGGGCTCACGGCTCCGGCGACCGAGTTGATCAAGGGGATCGATTTCCGGCCCGCCACGGGCCAGCTCTATGTGCTGGGGATTAACAATGTCCCGGCGAGTCCGGATGAGGGCCGCATCTACACTTTGAATACCAGTACCGGTGCGCTCGCGCTGGTCAACGCCACGCCGTTTTTCACCAACTTTCAGGATGGCGACGAATTCGCTTTCGGCTTCAACCCCTCGGTGGATCGCATCCGCGTGGGAACGGATCGCGACGATAACCTCCGGGTGAATCCCAATAATGGTGCGTTGGCGGGCACGGACACGAATCTGGGTCCGGCGAGTTCAGCCATCGTGGGCGAAGCGTATGATCGGAATTTCGAGGGCACGCCGTTGACAACGCTCTATGGCATCGATCAGAACACCGATGCGCTCGTGACGATTGGCGGCATCAATGGCACCCCGACGCCGAATGGCGGCATGGTCAGTGCGGTAGGTCCCCTGGGGGTGGATTTGGGCGGAAACCCCAAGGCCGGCTTCGACATCGAGAGCCACACCGGCACGGCCTACGCGGCGCTCCGTCCCAACGGCGGCGTGATGAATCTTTACACCGTCGACTTGCAAAGCGGCGCGGCCACGCTGGTCGGCGCGATTTTCGGAAACCCTGCGCTCAATGGACTGGCCGTGGCTCTGCCGAATGACCTGACGATTATGAACGCCACCACGGCCACGTACCTCGATCAGGATGGCGACAAAGTGACGTTGAAAATCACGGGCGCGGCGCCCAGCGCGACGCTCAACGCGGCGGACTTCGTGTTTTCCACGGGAGCGGTGGGGTCGCAGCTCAAGTTGCTGAATTTCGCCGATGACGGCCAGGAGTGGGCTCACGCGAGCATCACGCTGACGGCGGTGCCGTTTGCCGGAAAGGGCGATTCTTTCGCCACGGTAGGCTATATCAACGCGGCGGGCGTGGACCTGGGCAAAGTGAGCATCAACGGAGACCTCGGACAGATCGACGCGGGCGATGCCACCACGGAAACGCCGGGGCTGCTTTCGCTCACGGCGCAGTCGCTGGGCGTCGTCGGCAACAGCCAACTCCCGAATCCTGGAGGCCCGGATCAAGGCAGCGATATCGTCGGAAAACTCGGGAGCCTCACGATCAAGACGGACATGAACCACGCGCAGATCCATGTGACCGGCGGAACCACGGATGGTTCCATCGGCCCGGTGTTCATCGGCGGCGATGTGCTTGGCGCGGGCACCTTGCCGGCCGGCATTCAGACGGAGGGCCCCATGGGCAACGTGAAGATCCTGGGATCGCTGCTCGGTGGAGCGGCCGCGAATGTGGGGAGCATTATTTCCGGCACGACGATGGGCTCGGTCTTTGTGGGTGGCTCCGTGGAGGGTGGAGCAGCTCCCAATGCCGGGATCATCGAGAGCGGGACGAACATGGGCTCCGTCTTCGTGAAGGGCCATGTGATCGGCGGAACGGCCGATCATACCGGCACGATCCACAGCACGCAGACCATGGGGAATGTGGTGGTTCTCGGCTCAATCATCGGTGGCGCGGTGACCAACCCCGGCGACAGCGATGCCGGCCTGGTGTACGCCTACAACCCTTCTTCGGGCACTGGCGACGAAAGCATTGGCAGCGTGAAGATCGCAGGGAGTTTGATTGGAGGCCCTGGCTCCTTTGGGGGCAGCCTCTACGCGGATCACAACATCAAATCGGTGACCCTCGGCGGTTCTCTGATCGGTGGAAGCGGGAACGCCAGCGGGACGATTGAGGTCGGTGGCAATATCGGCGCCATCAAAATCGGCGGCGAGATGCGGGGAGGGTCCGCCTCGATCTCGGGAAGCATCCTCACGTTTATGGATGGCAGCATCGCGTCGGTGACAATCGGCGGGGCCGTCATCGGAAGTGGCCTGACCGCGAACGGAATTTTCGCGGCCAAGCAATTGGGTGCCGTGAAAATTGGCGGCGACCTGCGTGCTCCTTCCGGCACATCGGTGCAGATTTCGGCCGTGGGCACGCTGGGCGCTACGACCCCGGCGCTGGCGAGCGCCATCAAGAGCATCACCGTGGCCGGCAGCGTGAGCAACGCACTGATTCGCGGCGGATACTCCCTCGGTGGAAGTGGATTAAACCCAGATGCCGGCATCGGCGCGGTGAAGGTCAGCGGAAATTGGATTGGCTCCAACCTCATCGCGGGGGTCACTGCGGGAACGGACGGCTTTTTCGGCACGGCGGACGACCTTAAAATCAGCGGCGATACCACGGCGGCGATTTTCTCGAAGATCGCTTCGGTGACGATCAAAGGCTTCGCCTTTGGCGCCGCGGGCGCGGGGTTCCGGTTTGGCATCGTCGCCGAGCAAGTCGGGAGCATCAAAGTGGGTCGTCAAACCTACGTGCTCGCGGCGGGGACGGATCTGGTGGGGCTGGATATCGGCCCGTCGGCAAACTTCCACGCGCGCGAAGTGTAACCGCGATCGTGAGCGCCACGACGACCATCGCACCCAGCCAGCGGGCGGGGCCGTGACCGAAGACGATGGTGCCGTTGACGATCATAAAGAAATAGAAGCCGTGCCAGGTGCGCACGAGCCACGCTGGCCGGCGCAGGAAGCTTGTGGAAGAAGTCCACCACCACAGGACTTCGGCGAACCATGCGGCGGCGAAGAGGTCGTTCAGGTAAAGTCCCCCACCCCAGTTCAGGCCAGTCATGGTTTGCGTCTGGCGCGCAGTATCGGCGTACGCGGCGGCGTGGCTCCAGTGATGATAGAAGCCGAAGGCGCAGGCGACGTGCGCGAGAAAGAAGGCGCAGCCGAGCGTCCAGGCGAGGCGAGCGCCGCGGTGCCGGGCGAAGAGCATTTGCACGGTTCCCGCGGTGTACGCGATGACGGCGAGCCAGACGGTGGCTTTGGTGAGGAACTCGCCGAAGAGCATGGCGCGAAGGTGACATGCCCATTGGCGATTTTGGAGGACGAAAGGGAACTTGAGAGACGCAAAGGGCCAAAGGGACAGAGATTTCGTGCGTGGCGAAAAATTCCAAATCTCAAATCTTAAATCCTAAATCCTCTTCCGTTTCCGAGATTGAACCCCCGCACCCGATATGAACACTCCCGCCCGCATGCGTTTACTCCCGTTTGTCCTCCTGGCCGTCGCTTCCACTGTGTTTGCTGCCGATCCGCCGGCAGGCATTGTCCCGATCGGGGCGGATGGGAAGCCGCTGAATCTGGGTTTTGAAACCGGAACGCTCGAAGGGTGGACGGCGGAGGGCGCCGCATTTGCGAAGCAGCCGATCGACGGTGACACCGTGACGCCGCGCAAACCCGGGGAGCGCAGCCAGCACGCAGGACGCTATTGGATTGGCGGGTACGAAAGCGGGCACGACGACAATCTAATGGGGACGCTGACTTCAGCGCCGTTCAAGGTGACGCAGCCGTGGGCGAGCTTTCTCGTGGGCGGCGGGGCGTTTCCGGAAACGCGCGTGGAGCTGGTGACGAAGGAGGATGGCAAAGTGTTTCACATCGCGCATGGCAGCGAGGTGGAGAACATGGCGCGGTCGGTCGTGGATCTTTCGAAAGTGCAGGGCCGCGAGATTTTCATCCGCGTGGTGGATCAGAAAAAGGGCGGCTGGGGGCACGTCAATTTCGACGACTTCGTTTTCCACGCGGAGAGGCCGAATTTTCCGATCGTGAAACCGGTGGCAGCGGCGCCGCAATTGCCGGCGGACGTGGTGGAATTTGCGGGGCTGCCGGCAGACAAGGCGGCAGCGGTCGCGGCGGTGCCAGAGGGCTATGAACTGAAGGTGTTCGCGTCGGAGCCGGATATCATCAACCCGATTTCGTTTTGCATGGATGACCGCGCGCGGCTGTGGGTCGTCGAGGGCCTCACGTATCCGCAGCGCATCAAGGAAGCGCCAGGCACGCCGGCGGGGCTGGGCGGGAAGGATCGCATTTTGGTGTTTGAAGACACCGATGGCGACGGCAAGGCGGACAAACGCACGGTGTTCATGGAGGGGTTGAATCTCGTATCCGGGATCGAGGTCGGGTATGGTGGCGTGTTTGTCGGCGCGGCGCCGTATATGCTCTTCATCCCCGTGGAAAATTGGGACGACCCAAAACCGAAGGGCAACCCGGAGGTGCTGCTGGATGGCTGGGGCTACCAGGACACACATGAAACGTTGAACACGTTTCACTGGGGGCCGGATGGGTGGCTGTATGGCTGCCACGGCGTCTTCACCCACAGCGAAGTAGGCGCGCCCGGGACGGCGAAAGAGCAGCGCGTGAAGATCAATGCGGGGATCTGGCGCTTTCAGCCGCAGACGAAAAAGTTCGAGGTGTTCGCGCAGGGCACGAGCAATCCGTGGGGCATCGATTGGACAGCCGATGGCGACCTGATCTGCGAGGCGTGCGTGATTCCACACATCTTCCATTTGTTCGATGGCGGGCGCTACCAGCGGCAGGCGGGCGCGCATTTCAATCCGTATACCTACGATGACATCAAGACCATCGCGGACCACCGGCACTATCTCGGCGCGAATCCGCATGGCGGCAATGGGCGCAGCGATGCGGCGGGCGGCGGCCATGCCCACGCGGGCCTGTGCATTCCGCAGCATCCGAGCTGGCCGGCGAGCCTTCGCGGAAACGTGCTGATGAACAACATCCACGGCTCGCGCATCAACATGGACATCCTGGAACGCAAAGGCTCCGGCTTTGTGGCGCATCACGGCGCGGACTTCATCAACTTCAAAGACAAGGCGAGCCAGATCGTGGACCTCCGCGAAGGGCCCGAGGGCGCGATCTTCATGATCGATTGGTACGACATCAACCAATGCCACAACCCCAAGCCCGAGGCGCACGATCGCACCACGGGGCGCATCTTCCGGCTGGCGAAGAAGGGCGCGAAGACCACGCCCGTGGCGCTGGGGAAAATGAAGACCGAGGAATTGGCGGGGCTCTTCCACAGTGACGATCCGTGGCGGTGGAAGATGGCGCTGCGGCTGTTGACCGAGCGCCAGCCGAGCGCTGACGAGGCGAAGCAGATCTTTGCCATCGCCCGCCAGCCGGAGCCGACCGCGGAGGCGAAGACGCTCTTTTGGAACCGGCTGATTTCGCTGGGGATTGCGCTGCATCCGGAACTCGACGGCAATCATGCCACGGAAATGGTGAGTGGTTGGGAGCGCGAGATGTCTCCAGTCAACTATGCGCGGCTGCTCAATGCGGTGACCACGATCGCGGGATCGAGCGAGCCGCTCCGGGCGGCCTTGACGGCGCAGGCGAAGAACAATGCTTCCCCCATCGTGCGACTGGCGCTGGCGAGTGTTTGCCAGCGGCTGTCGCCCGACCAGCGCAAGCCAATCGTGACGGCACTGCTCGCGCATGAGGAGGACAAGGACGATCAGAATTTGCCGTATATGTATTGGTACGCGGCGGAGCCGATTGTCGGGACGGATCCGGCGGCGGCGGCGGATTTGCTCGGCGCGTGCAAAATTCCGAAAGTGCAGGAGTTCATTGCGCGGCGGATGGCAGAGAAATAGGCGGACCGGCCCCGCGCTGCGCCACGATCGGGCTGGTGCGTCAGTTTTGGCTCTCGAAGCTGTAGGGGATGCTGACGGTGTCTTCCACGGCGACGCCCAGCGTCTTTTTGGGATAGAATTCGCTGGCGCGGGTGGCGCTGAGCGCGGCTTGATCAAAGAGCGCGTTGCCGCTGCTGCGCGAGATTCGGACACTGATGGCGCGTCCCTGCGGGCCCACGGTGGCCACGACCATCACTCGACCGATAATTCCCGAGCGACGGAGCGATGCAGGATAGACGGGAGTGACCTTGTTTTTGAAACGAGCGCGCGCCTCACCGGTGGCGCTGCCGGCGCTGGCTCCCGGCGCATTTCCCGCCGTGGTGGGAGCGGTGGAGGCTTGTGCCGGGCCGGACCGGGGCCGTTGCGGAGTGGCCGGCCGAGGCATGGATTTTGGCTGCGGCTTGGGCTTGGGTGGCTCCGTTACCGGCGCGGGAGTCGGTTCTTCGATCGCATCAGGCGGTGGCGGCGGCGGCTCCGGCATGGGAGGCGGGACCGGCTCCGGTGGTGCCGGCTCGGGTGGCGGGGGCTCGGGTTGTGGAGGCTCGGGTGGAGGGGTTTCCTCCGGCGGCGGCGTGGCTTCCTGCAAGGGGCCCGGATCCACCAAATCCACATCTACTTTGGCGCCGGTCGGCTCGCCGCCGGCGAGCGGGATGGCATCGTTGTGTGGCTTCACCCACCAGAGCAACCCGGCATGCAGCGCCACGGAAACAATCACACAAGCAGCGCGGCTGATGCTCATGGTTTGCCGGGATTTCCCAGGGATGGCTCCGGTGTGCCGGGTGACGCTGGAGCGGCCGGAGGCGGTGTGCCGACGGGCACAGCGTTCGCGGGCGCAGCGTTCGAGGGAGCCGCAGACGCGCTGGTGGCCGGAGGTTTCGTCTCGATAGCAATCTTGGTGATGCCGAGCCGGCGCAGATGATCGAGCACTTCAATGGCCCGGCCAAATTCCGCCTTGGTGTCACCGTTGATGAATACGCGCGGCTCCGGATTTCCCGCCATGACGCCCTTGAGAGCGCCGTCGAGATCTTCCAACGAGATCAATTGCTTGTTCAGGTAAATCTCGCCGCGCTCCGTGAGGGTGACGGTGTGATAGTCCTTGCGATCCTGCGGCGTACCGCTCGAGGCGACGGGCAGGTGCACCGGGATCCCTTTGTTCTTCACCATCGAGAGGGAGACCATCACGAAAGTCGCCAGCAGGAAGAACACGATATCGATCAGCGGAATGATCTCGATGCGGGCGTGCTTTCGCGAGCGCGGCGATGGAATTTGCAGCGGCATGGCTTAGTCGGCGGCGAGGGCTGCAGGCTTCTCGGTGGCGAGCTTGATGAGCAGAAGCTCGAGACGATTGCCGGCGATTTCGACGTCGCGCCGCGCATCCTCCAGCCGCGAGTTCAGATAATTGTAGGGCAGCAGCGCGGTGATGGCGATGCCCAGGCCAAAGGCGGTGGCGATCAACGCCTCGGCGATGCCGCCGGTGATGGCGCCCGGTGCTTCGAGTTCGGCTCCGCCGAGCAGGGCGAAGGAATGGATCATGCCGGTCACGGTGCCGAGCAGGCCGAGCAGCGGCGAAAGCGTGATGACGGTATCGAGCACGGTGAGGCCGCGGCTGAAGCGGCGAAGCTCTTCGCTCGATTGCGCGAGCAGCGCATTGGTAAAGGAAGTGGCGCGCTCTTTCAGCGCGGCAACGAGCGTGCGGCCAATGAAATCGCGAGTGCCTTCGCCGACGCGGATGGCCGATTCCGGATCCCCGTGTTCGAGCTGGCGGAAGATTTCGCGGACCACGCGTGGCTGGCGGCGGCCTTTTTCGATGGCGATGAAGATCAGCCGCTCCAGGACCATGCTGAGCGCAACGATGGAGGTGACCAGCAAGGGCCACATGATCGGGCCGCCTTTAATGAATAGTTCAATCATGAATCAGAGTCTGCTGGAGGAGTTGGTGGGCGTTTCCGCCGAAGAGGCAAAAGAACGCAGGGACGCCGAGTCCGGGGTGGGCACGGGCGTTCCGGAGCGCCGCTGCCGAAAGCGGCGCAGGGCCAGGCCCAGTCCGGTCCAGACCAGAATGAGAGCGGCCAGCGCGGTGAAGGCGGCGAACATTTGTCCCGGAAGTCCCAGCGCTTCTCCGGTGTGGAGCGGCTTCACCCATTGACGAAGCTGCTGCCCCAAATTGTTGCTGGCGAAAGGTGTCCATTTTTGGAGTTCGCCGGTGCGCGCATCAAAGGTGATCTGCGCCCGAAGGTCGGGGCGCGCGCCGTTGCCCGCATCGAGCATCATGGCCACGGGAGCGGCGGGGCCGTCACCGAAGCGCAGCATCGCGCTTTGCCAGGCGGGCGTTCGCTCCACGGCCGCCGCCCACATTTTGTCGAGACCTTCGGTGCGGAAAGCAGGCGCGACGCCGGCACCCTTGCGAGTTCCCGGCGAGCGCTCGGCGGGCGCGGCGCGGGGCACGGGCGGCTCGTTGCCGCTAAGCCGGAAGAGAAGGTTGTTCGCCCACGGATAGGCCATGACGACGCCCGTCAGGATGGACAGCAGCAAGGGTAGCGCGGCCCAGAAGCCAAAGGCATTGTGCCAATTGAAATGCCGGGCCTTCCCGCGGAGCCTGAGCGAAGGAATAGTTTGGGCGGCGAGAGCGCGGCGGCTCCATTGGCGCGGCCACCACAAAACCAGACCGGAGAGCACGAGAACAAAGAGCGCGATGCTCGCGGCGCCGGTGATTGCTTTTCCATCCGGGCCGAGCGCCAGCATGCGATGCACCTGCTCCACTTGATTCATGAAGCCTCGCCAGCGGGTGCCTTCGCCCAGCATCGCGGCGGTAAGCGGATGGACGAGCACCGTCCGCTCGCGGCCCAGATTCACCAGCACCGGCTCCCTGGCGTCGCGACGCAGCGTGATGGTGGTGATCCGTTCTTCGGGAAAAGCCGCACGCACGGCCTGGCCGATGGCCTCCAGGCCGGCCCGTGGAACGGTCGGATCGATTCCCGCGAGGCCGGGGCCGGCGATGCTGCGATCGGCGGCCGCGATGATCTGCGGGCGGAAGGACAGCAGCAAACCCGCCCCGGCCATCGTGAGGATGACGAGGCTCGCGGCCACGCCAATCACGAGATGCATCCAGAAGATCAGCTTGCGAAATTTCATGCCCTCCTGCGCCGAAGCCGCACCGCTAGAGTTCCGCCCATTGGCGAAGCAGATTGTGATAAACGCCAGTCAACTGGATCGCCGAGGGATGCTCGGGATGATCCGCCACCAGGCGCTGGATGCCCATATCAAGGTCGAAGAGAAGCGAACGCTGGCCGTCGTCCCGGACCATGCTCTGGATCCAGAAAAACGAGCTCACGCGCGCCCCGCGAGTGACGGCAGTGACGTGATGCAGACTAGTGGCCGGGTAGAGCAGGAGGTGTCCCGGCGGCAGTTTCACCCGTTGCACGCCGTAGGTGTCTTCCACGCACAACTCACCTCCATCGTAGTCCTCCGGCGCCGTGAGAAAAAGCGTGGCGGAGAGATCCGTGCGGATGCGCTTCCCGATGCCGGGCACCTGGCGGATGGCATTGTCCACGTGGGTGCCGAACGACTGGCCGCCGGCGTAGCGATTGAAGAGCGGCGGAAAGACGCTCAGCGGCAGGGCCGCGGAAAGAAACAGAGGATTCTTTCCGAGCGCCGCCACAATCATGTCGCCGAGCTCGCGCGCCACGGGGCTGCCCTCGGGGATCTGCATGTTGTCTTTCGCCTTGGCGGATTGATGGCCGGCGGTGACGCGGCCATCCACCCAGTCCGCGGCATCCAGCACGCGCCGAGTCTCGGCCACTTGTTCGGGAGAAAGGACGTCAGGAATGCTGAGCAACATAGGTGAATGAAGAGCTAGAATTTAAAGCCTGCCGTGATGGTCGCCGACCGCGTCGGACCCGGGATGAAATGCCCGCCGCTCAAGCGATCGATGTATTTCTCGTCGCCGATGTTATACACATTCAGCCGCACGTTGAAATTTTCCGTGAATTGGTAGGCGATCATGGCGTCGAAGGTCCAATAGCTGGGTGCCACGCGGGCGTTGTTGGTGGCGGAAAAACGTTCATCGACAAACTGCGCGCCGACGCCGACTTCGAGTTGTGGAGTCACGCGGTACGCGGTCCAGACATTGAAGGTGTTTTGCGGCGTGTTGGGCAATTCGTTGCCCACTTCCGCCAGCGTGTTGCTCGAACGAATCTCGCTTTCGAGATAGGTGTAGCCGCCGTAGACGCTCCAATCCTTGGTGATGTTGCCGGTGACGCCGAGTTCGAACCCTTGCACGCGCTGCTCGCCATCGAGCACCACGGGCGGGTCGTCCGGGGTGAGGCCCGGGGTCCGGGCATTCTCTTTGTCCGTGCGGAAGACGGCGCTGGAAACGGTGAGCTTGTTGTCGAGGAACTCCCACTTGGCCCCGAGTTCGACCGAGCGATTCTTTTCCGCATCGAGCGGCGCCGCGTCGGCATTGAAGACGAGGCCTTCCGCAGATGGATTGAACGACGTGCCGTAGGCCGCGTAGATCGTCCCGTGCTCGGTGGGCTTGTAAGCGAGCGCCGTCCGCCAGCTAAACATTTTGTCCAGCGAGTCGAAACCCGTCTTCACGCCGGCGGCGTCACGATTGTTGTAGTCGACGCTGAAATAATCGTAGCGGAGGCCGCCGGAGAGCTGCCAGTGCTCGCCAAATTTCAAGGTGTCGAAGGCGTAGATGGCAAAGGAATCCGTCTCCACCGTGGTCTTCGCGCCGGTGCGGTGAATGCCGCCCGGATACGGATCCCACGGATCAGGATTGAAAAGATTCGCCAGCGGGGCGACGGGGCCGTCGCGGAGAAAGTTTTCGGAATTCTCGTGCTCGTAGTCCGCCCCCACCAACAGCGCGTGCTTGATGCCGAAAGTATCGAAGCGGAAATTGAAATCCGCCTGGTTGGCAAAAATCGTGTCGGTCTGATCGCGCGATTTGAGCTCCCGGAAAATATCCGTGCTGTTGTTGTCCATGAACCGCGGCGCCGCGATGATGGAATCGCGATTGGTGCGGCCATAACGCGCGAGATAGCGCATATCGATGGCGTCGCTGAAGATGTGCTTCAACTCGAGGGTAGCGAGATCGGTGCGCGTCTTTTCGTAGTCGCGCTCGCGCAGGCCGTAGTAGTTGCTGAAATCCACCGGCGCGGGCTGATCGGCGTATTTGCGCAGCGGGATATTCGCCGGGTTTACCCAGGGGATGCCGTAGTCGGGAACGTTGTCCGTCTCGAAATGCATCGCCGTGATGGTGAGCGTCGTCGGTCCACCGAGGCCGAGGGCAAAGGACGGCGCCACGCCCCAACGCTTGCCGCGGGCTTCATCGCGGCCCGGCACATCATTCTCGTGGTAGAGCATGTTCAACCGGAAGGCCGCGTTCGGCGTTTCCGCGGGCTCGAGGGCCGCGGTGGACTTGCCGTCGTTCGGGAAAGGAACCCGCGAGCGGTTTCCGCCGCCGAGCGTGAAGGGCTGGTTGATGTCGACGGTGAAGCGGTAGTACTGATCGGTGCCGAAGCCGGTCTCGGCGCGGTAAAACGGATTCACCTGCGGAGCCTTCGTGACGATGTTCACGCTGCCACCGGTGGAGCCGCGACCGGTGTAGGTGGAGGCCGGGCCTTTTACCACTTCGACTTGCTCGAAATTGAAGGAATCGCGCGCGTAGCCACCGGTGTCGCGCACGCCGTCAATGAAGAGATCCGTGCGCGCGTTGAAACCGCGGATGGAAAGATTGTCGCCCGCCGGGACGCCGCCTTCGCCCGCTTGAATGCTAATGCCGGGAACGTTGCGGAGAACATCGCGCAAGTTGGTGGCATTCTGTTCCTTGATCACCGCCTGCGGCACCACGTTGATGGTTTGTGGAGTATTGAGCAGCGGCTCGGTATATTTCGGCGAAGAGACCGCATCCGTGCGGTAGGGACTGAATTGATCCGTCACCTTCACTTCCGACAGCTGCACGGCCGAATCGTCCGCGGGCGTCTTTTTCTTTTCCGCGGGCGCCGGGGCCTGGGCCTCGGCCGAGCCCGCCATGATCGCCATATTCATCAGGGTCAACGCCGCGATCGAGGAACCGCGCTGCAGCACCGAAAGACCATTCCGAATCCATTGGCTGCCTTCGCCGGCTGGAGCCGTGTCGAGCGAAGTTTTCACGCCGGCAATCATCTGCTGGCGCAATCCAAAATAACTGGTGCGGTGGTCCTTTTCTGAAGTCTGCTTCATCTGGCCACCATTACCGATTGCGGGCGAGGTCTGCTTTCAGATGCGTGCGGTTTTGTTGCGGTTCCGTGCGATCCCTTGAAAGAATTCCCAGGCCTATGCGCCGATGGCCTGCTGCTCGCGGCTGGATTTCTGGGTATCCGTGACCAAGGGATAAAGCCCTGGGCAGCAACCAAAAGCCTCATGAAATGCCGTACTGAAGTGACTGGCGCTGGAATAGCCGACTTCCAGGGCGATTTGCGTGATCGTCCATTTTCGCTCCCGTAACATCTCCGCGGCCCGGTCCAGCCGGAGCCGCCGCAGGCATTGAAAGATCGACTGTCCGGTCTCCTGAGAAAAAATCCGACTGAGATGAAAGTGGCTGCAGCCGACAGATTTTCCGATCTCTTCCAGCGTCAAGGGCTCCGAGAGGCGGGCCTTCAAGATATCGATCACCTTTTGGACGCGATCCTGGTTGTGCCGTTTCTGGCGCTGGCAAAAGAGCTCCTCTCCCGAGGGGGCCTGATAGAGAAAAAGAGCGGCGATTTCGAGCGCCTTGGCGTGGTACCACATGCGCTGGGCGGCCTCTTGAACCGGCGGATGGCGCAAACTTTTGACCACCTGCTGCTGTTCATTGGTCAATCGAATCGGCTCGGAAAGGTAGGTATCCAGCGAACCTTCGACAAATCCGGCCAGGCGCCAGTGCAGGTGCGGGGAGGCAGGGCTTAAATGTTGGGCGAGAAAGGCGCGGGAGAGTTCCACCGTGATGAATTGATGGCGTTCGCCTCCACGGCGCTCGGCGGAAAGTTTGCCGGTGCTCTGGCCGTAAAACCCGGCGGTCAGCGCAGAGAATTCCAGGCCACGCGCCCCATCCTGCACCCGGGCTCGGCCGGCCAGATTCAAGCAAATCTCGATGCCTCCCGAATGAAAGCTCGGAGCCCAGTCGAGGTCTTCCTTCGCGGTGAAGTCGTGCCATTCCACGCTAAAGCCCAGCTCCCGGAAGTTGCCGTGGATATGCTGCCAGCCGTCACCAAAAGCCGCCCAAACCGTTGATTCGGAAAAGGCTGGCAACACCGCCAAGGGTGGCGGCGCGGCTTTCGCGCAGAGCGTTTCGGGCATAATCGACCGGACCGATATGCAAAAGAGTCTGCGATTCAATCTCAATATCTACGGCAAACCTTTTTCTAATCTGAGGGCTTATCCCTGCGAAGCTGCCGGACCTGAGATCTAGCGCCGACCGTGGGTGGCCATGAGTTCCACAAGGCCGCGAAGGACTTCGTCGCGATCTTTGCCGTCGAGGCCGAGGGCGAGTTGGGCGGTGAGGAGTCCGTATTTGACGCCGAAATCGTAGCGGCGGCCTTCGAGCTCGGCGGCGAGGTAGCGCTCGGTGCTGGCGAGTTGCGCGAGGGCGGCGCGGAGGTGCACGGTGTTTTCGCGTCCGGCGGATTTCTGAAAAAGCCCGGCGAGGATGCGATGCACGCTGGGGGTGAGCACGTGCATGCCGAAAAAGCAAAGGTAGTAGCCGGCGCGCAGGCCGGGGACGTCGATCTTTTGCTCGGCTTCGGTCGGCGTGGGTTTTTCGAGCACCGTGTCGACCTGGTAGAGACGGCGCGTGGCGTCGACGAGCTTGCCGCCGACGGCGCCGTAGTAGCCGAGCTGGCTTTCGTGCGTGCTCTGCACGGCGGAGACGGCGCATTTTTCGGTGCGGGCAATGGCGAGCAATTGTTCCGCGCAGCCCTGGCCGGTGTGGGAGAGGTAAAGATGATCGCCGACGAGCAACAGAAACGGATCGCTGCCGGTGAATCCGGCGGCGCTGTGAATGGCGTGCGCGTAGCCGAGGGGCTGCGATTGTTCGATGAAGGTGAGACTGCTCGCATGCGAACCGGCGGCCGCGCGAAAGGCGCCGACATCGCCCGGGGCCACCACCACGGCCAGGCTGTCGATGCCCGCGCGCAGCACTTCCTCAATGATGATCGCCAGCGCGGTCTTGGCGCTGCCATCGCGATCCACGAGGGTCTGGAGAGGCAGGTGGCGCTGGCTTTTGCCGGCGGCGGTGATGACGGCTTTGCGGATATCCATGCCGGGGGACTTTGGAGCGGAAGCGGCGGCGATGCCAAGCACGCAAGGAAGGCCCGTGCTTCCCGCGGTCCTATTACCACAGATGACACAGATAACGCAGATAACGCAGATGAAGGAGGGCGCTGACGCTCAGCGGGCTGAGCACACTGAGAGCGGCGTGAACCCTATTGGGCTCTTCTATTTTATAACCCGACGAGGTGGACGGGGACGTCTTCGGTGTGCTCGCGTTCCAGGCCGTCGGGCACCCAGAGGGCGCCGAGGCTTTGTGTGCCGTCCTCGTGCAGGTACATCGGCATGATGGAGCAATTCGGCACGGGGTAGCTGGCCATGAAGTGGCGGAAATGCTGCATCGCCGCGACGTCGACCGCGGACGGGCGGAAGAGAACCATCCAGGCCAGGGCGCGGATGAAATGGCCGTGGCTGAAAACAAACGTGATCCGTTCGTGCCGCGCGGACAGGGCGCCCAGCGTCGTGCGGGCGCGCGCCATGAACAGCGCGAAGCTTTCCGCGCCGGGCGCGGTGTAGTCCGGATCGCAGCGCAACCAGTAGTCGTGCACCATCTCACGCCGTTCCGCCTGCGTGGTGTCCACGCAGAGCATGGGATCGAGGTACTGCACTTCCTGCACCGCCCATTCGTCCACGGGCACACCGTGGAAGCGCCGCATCGTGGGCTCGGCGGTCTGGAGCGCGCGCACATACGTGGAGTGCACAATGAATTCCGGCTCCGCCGGCAGCGCCGCGGCCAATTGCTCTGCCTGGCGAAAGCCGCGCTCGGTGAGCGAGCAGACGGAAGTTTCCTTCGTACGGCCACCGGCATTCGCCACGCTTTCGCCGTGGCGGATGAACCAGACTTCGCGGATGGCGTTACGGTTTTGCATTCAGCTTCTCAAAGCGCGCAGCGAAGAGGTACATCACCACGCCGACGGCCACAAAGCCGCCAGCCATCATCCAGCGCGCAAGCAGGATTTTCGGGTAGCGCGAGGCGGGATCGTCGCGACGTTGCAGCGCACTGGTGTCACCCTGCAGCGGCGTGGTCGCGCCGGAGCGCATCGCCTCCACGGCCGTGTAGGCATAAAAGAAAGCTGCTCCGAAACAGATGAGCGCAAAGAGCCGCATCCGTTAAATGAGCCCGAGTTTCATTTTGCCGGCCTCGGAAATCATGGCCTGATTCCACGGCGGATCCCACACGAGATCCACAGAGGCCTCCCCCACCCCGGGCAGCGTCTCGATTTTCGCGCGCGCCTCCGCGGCAATCGTGGGACCCATGCCGCAGCCGGGCGCCGTCAGCGTCATTTTCACCTGCACCGAGGCCGGCTTGCCTTCCGATTGCTCCACCACGCAATCGTAGACGAGGCCGAGATCGACGATGTTCACCGGGATTTCCGGATCGTAGCAGGTCTTGAGCTGGTCCCAGACGGCTTTCTCGTCCACCTTCGTAGCGCCGTCGGCGGGCGCGGCCGGGGCGGCGGAAGGGCCGTCGATCCGCTCCCCGAGGGCGTCGGCATTACCGTCCACGATGCGGGCCAGGCCGCCGTAGCCTTCCAGCAGCGCGACCGTATAACTGCCGCCGAGGGCCTGCGTAATCATCACCCGAGCCTCCGCGGGCAGGGTAAACTTCTCACCGCTCGGGATGCGGATCGCCTCACAATCGCGAGTTAGAACGCGTTCAGTGTTTTCCATGCCGCCAAAGATGGAACGGCTTTTCGGGAAAGGAAAGCGGTTTGGAGGGGGCGGCCTTAGGTCCTTGGAAGCCTGCTCTTTGCAATCCTAAAGGGCCCAAAGGACCATAGGGCCCGCAACGGACTGGGCGTGCTATTGCCTTGCAGAGCTCCGGCGCTCTCGCATCTTTCGGCTCGAATCCTGCTTTTTTGTCTCTGTTTATCGCAGCCCGCGCAATGAAGCGTCCCATCGAGAAAAAAGTCCTCGCCGGTTTTATCGCCGGGATCGTGGTGTTTGCGGTGATGCTGGGCGTGATCCTGTGGCAGATGCGGCGGGAAAACGGGCACGTGATCGCCATTACCGCGGTGGTGGGCAGCTTCATTTATTTTGCGCTGCTGGCGGCGGCCTTCCGCGTTTTCCAAACGGAGGCCCGTAAACTCAGCCGGGCACGCTCGGCCTTGCGCGAAGCGGAGGATTTGAACGCCCGCATGATCGAGAACAGCATCGACTGCATCGCGATGCTCGACGCGAAAGGGCTGTTGAAGGTGGTCAACACCGCCACGTGGAAACTCATCGAGAGCGTGGGGCTGCAACCCGTGGAGGATTTGTCGTGGGTGGAAATCTGGGCGGGCGAACCGCGGGAAGCTTCGCGCCAGGCATTGTCGGTAGCCGTCAAAGGGCGCGTTGGACGATTCCAGGGCATCCTCTACACGCGGAATGGCGAAGGCCGCTGGTTCGACGTGATGCTGACGCCCATACCGGATGACGCGGGCCGCACGGAGCGCATCCTGGTCGTGGCGCGCGACATCACCGTCACGCGATCGGCGGAAGAAAAATTCCGCGTGCTGTTCGAGCACTCCGCGAACGCGCACATCATTTTCGACGAACACACCATTCTCGACTGCAACCACGCCGCGGTGGAAATGATGCGCTGCTCCACCAAACTGGAGCTGCTCGCGATGTCGCCGGATCAGCTCGCGCCAACGTTGCAGCCCGACGGCGCGTTCTCGCCCGAGCGCCGCCTGGAAATCTGGAACCTGACCCGCGGCGTGGGTCATCTCCGGTACGAGTGGCAGGCGGTACGGGCCAATGGCGAAGAGTTCCCGGTGGAAGTCGCCATGACGCCCGTCTTTCTCAATGGCCGCGAAGTCTTGCTCGCGGTGTGGAATGACCTCACGGAGCGCAAACAGGCGGAAAGCGCGCTGCAGGAAAGCGAGGAGCGCTTCCAGGCCTTCATGGGCCACAGCCCCACCCTGTGCGTCATCAAGGACGAACAGGGACGCATCGTCTTCCTCAACCGCGTGATGGCCGATGCCTTTGGGGTGAAGCTCCAGGAAATGGTGGGCCGCAACGACTTTGACTGGCTGCCGCTGGATGCCGCGCGAACGGTGGTGGAATACGACCGGCGCGTGCTCGAAACGAACGCCGCGGCGCAGCAGATCGAGACCATCACCACGGGCGACGGCAAGACGCGCGAGTGGCTGATGATCAAATTCCCGATTCCCGCCGCGGGTGGCCGCAAGCTGCTGGGTGGCATCGGCATCGACGTGCAGGAGCAGCGGCGCACGGAGCGCGCGCTGAAACAACGCGAGGCGACCTTCCGCGATCTCTTCGACGACGCGCCAGTGGCCTATCATGAACTCGACACCGATGGCCGGATTACGCGCGTGAACAAGACGGAGCTCGCGCTCCTCGGCTACAGCGCCGGTGAGATGGTGGGACGCCATGTGTGGGACTTCGTGGTGGAAGCGGCCTCACAGCAGGTCATCACGCGCAAGCTCGCCGGCGGCTCCAACGTGGAGGAAGTCTATCAGCGCACCTTCCGCCGGAAGAACGGCTCGCTCTTTCCGGTGCTCGTGCGTGACCGCCTCATCCGCGACAGCGTGGGCGTCATCACCGGCCTCCGCTCCACGATGCAGGACATCAGTGAGCTGAAGCAGACGGAAGAAGAGCTGCGCGCCGCCGAGGAAAAGTACCGCAAGATTTTCGAGAACGCGAACGACGGCATTTTCCAAACCACGCCCGACGGCCGCTATCTCAATGCGAATCCCGCGCTGGCGGATATCCACGGCTACGCCTCGCCGGAGGAATTGATGGAGGACGTCTCCCACATCGGGCGGCAGCTCTATGTGGATCCGAAGCGGCGCGAGGAATTCTGCGCGCTCATGGAACACGCGGATGGCGTGGAGAAATTCGAGTCGCAGATGTACCGGAAGGACGGAGCAATTATTTGGGTTTCGGAAGCGGCGCGCGCGGTGCGGAATGAGCGTGGAGAGATTCTTTATTTCGAAGGCACGCTGACCGATATCACCGCACGCAAGGAAGTGGAGCGCGCGATGGCGGCGGCGCGCGACGGCGCGCTGGAGTCGGCACGGCTCAAGAGCGAATTCCTCGCGAACATGAGCCACGAAATTCGCACACCGATGAACGGCATCATCGGCATGGCGGGGCTGCTGCTGGATACCGACCTTTCGCCGCGCCAGCGTGAATTCACGAACACGATCAACTATAGCGCCGAAGCGCTGTTGAAGATCATCAATGACATTCTCGATTTTTCCAAGATCGAGGCCGGCATGCTCACGTTCGAGGAAATCGATTTCAATCTGCGCGAGGTGGTGGAGGGCGTGGTGGACCTGTTTGCGGGCCGGGCGCTCGGCAAGGGCATCGAAATGGGCTCGCTGGTTTCGCACGACGTGCCGCTCGCGCTGCGTGGCGACCCGGGCCGGCTCCGGCAGGTGCTTTCCAACCTGGTTGGCAATGCCGTCAAATTCACCGATCGCGGCGAGGTTTTTGTGTCGGCCACCGTCGAAGACGAAGACGACGACAACTGCTGCCTGCGGCTGAGCGTAAGCGATACGGGCATCGGCGTGACGCCCGAGCAGAAGGCGCGGCTGTTCCAGGCCTTCGTGCAGGCCGACGGCACCACCACGCGCAAGTATGGCGGCACGGGCCTGGGGCTCGCCATTTGCCGCCGCCTCGTCGCGCAAATGGGCGGCGAGATTGGCATCGACAGCAACTCGGGCGACGGCTCGACGTTCTGGTTTACCGCGCGGCTGAAGCGGCAGCTCGAGCAGCCGTCGCTGCCCGGCCACGGCTTCCCTTCCCTGCGCGCTTTGATCGTCGATCCGCATCCGACGTCGCGGCGGACCTTCGCGCATCTTTTCCGCCACTGGGGCATCACCGACGCCTACGTGGACGAAAGCCGCGAGGCGCTACGCACCGCGTGGAATGAAGCTTCCGCGGGCCGGCCGTTCGACGTGGTGTTCATCAACCAGAACCTGCCGGATGGCGACGGCCTCTCGCTCGCGCGCTCGATTCATCAAAACGAAAAACTGTCGTCCACGCGGGCGGTGCTGCTGACGTCGCTGAACCATTCCGAGGAACCGGTGGGGCTGCTGGAAGCGGGCGTCGACGCGCAATTGACGAAGCCCATCAAAGTGATGCCGCTGTTCACGTGCCTGCGGCGGGTGGTCATCGGCGAGACCGTGCCCGAGCCCACGGCAAGTTTCTCGCCCGAGCCGGTGCCGTCGCATTCCGGCGTCCGCATCCTCGTGGCCGAGGACAGCCCGGTGAACCAAAAGGTGATCCTCTACCAGCTCCAGAAACTCGGCTATGCGGCCGAGATCGTGACCGATGGCGAGGCGGCGCTGATAGCGCTCAACCGGGCGCGCTTCGAAATTGTGCTGCTCGATTGCCAGATGCCCGTGCTCGACGGATACGAGGCGGCACGCCGCATCCGCAAATCGTCCTACGGTTACCGCCCGTATCTCATCGCGCTGACGGCGCACTCGCTCGCCGGCGATCGCGAGCGCTGCCTCGCGGCGGGCATGGATGACTACCTCAGCAAACCCATTCGCGTGGAAGATCTCGAGCAGGCTTTCCGCCGCTGCCAGGAGCAGCAGGCCGCGAGCAGCGCGCCGGCGGCCCCGGCGCATCCGGGCCCGAACGGCAATGGCGCCGCCGCTGCCGGCAATGGAACCAATCCAGCCGGAGTGGATGACGCCATCGATGCCGAGACCATCGCCGGTTTGCGCGAAATGGAACAGGCCAGCGGCCAGGGCATGCTGGCCGGAGTCATTGGCGTTTTCTTTGAAAGCGCGCCGCCGATGCTGGCCGATGCGCGGCAGGCGCTGGAAAAAGCCGATGCCTCCGGCCTGAGCCGCGCCGCCCACTCGCTGAAAGGAAGCTGCTCCAATTTCGGCGCCCACCACCTGCGCGCGCTGTGCGAGCGCCTGGAGACCGCGGCCAGCCAGGGTGAGCTCTCCACGGCGCCCGGGTTGCTGGACGAAGCAGCGGTGGAATACGAGCGGGTGCGCTGTGCGCTGGAGCGTGAACTTGCCCCCGAGAGCAAAGCGTGATTGGTTGCCCGTAGTATGGACTTCTTTACCTGCGGCTTCCGCGGCACTGTGCGTCCCCGGAATTCGCGGGCGATCGAGGGATCGTCCCCCAGCGCTATCACTTCAGCTTTCCCAGCCCCATGAGAATCCTCATTGCCGAAGACGATCCCGTCTCGGCCAAAATCCTGCAGTTCACCCTCGAAAATGCCGGCCATCAGGCCATCGTGACCGGAAACGGCAAGGTGGCGTGGGACCAATTCAACCGCGATCCGGTGCGGGTGATTGTCAGCGACTGGATGATGCCGGAGATGGACGGCATCGAGCTCTGCGCCAAGGTGCGCGCGCGGCCCAAGACGGACTACACCTACTTCATCCTGCTCACTGCCATTCACACGGGCCGTGAAAATCTGCGCAAGGCCATGGATGCGGGCGTGGACGATTTTCTGACGAAGCCGCTGGACCGCGAAGGCGTGATGATGCGCCTGCGCGTGGCCGAGCGCATCATCGAGTTCACGCAGCAGATCCGTCAGCTCAAGGAACTGATCCCGATTTGCATGTATTGCAAAAAAGTGCGCGACGACTCGAACTACTGGCAGGCCGTGGAGAGCTACATCGCCCACCACACGGGAAGTAATTTCAGCCACGGCATCTGCCCCGAATGCTTTGAGAAGCATGTGCGGATGCTGCCTTCGGAAAGCGATCTGCGGGGGTAGCCGGTCCCCTCTGGCTAATGCAGCCCCAGCACGCGCGCCACGAAGAGCAGCGCGGCGGCGAAGAAGCTGGCACCGAGGAAAATGCAGACGGGCAGCGTGAGCACCCAGGCCAGCAGGAGATTGCGGAGCGTGTTCATTTGCAGGCCGGAGCGATTGGCGGCCATGGTGCCGGCGACGCCGGACGACAGCACGTGCGTGGTGCTCACGGGCAGACCGTAGGTGTCGGCGAGGCCGATGGTGACCATGGCCACCAATTCGGCGGAGGCGCCCTGCGCGTAGGTGAGATGCGATTTGCCGATCTTTTCGCCCACCGTCACCACGATGCGCTTCCAGCCAATCATCGTGCCAAGGCCGAGCGCGAGGGCCACGACGAACTTCACCCAAAACGGGATGAATTTCGTGACCTTCTCGATCTGGGTCTTGTAGGCATCGAGCGTCGTGGCTGTCGCGGCGTCGGGCATGTGTTTGGTCTTGCTGATTTTCCCGATGGTCTCCGCGGTGAAATACGCCGCCGTGCGCAAAGTCGCGCGCTGGGCTTCGGGCAGTTCCGTGAGGCTCTGGTGGCCGTCGAGCAACGTGGCGATCTCGCGGTTCTTCTCCGCGAGCGCCGGGAAAACCTGGTCGCTGAAGGTGCCGCTGTTTTTGAGATACGCGTTGAGCGTGGCGGTGGCCGTCTTCTCGTCCATCGCGGTGCTGCCGGCGCTCTTTTCGATCAACGCCGCGGCGGCTTTGGATTGCGCGATGAGCTGATCGATGGAGCGGATGTCCGTGGCCAGATTGAGGGCGTAGACGCCGGGCACGAGACCGATGAGGATGAGCATCAGCAGGCCCATGCCCTTCTGCCCATCGTTGGAGCCGTGTGCGAAGCTGACGCCGGTGCACGTGAGGCACAGGATGCTGCGAATCCATAGCGGGGGCGCTTTTTTCGGATCGGGCGCGGCATACAGCTCGGGTTTTTTTATCAGGATTTTCAGCAGCAGGAGGAGCAGCGCGGCGCAGATGAAACCCACGAGCGGTGAAATGAGGAGCGACATGCCGATTTCCTTCGCCTTGACCCAATTGACGCCACCGATGGCGCTGCCGGAGGTCATGAGCGCGTTCATGAGTCCCACGCCCATGATCGAGCCGATGAGCGTGTGCGAGCTGGAGGCCGGCAGGCCCAGCCACCACGTGCCGAGATTCCACACGATGGCCGAGATGAGCAGGGAAAAGACCATCGCGAATCCCGCGGCACTGCCGACATTCATTACCAGTTCCACCGGCAGCAGGCTAATCACGCCAAAGGCCACCATGCCCGAGGACCACAGCACGCCGATCAGATTCCAGCAGCCTGACCATATAACCGCCACCCACGGCTTTAAGCTATGCGTGTAAATGACGGTGGCCACGGCATTCGCCGTGTCGTGAAAGCCGTTCACGAACTCGAAGGCCAGCGCCAGACCAAGCGCCAGAAAGAGGAACACGAGGTGCCAGAAGTCCAGATGTCCGAACAGGGATTCCATGGCGGGAAGCCAAGCGGCATGGTTTGTGCAGTGACAATCCGGCTGTTGCAACAATTCCGTGACTTGCCCGTCGCACGCAGGTCCCTCGCTTCCGACCTACCTCATGGGGGCTAAAAACTCTCACTAATCATTCCGCTCGGGCGGCATCTTATAGAAAACAGCCGCCCAAGGGTACTTCTACCCGTGACCACCGAGATACCAACTCAGCAGGCAAACCCCTCGACTTGCCGGCGCACTGGCCGGCGCCTTCAGCGACTCGCCACCGCAGTGGCGGCGCTCTGGCTTTCCCTCGCGCCCCTGCGCGCCGAGGAACCACTCCACGCCACCATCGACGCGCTCATCGCGAAAGAAAATCCCGCGGGGCACGCCGCCGTGGTGGGCGATGCGGAATATCTCCGGCGCATTTATCTGACACTCCACGGGGTGATTCCCACGGCCGCGCAGGCCCGCGCATTTCTCACGGATGCCGCGCCGGACAAGCGCGCGAAGATTGTGGATACGCTGCTCGCGAGTCCGCAGTTTGCGAAATGGATGGCGGTGCGCTTCGATGTGATGCTGATGGAGCGCCGCGGCGAGACGCATACCAAGGCCGGCCCGTGGCTCGATTGGCTCGAAGAATCATTTGCGGCGAACAAGCCCTGGGACGCGCTGGTGCGTGAGATCCTCACGCCCGACGGCGGGGACGAAAAGACGCGTCATCTCGCGCGCTGGCTTTTGGAGCGCGAGGCGGACCCCAATGCGCTCACGAAGGACGCGGCGCGGATTTTTCTCGGGCGCGACATCGGGTGCTCGCAGTGTCACGATCATCCGCGCATCGACGACTATGTGCAGCGCGACTACGCGGGCCTGCAGGCGTTTTTCAGCCGCACCTATTTGTTCCGACCGGACACCAACAAGCCGGGCTATGTGGGCGAACAGGCTGCGGGCGAGACGAGCTACAATTCCGTCTTCACCAAAGTGGGCGGCGAGACGAAGCCGCGCCTGCCGGGCGAAGCGGAATTGAGTGAGCCTCCGCCCGGTGAGTGGACCGTGGCGCCGGATCCCAAGGACAAGATGCTACGCCCGATTGCAAAATACAGCCGGCGGGCGCTGCTGGCGACGACCCTGGGCGACGGCCATCACCCGCTCTTCCGGCGCAACATCGCGAACCGTCTGTGGGCGATCGTTTTCGGGCGCGGGCTCGTGGAGCCCCTGGATCTGATGCATTCGAAAAATCCGCCATCGAATCCCGAGTTGCTCGACCTGCTCGCGGATCGCATCGCGGCGATGAAGTTCGATATGCGCGCTTTCATTCGCGAACTCGCGCTGACCGAAACTTTCCAACGCGCGCTCGATGTGCCGGAATTGCCGACGGACGCGGCCAAAGTCGTGGCGGAAAAGATGCCTGCGCTGGAGCAGGAGGCGGCGACCCTCGCTTCCGCGGAAACGACGGCCACCCAAACGGAAGACCAGGCCCGCAAGGCTACCATCGAGGCGCTACGCGCGGCCGCTCCCGTTTATGGCGAGCGCGCCAAAATGGACGCTGCTGCCGCGGAAGCCAAAAAGGCCGCGGATGCTGCCGCTGCAGAGCAAAAGAAAATGGAGGACGCACTCGCCGCCAAACGCGATGCGCAGAAGCTGCTCGCCGAAGCGGCGGTGAAAGTGAACGAGGCCGTGGCGCGCGCCGGCGAATCGCCCGAGCTCACGGCTGCGGCGAAGACTTTTCAAGCGAAGGCTGAGGCGACGGAAAAAGAGATTCCGAATGTGGAGAAAGACGTGGTGGCCAAGAAGACGGCGACCGATGCCAAGACGCAGATCTTCAACGCCGCACAACAAGTCGCCGCCACGGCCAAGGCCAAGGCCGACGAGGCAGCGAAGTCGATCGCGGCCCAGCAAGTGGTGCTCGATACGGCGAAAGCCCGCCGGGAGGCGGAGTGCATCAAGGCCCGGCATGCCGCTGCGTTGAGCGCGCAAGTGAAGGCCGCGCTCGGCTGGTCCTCCGCAATGGCAGCCAGCCGGCCCGTGCGCGAGGCGGCGGCGAAGGCGGAAGCAGATTACGGCGGCGCCAAAGCCAATGCCGATCGGCTCAGCGCGGACATCGCCGCGAGTCCGGCGAAGTGCAGCGCCTTGGAGCTGGCCACCAGCACCGCGGCCGCCGAAGCGGCGAAATCGAAAGAAGGTCTCACCGCCAAAGGCCCTGCGGCGACGGCGCTCGCGGAGGCGGCGGCCAAATGCGCGGAAGCCGCAGCGAAATTGCCGAACGACGCGGAGGTGAAGACGGCCACGGCTGCCGTAAAGGCCAAAGCCGATGCCGCCGCAGCCGAAGTCGCCGCCTTGCAGAAGAGCGCGGCGGATGCCCAAGCCAAAGCTGATGCCTCCGCAAAACAACTCGCGGAGGCAAAAGGCGCGCTGGAAAAAGCCAGGACGGAACTTGCCGCGATTCAGGCGCGTCTCCCCTCGCTGGAGGCAGCGGCAAAGTCCGCCCGCAGCAAGGCTGCCGAGGCCGAGACGGCGGTGACTGCTGCCCGGGATGCGCTCGCCGCGTCTTGGGGCCGCTCCTTTGCCGCCAACGAATTGCTCCCGCTCGCACCCGAGCAATTGTGCTGGTCGCTAATGTAGGCCACGGGCCAGCTCGAGCCCCAGCGCACCGCTGCCACCAACGAGTGGGACGCCAAGAACAAGCTGAGTGACGCGGACAAGGCGAACCCGACCAAACAGGCGGAGCGCGCCGCCGCCATCGAAAAACTGTTCCGCGAAAAACTGCGCGGACACGAACAGCAGTTCATCCGTTCGTTTGGCAGCGCTCCCGGCGTCCCGCAATCGGACTTCTTCGCCACCCCCGAGCAGGCGCTTTATTTTGAAAATGGCGGCGTGGCGCGACAGTGGGCCGCCAGTCTGGCTCAGCGCGTCGCCAAGCTTCCGGAACCGAAGGCGATGGCGGAGGAGCTGTATCTTTCCACGCTCACCCGCATGCCGTCCGAAGGCGAAGCGGCCGAAGTCGTCGCCACGCTCGCCACGCGTCCCCCGGAAAAGAAAGCCGAGGTGCTCACCGACTACGCGTGGGCGCTCGTCACGTCCGTGGAATTCCGATTTTCGCACTAAACCGCCCGCCCAACCAACCTACCTCATGAAACACTGTGATTACTCCTGCCGCACGGCTGAGCACCTGGTCAGCCGCCGGCGTTTCTTTACCTCTCTCGCCGGCGCGGGCGCTGCCGCCGTGCTGCCGGGCTTCGGCCTTTTCACATCGCCGATCATGGCCGCAGAAATGGCGCGCCAGCAAAAACGGATGATCGTGATCAACATGGCCGGCGGGCTCTCGCAGCTCGAAAGCTGGGATCCCAAGCCGGGCACCGCCACCGGTGGTCCATTCCGCGCGATTCCGACCTCCGTGCCCGGGCTCCACATCTCCGAATTGCTGCCGAAAACCGCGAAGGTGATGCATCACCTGGCGCTCATTCGCAGCATCAACACGCACGAGGACGACCACGGCAAAGGCGCCTACATCATGGATACTGGCCGCCGCAAATCACCGGCGCAGGAATATCCCGTGCTCGGCGCCGTGGTGGCCAAGGCGCTCGATGCCAGCGGAGCGGGGGCGCTCCCGGGACACATCGTCATTTCGCCTGGCGGCGGTGGCGGGCGCAATGCCGACTCCGCCTATCTCGGGCCCAAGTATGGCAGCGTCGTCCTGGGGGGCGGCAAACCTCCGCAATTCTCCGAGCGCCCACCCAGCCTCGCGGAAGAGGCCTCGGTGTGCGCGAATGATCTGCGCCGCAAGGTGAACGATCGCTTTGCCCTCCGCCGTCGCACGGCACAGACGGACGCCTACATGCAAAGCTACGAGCAAGGTCTGGAGCTCATGCATCAGCGGGAGATTTTCGACGTCACCAAGGAGTCGCAGAAAGATCAGGAGCGCTATGGCACGCATGATTTTGGCCGGCACTGCCTGCTCGCGCGGCGGCTCGCGGAAAAGGGCATCACCTATGTGCGCGTGACCCATTCCAACTACGACACGCACTGCGAGAACTTTAACTTCCACTTCGAGCAGCTCGGCGAATTCGACGGCCCCTTTGCCATGCTCGTGACGGACCTCGCGGAGCGCGGGCTGCTGGACAGCACGCTCATCGTGGTGCTCTCGGAGTTTGGCCGCACGCCGAACATCAACCAGCTCTATGGCCGCGACCATTGGAGCAAGTCGTGGTCGATTTGTCTCGGTGGCTCGGGCCTGCAGCGCGGCGCGCTCATCGGCGGCACGAATGCCACCGGAACGGAGGTGACCAGCCGCCAGGTGGACGGCGGGCATCTCTTCCACACGTATCTCGCCGCGCTGGGGGTGAAGAGCACCGGGCAGTTCAATGTGGCGGGCCAGAAGATGCCCATCGCCGATCCGGCCTTCGAGCCGATCGACGAAATCCTCGCCTAGCCGCGCCGCACCATGGCCGCCGATCCCAAGCTCGCGCATGTGGCCGCCGAACTGGCCGCGGAAGCGCCGCTCATTGCCTGCCGGTTCGATCCCACGGGAAAGTACGTCTTTGCCACGGCGGAGAATCGCTCCATCTACCGCTGGGAACTTGCCGGGGCGAAACGCATCGCCTTCGCCGCGCACGATTCGTGGGTCTTCGATCTCGCCATCACCGCGGACGGGCAAACGCTCATCAGCGCAGGTGGCGACGACCAACTGATCTGGTGGCCCGCCGCAGCGGAAACCCCGCAGCCCATTCGGCAAGTGAAAGCCCATGACGGCTGGATTCGCGCGCTCGCGCTGAGCGCCGACGGGAAGCTGCTCGCGAGCGGCGGGAATGACCGCATCGTGCGGCTCTGGAATGTGGCCGACGGCACGATGATCCGCGAATTCGCCGCAGCGGATCGCGACATCTACAGCCTTGTCTTTCATCCCAGCGGACAATGGTTGCTGGCGGGCGATCTCGACGGCAAGATTCACCAATGGAATGTGGCCGATGGGATGTTGATTTGGACCTTCGACGCCACGCCGCTGCACACCTATGAAGGCGGCCAGCAAGTTCACTACGGAGGCGTGCGCGCGCTGGTGCTCAGCCCGGATGCGAAATGGGTGGTGGGCGGCGGGCTGCACAAGGGCACCAATCCGCTCGGCAACGTGCAGGAACCGTTAGCGCTGCGCTTCGAATGGGAAACGGCCAAGATGGTGCGGCAGCATCTCACGGATGGAAACCCCAACGAACGCATCTGGGCGATGCACTATCACCCGCAGGGCTTCGTGGTGGCCGCCATCGGCGGGGGAAAAGGGGCGCTGCTTTTTTGGAATGAGGGCGAGGACAAGCCGTTCCACACCTTCCCCCTTCCCAACAGCGCACGCGGCATGGCGGCCCATCCGGATGGACTGCAATTTGCGACGACCCATCCCGACTCGAAGCTGCGGATCACGAAGCTGGCCGCCAAAGCGTGATCGGCACCGTCTCCAGCCGTCCTAATGCGGCTTCAGCGTCACGGCGGTCCCCGTCCTGGCTTGCGTCGCCTTGTAGATGGTGCTGGCGAGGCCGGTAAAAGTTGCCGGGCCCACCGTGATGTTCACCCGCACCGGCAGGGTCACGCCTGTCTTGGCCGTGGTGATGTCGGAATAGCCCACCCGGCCGAGTTCCTCGCGCAAAGTGCCGGTGCTGGAAAAGCTGAATGCCACGGGCTTGGCGCCGGCG
>FTCB01000904.1_pt1 | contig 31553 bp, 16 predicted proteins | sample 1639431 | NCBI WGS metagenome assembly FTCB01 (sample SAMEA3914864, study PRJEB12502) | metagenome | biome: forest; material: soil | place: USA | collected 2012-03-12 | depth 0.3 m
ACGAAGGGATCGTTGAGGAGGGCGAGGGATTGCGCGGGGACATTCGTGCTGTCCCGCCGGCCGAGGGTGCTGAAGGGGCGGGGGGCATCGAACGTGGTGAGGAAGGGGTTGAGCGCGGTGCGGCGGACGGAGAGGTAGATGCTCCGGCGCGGCTGATTGGCAGCGACGCTCGGGCCGAACATCGTCGTGTCGAGCCGGCCGCTCAGCGCGAGGATGGAGTCGCGGATGCTCTCGGCTTCGAGGCGTCTCACGCGAGCGTGGCTGAGCCACACGTTGGGGGCGTCCTTTTCCTGCGCGGCGGGCGAGGGCTCGCTGGAGAGCTGCCAGGCGCGCGTGAGGACGAGGTAGCGCACCATTTTTTTGGTGGACCAGCCGTCCTGCGTGAATTTCGCGGCGAGAAAATCCAGCAACTCGGGATGACTCGGCGGCTCGCCCATTTTGCCAAAGCTGTCCGGTGTGGAAACGAGCCCCTGGCCGAAAAGATGGAGCCAGATGCGGTTCACCATCACGCGGGCGGTGAGCGGGTTGTTCGGGTTGGTGAGGGCCTGCGCGAGTTCGAGGCGGCCCGAGTGGGAGCCCAGGCGCGGGAAGGCGTCCTGCCCGAACACCCCGAGATAGCCGCGCGCCACGGGGACGCCCGGGTGGTGATGATCGCCGCGCGGAAGGAACGCGGAGTCGTAGCTGTCGGCATCCATCACCCCGGGGGCGCGCCGCGGGACCGGTACGGCGGCTTCGGCGCGGCGGAAATCGAGCAAGGCCGCGGCGGCTTCGGCGGCGGACTTTTCGAGCTGCGGCAGGCTGGTGGTGAGCAGGCCGTGACGGAGGAAGTAATCGAGCCAGGCGCGCTGGGTTTCGGACATCGCGTTCTCTTTCCAGGCGAGGATCGCGGTGCGGGTGACCTTGCCATATTGCTCGGCCAGGGATTCATCGGCAGCCGTGAGCAGCAAGGGGTAGTCCGGTTGCGGCTCGGCTGGTCCGGCTTGGTCGTTGTGGGCTACGATGGCGGAGACGAAGAACCAGCTTCGCGGATCGTTTTTCTCGGGACGGGTGAGGTCGCCGGCGGTGGCAAATTCCAGGTAGGCCCAGGAACCGCGGCGGTATTTAACGTCCATTTTCAGCCAGCCGGGCTGGTCCTGGGTGATTTGAGCGCGAGGGAAGATCTGGCTGGTGCCGAGTGGATAGCCGTCAATGATGAGGCGGCACTGCGCATTGGCGCCACAGGCGCGGATGGAGATGAAGTCGGTGGTGATTTGGAAACGGCGGGTGGACGCGATGCCACCGTGTTTGCGCGTGAGCGTACCGGTGCCCACACCCGCGGGGAGCAGGCCGCCGATGGCGCGATCGCCCTCGGGCAGGATGGAAAAATCGCCGGTGCGGAGATCCTCGACGCCGGGACCCACGCGATAGGACAGCGGAAAATCGTGGAGATCGGCGGCGGAATTCGATGGCGTTTTGACGGGTTCTTTTCCCACGACCCAGCGATGGAGCGGGTTGGCGGGATTCTTGACGGCATCGGCGAGTGCCTCGGCCCAAGGGTCCTTCCCGTCCGGGGCGAGGGCCTCCAGCTGGCGGCGGCCTTCGGCCAGGGTGGCGGCGGCCTGGGCGCGGTGTTCGCGCTCCTCGGGGGTGAGCGCCTGCGCGATTTCCTCGGCACTGACGGCGATGGCCGAGGGACCCGCATGAAAAGAGGCGGCGATTTCCGCCGCGGTGAGCGCACGATCATACAGTCTAGCTTCCTCAATCTCGCCGGACAGCATGGCCTGCTTGCCGCCGGTATGGCGGCGGCCAAACAACAGACGGGACTTGGCGTCGAAAGCCACCAGCGCATGGGCCGGGGTCCAGGCGACGCCGTAGGGCTGGCCATTGCGGTAGAGCTCGATCGAGTTGTCGGAGCGATAGACCGCGGCGAGATGAATCAGTTCGCCGGGTTTGGCCATTTCCTCGGGGCCGGTGGTGGCGTGGGAGCGGTGGTAAAAATCGCTGCCGGCCATCCAGCGGCGCGGCTCCTTTTCCGCGAAAACGATGGAGTCGAAGACGGCTCCATTCTCGCTTTCGACGGTGATGATGCCGCCGCCGCCTTGTTCCAGCGAGGAAAGAGCGACCCAGGCTTCGAGCGTTTTTTCCCGCAGTTCGCGGCCCAGAGGAGCGGTGCGGACGAAAGCCTCGCGTCCGTCCAGCACGAGGCGGCCATGGCGGACGGACGCCCCGCTCATCAACTCGCCGGACAGCTTTCCGAGCGTATCACGGGCATCTTTTTCAAAGGACCAGCGCGCCACAGGATGGGCGAGCGAGGCGATGGCGTGTCCCCTGCGAGCGCCGATGACGCGCCCGCGCCCAAGGTCATCGATCCGGGCCAGTTCCTGTTCGTGCTCGGCAATTGTGCGGCGGATGGTGGCGATGGTTTTGGCGCGCTGTTCCTGGCCGAGGAGGCGGCCGGGAATTTGGCTGGCTTCGCGATCCCAGAGTTCGGCGAGCCGGTTTTTGACGATGGCTTTTTGCGCGGCAAGGTCCTCGCGCGTTTTTTGCAAGACCTCCGGGTCGTCGATGGTGAGCATCGCGGGCCGCGAGCTTTCCAAAATTCCGGAGAGGGCGGTGTAGTCGCGCTGCGAGATGGCGTCGAATTTGTGATCGTGGCAGCGGGCGCAGGAAACGGTGAGGCCCTGGAAGGCTTTGCACAGCACGTCGATTTGCGAATCGACCACTTTGATTTGCTCATCGCGCGTGTCGACGGGCTGAAATCCGTGCTCCACGAGGCGGAAGTGGGCGAGCCCGAGCAGGGCTTCATTCCAGCCTTCGTTGTTCCAGCGCGGGGCGATTTGATCCCCGGCGACGTGTTCGCGGATGAGCTGATCGAGCGGCAAGTCGTCGTTGAAAGCGCGAATGAGATAGTCTCGGTAGCGCCAGATTTCGGGGATGACGGGGTCGCCCTCGCTGCCATGGGTTTCCGCGTAGCGCACGAGATCCAGCCAATGCCGGGCCCAATGCTCGCCGAAGCGCGGGCTGGCGAGCAGGCGATCGGTGGCCCTGGCCAGCGCGTCTGCGCGATCGGTGGCGGCGTCTTTTTCAAAGGCTGCGGCGTCTTCGGATGATGGCGGGAGTCCGGTGAGCGCGTAGCAAAGGCGGCGGTAGAGCGTGCGGGCACCGGCGTCGGGAGCGGGGGCGAGCCCGGCGGCTTCCATGCGCGCGAGCAGGAAGCGATCGACGGGATGGCTGGACCACCCGGCATCGTGCACCGCGGGTGGTTCGCCGGCGTGAACCGGCTGAAGGCTCCACCACGTTTTGCGCTGGGCGAGCAGTTTGTCCCAAGGCGCCGCGGTGGCATTCGGGGTGGGTTGGTCGCGCGGGTCGGGTGCGCCGTCGGCGATCCATTTTTCAAAATCCGCGATCACGGCGGCGCTCAATTTTGGCCGCTTCTTCGGCATTTTGAGTTCCGGATCCTCGTGGCGGATGGAGCGCAGGAACAGGCTCTCCGCGGGTTTGCCCGGGACGATGGCGGCACCGCTATCGCCGCCGGCCTTCCAGCCGTCGCGATAATCCAGGCGCAGGCCGCCCTTTTGTTTTTCGGTGCCATGGCACTCGAGGCATTCGCTGGCCAGCACGGGCCGGATTTTGGATTCGAAGAAATCCAACTGCGCCGGCGGGATTTGGCCGGTAGCGGTGGCAGTGGCCGCTAAAAGTGGCAGCAGGAATGGGCGCATTGAGGGCGGCGAGACTATCCGGAAAATGGCAAAAAGCTGGGAAGGTTTTTAGGTTGGGAGATCAGGGGTAGATGCTGCCTTTTGCTGCCTTTTTTTGCGTTTTTTTGGAGGTTGAAAGGCAGCGTACAAAAATCGAGCGGAGCTTCATCGACCGGGCCATGGGAGGGGTGCTTTCCTTGTTGGTTTTGACGGGTGGGAGTGTTGCACTTTTTAAAGGGTATTGGAAGTGCAAAAGGACGCTTGATGGTGCCCTTCAAACGACGAAGGGCTCCGGCGCCCCATTCGGGGCGCATTCGCATAACGGAGCGATCCGGGGGTATCGCTCGCTGCGCTCGCTTTACCCCCGGCTACGGTCCGCCAGCCCTCCGGGCTGCCAGCTGCAAGCTTCCGCTTGCAGCGACAAAGCTTGGCGCTACGCGCCGGGCTTTGGATGCACGCGGAGGGCCGGGTGCATCGCTTTTCAGCATCCGTTTACCGTCACGGAGCCGAGGCATCCTCGGCCCGAGATTGGCGCAAAATGCGGGATGAAACACGGGCCGAGGGCGGCCCTGCTCCTTGACGCAAGCGTTGTTCATGCGCGCTCGTCGAAGGGGCTTCCGATCGGCTTACGGGCGAGGCTTCCACGCGCCTGGAAGGCGGGTCTACGAGCCGCATCGGCGACATTCGTGGGCGGTCGCTCGGACGACCGTGAAAAAGGGGATGGCGGCAAATTTTCCGCGTTCACCCTTGCCGTGGGAGTGGCGGTGGACATTCTGAGCGCACGCATCATGAATAAGTTCGTTGTTCTGCTCCTGGTTCTGGTCGGGGCATTTTTTGGTCTGAAGAAGTGGAGTCCGCGTACGCTGGACAAAATCGCTTTTTGGAAATCGAGCCCGCCGCCGGCCGCGCAGGATTTGCTGCCACCGGCCGAGCCTGCGCCCACGCCGTCGCCGGTAAAGCCGGCTACGAAGCCCGCTCCCGCGGTGGCTTCCGCGGAGACGCCGGCGGCGGCACCCACAGCGCCGGTCGCGCCGGCCCCCGCCCCGGCACCGGAAGCCCCGAAGGCGCCGAGCGTCGACAAGACTTCGCAGGTGATCGTGCTCCTCTATCATCGCTTCGAAGGGAACGCGGGGGGCATCTACAGCATCACGCCGGAGTTGTTTGAGGAGCACTTGGCGAAGCTCAAGGCGGCCAATATCGAAGTGATTTCGATGGCCGATTTTCTCGCGTGGCGTCGTGGAGAGAAGAGTATTCCGCATCGTGCGGCGGTGATTACCATCGATGACGGCTATGCCTCGGCCTACGACATCGCGCGGCCGATTTTGAAAAAGCACGGCTTTCCGTGGACGTACTTCGTTTACACGAAATTCGTCGGCGCGGGCGGCAAGAGCATCACGTGGGAGCAGATTCAGCAGATGCGCGCGGAAGGCATCGAGATTGGCAGCCATTCCGTGTCGCACGAAGATCTCCGGACCACGAAAGGCAAGACGCCGGAGGTCTACGAACAATGGCTGCGCAACGAGATCGTGGGATCCAAACAACTCATTGAGCAGCACAGCGGCGGCAAGTGCATCGTGTTTGCGTATCCGGCGGGCGGATTCAATACGAAGGCGCGCGATTTGATTAAAGAAGCGGGTTATGAGGGAGCCTTCACGGCCTATGGCCAGCGGATCACGTTTAGTGCACCGGCGGATCGCCTGGGCCGCTATGCGTGGAGCAGCCGGCGTCCGCAGGACATGAAGCAGGCGTTTGATTTCAACGGACCGATTGAGGCGGGTCCGGAGCCGCCGATGCCGGAGCCGTTGATTGGGCAGTAGCCCCAAGCGGGGCGTCCTATCGGCAGATGTCTGTGCCGCCCCGTTGGGGCTTGGTTCCTTCTCCCGTCAAGAACCCAGGGCGTTGCCCTGGGCTGGCTTGTTGATGGGCCTTCGGCCGCACTGGCTTATTAAATTGATTTGTAGCCGGGGTGTCCCAAGACGTGAGCAACGCCGAAGGGCTTCACACGATGCGACCTTCTAAGGCCAAAATGTGCGCTTCATTTGAAGTGAGGTCCTTCGACTCGCTGCGCTCGCTCAGGATGACAATTCAGAAGGGGCGCTTCCGCGCTGCTCCGGATGCGCGCGGCTACGGCATTTTTGAAATGCCCTCAACAAACACGCACAGCGCGGGAACGATAGCCAACCGTGGCTCGCTCACGCTTCGGCTGTCTCGAAAGCGGTGTCGCGCTTCGCTTGCCACCGCAGTCCAAAGAAGCAGGCGCCGAGAAGGCCGACAGGAATCGCCAAACCTCCTCCCACCGTGTACCAAAACCAAGTGTCGGAAGAAACTTCGATCCGGCTCAAACGGCTTTCTGACGGGCGGTCGAAGCGGTAGTAGACGATGATGGGGCTGCCGGTGGTGTAGGAATCGGCGATGGCCTGGGCGGCGCTCCATCCTTCATCGTCCGCGATTTGTCGCGGGGCGGCGGCGATGGCGGAATACGTTTTCCCGCCAACGGTATAGGAATAGTTTACGATCACCTGGTGGGTGGCGCTGCGGAACTGGAGGCCGGGTTGGCTGGCCGTTTTCGTCTCGCTGGATTTTACCCGGGCGCACAGCACCTTGGCCTCGACGACGGGCCACGTTTGCGCGGCGTTGTTTTTGTCGCGCTCCGCCAAGCCATGCCACAGTGCCGCCGCTCCGCCGACGGCAAAGCCGAGGCATAGGAGGACGCTGAACCACCACGCAAAGGCAGCAACGCCTCTATTGGGTGTGGCACTAGACGGATTCATGCTTCCTACTTAGGAAGCGTAGCTCTCAACACTCGGGCAAGTACAGACGAGATTTCTGTCACCAAAGACATTATCGACCCGGCCAGCCGCGGGCCAGAATTTGAACTCCTTCAACCAGGGAGCGGGGTAGGCCGCCACCTCGCGCGAGTAGGGGCGATTCCAGTCGCCGACCACAACCGAATGGGCTGTGTGCGGGGCATTCTTCAATGGGTTGTTGTTTTTGTCGATGGCGCCGGACTCCACGGAGGTCATCTCCCCGTGGATGGCGATCATCGCGTCGCAGAAGCGGTCGAGCTCGGCCAGGCTTTCGGATTCCGTGGGCTCGACCATCAGCGTACCGGCGACGGGCCAGCTCAGGGTGGGGGCGTGGAAGCCGTAATCCATGAGGCGCTTGGCAACGTCCTCGGCGGTGGACGCCTTGAAATCGCGCAGATCCAGGATGCACTCGTGGGCCACGCTGCCCTTCGCGCCGCGATAGAGCACGGGGAAATAATTCTCGAGCCGGTGGGCGATGTAGTTGGCGTTGAGGATGGCGAGTTTCGTCGCCGCCGTGAGGCCTTCGGGGCCCATCATGCGGATATACATCCACGGGATGGGCAGGATGCTCGCGCTGCCAAAGGCGGCCGCGCTGACGGAGCCGATGCGGGTATCCGGGCCGCGGCGCTCCTCGGCGGAGAGATATGGCGTGAGATGCGCGGCCACGCAGATGGGGCCCATGCCGGGACCGCCGCCGCCGTGCGGGATGCAAAAGGTTTTGTGCAGATTTAAATGGCACACGTCCGCGCCGATGCGGCCCGGCGAGGTGAGGCCGACTTGCGCATTCATATTGGCGCCGTCCATATAAACCTGTCCGCCGGCGTCGTGAATCATCGCGCAGATTTCGCGCACGCTTTCCTCGAACACGCCGTGCGTGCTGGGATAGGTGATCATCAGGGCGGCGAGTTCCGTGGCGTGAGCGGCGATGCGGGCGCGCAGATCGGCGAGATCGACGTTGCCGTGGTCGTCGCATTTCACCGGCACCACGCGCATGCCGGCCATCACCGCACTGGCGGGGTTGGTGCCGTGCGCGCTCGTGGGAATGAGGCAGACGTCGCGTCCACGGTCGCCGCGCGCTTCGTGGTATTTGCGGATGCAGAGCAGGCCCGCGTATTCGCCCTGCGAGCCGGCATTCGGCTCCAGCGACACGCCGGGGAGGCCGGTGATTTCGCCGAGCCATTGCGAGAGCTGCTCGCACATTTCGCGATAGCCGAAGGTGTGATGCGCCGGGGCGTACGGATGGATGCTGCCGAACTCCGGCCACGAGACGGGGAACATCTCGCTGGTGGCGTTCAGCTTCATGGTGCACGAGCCGAGCGAGATCATCGAGTGGCAGAGCGAGAGATCTTTCGACTCCAGGCGGCGCAGGTAGCGCAGCATCTCGTGCTCGGTGTGGTGCGTGTTGAAAACGGGATGCGTGAGGTAGCGGCTGGTGCGGGCGAGCGGCGCAGGATAGGCGGTATGGACCGTGGCTTCGAGCGGCACGGCATTGGCAGGACCGTGGTTGAAGATGGTGAGCAGAATGCGCAGATCCTCGACAGTGGTGGTTTCATCGAAGGCTACGGCGATGGCGGTGTCGCCAATGGCGCGCAGGCTCACGTGCGCGGCTTCGGCGGCGGCGAGCACTTTCTCGAGATCGGCGGCGTCGAGCGTGACGAGCACGGTATCGAAAATCGCGCCTTGCTCGACGCGATAGCCGCGGCCGAGTTTTTCGACGGCATCGGCGAAGACTTCGGCGAGGCGATGAACGCGTTCGGCGATTTGGCGGAGGCCATCGGGGCCATGGTAGACCGCATACATCGAGGCCATGACGGCGAGCAGCACCTGGGCGGTGCAGATGTTCGACGTGGCTTTGTCGCGGCGGATGTGCTGTTCGCGTGTTTGCAGCGAGAGACGGCAGGCGGGATTCCCGTTGGCGTCCTTGCTCACGCCGACGAGGCGCCCGGGCATGATGCGCTTCAGGTCTTCACGGCAGGCGAGGTAGGCCGCATGCGGGCCGCCGCCGCCGAGCGGCACGCCGAAGCGCTGCGTGCTGCCGACGGCGATGTCGGCGCCAAATTCTCCCGGCGGACGCAGCAGCGTGAGCGCGAGCGGGTCCGCGGCGCAGATGCACAGGGCGCCGGCGGCGTGCGCGCGGGCGAAGAAAGCCTCGTAGTCCTGCACCAGCCCGAGGGTGTCCGGATATTGCACGAGCACGGCACACACGGGCTCGCTGAAATCGAACGATTCGCCGACGATGACCTTCACGTCGAGGGGCTCGGCGCGGGTTTGCACCACGGCAATGGTCTGCGGGTGGCAGCGCGAGGAAACGAAAATGGCGCGGGCGCCGTCCTTTTTCACCGCCAGGGCCATGTGCATCGCCTCGGCGGCGGCGGTGGCTTCATCGAGCAGCGAGCCATTGGCCACGGCGAGGCCGGTGAGGTCGCAGACCATGGTCTGGAAATTGAGGATGGCCTCGAGGCGGCCCTGCGAAATTTCGGCCTGATAGGGCGTGTAGGCGGTGTACCAGCCCGGATTTTCCAGGATGTTGCGCTGGATGACCGGCGGGGTCAGGCAGCCGTGGTAGCCCTGGCCGAGGTAGCTTTTGAAAACGTGATTTTTTTCCGCCAGTGCCCGCAGTTCCGCCAGCGCGGCGCTTTCGCCCTGGGCGGCGGGGAGATTCAGGGGAGCCGCGAGGCGGATGCCGCTGGGGACGGTTCTTTCGACAAGTTCGTCCATCGACGACAGGCCGAGCTTGGCCAGCATCTGGGTGATCTCGGCGTCATTGGAGCCGAGATGGCGGCGGACAAATGTGTCACAAGGTGCAAGCGGGCTTTCCGGTATAGTGGACAAATGTGCGGCAGGATGCATGAAACGCGCCACCCTAGGACCCGATGCCGGAAATGCAAAAAAAATCTGTCTGGTGAAGTGAAGTCGAAGGGGGGCGCAATTTTTCTCCCACGAATCCCGCTTCTCTGGCGTATAATAAAGCTGCATGTCCCGATTCGCCACCATCGTTCCCGCCCTTGGCCTTGCCGCTGCGCTGACTCCGGTTGGCGCGGAAGAGATTCAATTCAACCGCGACGTGCGGCCGATTCTCTCGGACAAGTGCTTTGCCTGCCATGGCTTCGATGCGAAGCGGCGCGAGGCGGAGCTGCGGCTCGACACCATCGAGGGGGCCATGGCGGATCATGATGGCTTTCGGGCGATCGTCCCGGGGGATGTCTCGAAGAGCGAGATGTGGGCGCGGCTGAATACGGACGATGAAGAGGATAAGATGCCGCCGAAGAAGTCGCACAAGGAAGTGACAGCCGGGGAAAAAGCGGTGCTCAAAAAATGGATCGAGCAGGGGGCGAAGTATCAAAAGCACTGGTCTTTCGAGCCGCCGCAGCGTCCGGCGCTGCCCGCGGTGAAAAATGAGAAATGGGGGCGCAATGCCATCGATCGATTTGTGCTCGCGCGGTTGGAGAAAGCGGGGCTGGAGCCGGCGCCGGAAGCGGACCGGCGCACTTTGGCCCGCCGGGTGGCGCTGGATTTGACGGGGTTACCGCCGAGCCCGGAAATGGTGGAGGCGTTTTTGAACGATGCGGCGCCGGACGCGTATGAAAAGCTGGTGGCGAAGCTGCTGGCGTCGCCGTCCTGGGGCGAGCATCGGGCGCGGGGCTGGCTGGATGCGGCGCGCTATGCGGATACGCACGGGCTGCACTTCGACAATTACCGCGAGATGTGGCCGTATCGCGATTGGGTGATCGCGGCATTCAATCGGAACGAGCCGTTCGATCAATTCACGCTGGAGCAGATCGCCGGCGATCTGTTGCCGAACCCGACGCAGGAACAGCTCATCGCGACGGGCTTTCATCGCTGCAACTCGACGACGAATGAGGGCGGGACAATCGATGACGAGACGATCGCGTTTTACACCGCCGACCGCGTGACCACGACGTCGTGGGTGTTTCTTGGGCTCACGGCGAATTGCGCCACGTGCCACGATCACAAATTCGATCCCATCACGCAGAAGGATTTTTATGCGATGGGCGCGTATTTTCGAAACACGACGCAGCCCATCAAGGACGGCAACGTGAAGGACACGAAGCCCGTGCTGTATTTGCCGCCGAATGCCGACGAAAAACGCTACACGGAGCTGAATGCGGAGATTCCCAAATTGCGTGACGAGCAGACGCGGTTGCGCGGCGAGGTGGAAAAGAAATTCGAGCCGTGGCTGGCCAGCGTGAAGCCCGATGCGCTGGAGGTGAGTCCGCAAAAGCTGGTGCTGCAGGCGCCGATGGCGGACGGGAAAGGCGACGAGGTAGCGGTGGAAATCGCCTGCTGCACCAACCAAATCAAAGCCTCCGCGCCACTCGCGTGGCAGGATGGCGGCAAGCTGGGGAAAGCGCCGGTGTTTGGAAAGGACGTGCAGATCGATCTCGGGAACGAGGGCAATTTTGAAAAGGACCAGCAATTCACCGTGAGCGCGTGGGTGAAGGTGCCGAAGGATGTGCCGAGTGGCGCGATCGTGGCGCGCTTTGACGACCGCGGCGCGAAGCGGCAGGGGTGGGTGCTTTATTTTGAAGGCAAAAAATTCGGCGTGCGGTTGGCCTCGCCGGAGCCCGCGAGCGAGGTGCGCGTGGTGAGCAAAAAGGAATCGGTGAAGGCGGGCGAGTGGCAGCACGTGGCATTCACATATGGCGGGCAGGGGGCCACCGAGAGCGTGGCGCTGTATGTCGGCGGCAAGCCGGTGCCGATGGTGGCGCCGCCCGCGGCCAAGGCGACGAAGGATCAGCCGGCGGGCCCGCCGAATGGGAAATTGCTCGGGTCGATGCGCGCGAATGTTTCGCTGCGCCTGGGCCGTCGTGAGGTGGCGTCGCCGTTCACGGGCGGCCAGATGCAGGACGTGCGCGTGTATTCCGACAAGCTTTCCCCGGCGCAAATCGGGGCCATTCCGCAGGAGAAAGCGCTGCGAACCGCGCTGGCCGCAGGGGCGAAGCGCACGCCGGAACAGAAAAAGGCGCTGCACGATTTTTACATGGAGAATGGCGATCCCGCGGTGCAGGCGCTCACCGATCGGATGGATGACATGGAGGATGAGTTGACGGCCATTCAGGGCCGCTCGGCGGTCACGCATATTCAGCAGGAGCGCATGGACCATGAGGCGATGTCGCACATCCTCATCCGCGGCCAGTACGACAAGCCGGGCGAAGAGGTGAAGGCGATGGTGTTTTCCGCGCTGCATCCGCTCCCCGCGAATGCGCCGCACAACCGGCTCGGCCTTGGGGAGTGGCTCATCGCGAAAGATAATCCGCTGACGGCGCGGGTGACGGTGAATCGTTTTTGGCAGGAGGTGTTCGGCACGGGTCTCGTGCGGACGAGCGAGGATTTCGGCGCGATGGGCGAGACGCCGTCGAACCAGGAGCTGCTCGACTGGCTGGCGGTGGAATTCCGCGAGTCGGGCTGGGATGTGAAAAAGCTCTTCACGCTCGTGGTGACATCGTCGACGTACCGGCAATCGGCGGTAACGACGCCGCTGAAGCTGGAGCGCGACCCGGCCGATCGACTATTCTCGCGCGGGCCGCGGTTCCGCATGGAGGCGGAGATGGTTCGCGATTATGCGCTCGCCGCGAGCGGGCTGCTTTCGCCGAAAATCGGCGGGCCGAGCGTGAAGCCGTATCAGCCGGAAGGCGTATGGGAGGCGGTGGCCATCACGGGCAGCACGACGCGCTTCTACAAGCAGGACACGGGCGAGTCGCTGTATCGCCGAAGCCTCTACACGTTTTGGAAACGGTCGGCGCCGCCGGCGAACATGGATGTCTTTAACGCGCCCTCGCGCGAGTCCTGCACGGTGCGCCGTGAGCGCACGAACACGCCGCTGCAGGCGCTGGTGACGATGAATGATCCGCAGTTTGTGGAAGCGGGGCGCAAGCTCGCGGAGCTGGCGTTGAAGCAAGGGGGCAACGATCCGGCCAAGGCCATCGATGTCATTGCGGCGCGCGTGCTGCTGCGGCCGCTGCGGCCGGAGGAAAAGGAAATCATTTCCGGCACCTACGCGGATCTGGAGCGACAGTTTGCGCAAACTCCGGAACGCGCGAAGGAGCTGATCGCCGTGGGCGAATCCAAGTCCGACCCGGCTTTGCCCGCGCCGCAACTCGCGGCCATGGCCATGGTCGCCAACCAAGTGCTTTGCCTCGATGAGGCGCTGAACAAGTAATGGCATGACGCATCTTCCAACCCAAGCTTTGATCTTCGCAATCCGCGCGCACGACAGCATTCAGCAGCGGCGCAAGTATACGGACGAACCGTACGTGGTGCACCCGATCCGTGTGGCCACGCTCGTAGCGACGGTGACGAACAAGCCGGAGATCCTCTCCGCCGCGCTACTCCACGATGTGCTGGAGGACGTGACGCCGAAGCGGCCGCACTTTGGCCCGGAGGCCATCCGGGCGACGTTTGGGGAAGAAGTGCTGCGGCTCGTGGAGGAATTGACCGACGTCTTCACGCACGAAGCGTTTCCGCAGTTAGACCGTAAAGAGCGCAAGAAACGCGAGGCGGACCGGCTATCGGGCATCTCGCCGGATGCCCAGCTCGTGAAGCTGGCGGACATGCTGGATAATGGCGGCACGGTGGTCACCGAGGCGCCTGATTTTGCGCGCACTTATTTGTCGGAGAAGGAGCACATTCTTTCGCTGATGCCGCGCCATCCCCAGAACGAAGCCCTGCGCAAGCGGGCGGAGACGCTGCTCGCCGAGGCGAAACGCACGCTGAAATTTTAACCGCACACCCGCATGAATCCGTTCCAAGACTACGTCCGCGCCGAAACCCGCCGGCAGTTTTTTGCCCGCGGCAAAAACGCGCTCGGCTATGCCGCGCTCACCGGTCTGCTCGGCGGGAGTATGAAGCTGTGGGGCGAGGAATTGGCGAAGGGCTCGCTGCCGCACTTTCCGCCGAAGGTGAAGAACATCATTTATCTCCACATGGTCGGCGGGCCGTCGCAGATGGATCTCTTCGATTACAAGCCGGCGATGCGCGATTGGTATGACAAAGACCTGCCCGAGAGCATCCGGCAGGGCCAGCGGCTCACCACCATGACCAGCGGGCAGGCGCGCTTTCCCATCGCGCCGTCGAAGTATGCGTTTCATCAGCACGGCCAGAATGGCATGTGGCTGACCGACATGCTCCCGCACACGGCGAAGTGCGTCGACGACATGGCGTTCATCCGCTCGATGCACACCGACGCGATCAATCACGAGCCGGCCATCACGCTCATGCAAACGGGCAACCAGGTCGGTGGGCGACCCTGCATCGGCTCGTGGGTGAGCTATGGGCTCGGCTCGATGAACCACAACCTGCCGACGTTCGTGGTGCTCGTGGCGACGCCGACGAACCAGGAGCAAAACCAGGCCATCTCCGCGCGCTTGTGGAGCAGCGGCTTTTTGCCGGGCGAACATGCGGGCGTGAGTTTCCGCAGCGCGGGCGATCCGATTTTGTACATCAACAATCCGCCGGGCCTCAGCTCCGACTTGCGCCGCCGCCAGCTCGATGGGCTGAAGCAGCTCAACGAAATGAACTACGCCACGGTGGGCGATCCGGAGACGCACACGCGCATCCAGCAATTCGAGATGGCGTTTCGCATGCAATCGAGCGTGCCGGAGCTCACCTCGGTGGCGAATGAGCCGGCGAGCACGTATGCGCTCTACGGTGATGAAGCGAAGAAGCCCGGCTCCTTTGCCTACAGCGCACTGCTCGCGCGGCGGCTGGTGGAGCGTGGCGTGCGCTTTGTGCAGATCTATCACAACAACTGGGACCACCACGCGAATCTCGGCGGGCGCATGCCGTTTCAGTGCAAGGACGTGGATCAGGCGACGTATGGGCTCATCCAGGACCTCAAATCGCGCGGGCTTTTCGAGAGCACGCTGATCATCTGGGGCGGCGAGTTTGGGCGGACGATCTACAGCCAGGGCGGCTTGTCGCATGAGAACTATGGGCGGGATCACCATCCGCGCTGCTTCACGATGTGGATGGCGGGCGGGGGCGTGAAGAGCGGCACCATCCATGGAGAGACGGACGATTTCTCGTACAACATCGTGAAGGATCCGGTGCACGTGCACGATTTCCACGCGACGATCCTGCATCTGCTGGGCATCGACCACGAACGGTTCACGGTGAAGGTGCAGGGGCTGGATGCGAAGCTCACGGGCGTGGAGCCGGCGAAGGTGGTGAAGGCGGTGCTGGCGTGACGGGTTCTCCTTTTTAAGGAGCAGCGAAAAAGATGACGTAGCTGCGACCGGAAGGTCGCGGACGTTTGTCCAATTGCCGTGCGAATGTCCGCGACCTTCCGGTCGCAGCTACGTGGTTTGCGCGCGGTATCCGAATTTTGAGAGGTCAAAGCGTGTCTTTCCGCTCAGGGCGAGTTCTGTGAGCGCCTCACCCACGGCGGCGGAATGTTTGAAGCCGTGACCGGAACAGGCGGAGGCCATCCAGACGCGGTCGGATTCCGGGTGCCGATCGATGATGAATCGTGATTCCGGAAGGACCGTGTATTTGCAGGCCACAGCGCGGACGCAGTGCGGGGAGATGCGCAGGTGCGGGGAGGCGGCGGCGTGCATCGTGCGGATTTCGTCTTCGGTAACCTCCGTGCTCATGGCGTCGGGTTCCACGGATTGTTCGAATTGTTCTCCCGCGATTTTCAGGCCGCCGCCGGCGCCATTCATGGCAGGGAAACCGTAGAACATCTCGGCGCCGGGTTCCGGCAGCCGGATGAAGACGGGCATGCGATCGGGTGTGAATTGCTCGAAGGGGCCTTCCGGCTCGAACCAAAAGAGTATCTGCCGGAAAACCCGCGCCTGTTGCAGCGGCGCGAATCCCGGCATCCACGCGCCGGCGCTGAGAATGAGCCGATCGGCAGCGTAGCGGCCATGTTCCGTCTCCAGTTCCACACCGTTGCCGGAAGCTTTCCAGCGGAGGATGCGCTCCCCGGTGCGCAATTCCGCGCCGTGCCGTCGGGCCATTTCGATCTGCGCAGCGATACAGGCCTCGGGATGCACGTAGCCCGCGCTGGGTTCGAGGCAGCCGCGTTCGTCGCCGCGCCAGTGAAATTGAGGAAATCGCTCCTGCAGCGTGGGTGCTTCGAGCACCTCGTGCTCGAGTCCGGCCGCGCGGGCCACGTCGATGGTGGTTTGCAAAAAATCCGTGGCGCCGTGGGTCACGCCCGTGGCTGCGGCGCGGCCGAAGATCAGCCCGCCGACCTGCCGGAGGAGCGTGCGTGCGGTGGCCGCTTCCAATTCGCGCCAGATTTCGTGGGAGCGCCGGGCGAATGGCAAATACTCCGCGCCTTCGCCGAGCGCGAGGCGGGTGATGCGCGTGTCGCCATGCGAAGAGCCGCGGTCGTGGGGCGGATGAAACCGATCGATGCCGAGCACCTTCGCGCCGCGGCGGGCGAGTTGGTACAGTGCGGCGCTGCCGACGGCGCCGACGCCGGCGACGATGATGTCGTAGCTGGTGGTGGAAGGCGGCACCGAGCGAAGATGGCGGGTGGAATGATTTCGGCCAGGCGCAAGAAGGATGGATCTGTTTGAATTTAGCCGAAGGCAGGAGCCTGCGGTCCGCAAGCTCCCGCTTGCGGCGACGAGTTGCTCGACCTTCGGCTCCCGGTGCGAAATGATTAGCTATGCAGAAGGTTAATTCCAACACACTCGCCGAGGACACGTGGGCCTCGCCGAAGGGTAAATTTGCGGGGGCGGGGAAGGAGATTTCGGAGGCGCTGGGACGGAAGCCGCAGTCGACCGACTTGATGGAGCGGCATCCATTTGACGTGGAAATCCTGCGCATTCCGCCGGGCAAGATGCCATATCCGTTTCATACGCACAGCGCGCAGTGGGAATTTTACCACGTGATCTCCGGACGCGGACTGGCGCGCGATGCGCAGGGAACGACGCCCATCGAGGCGGGGGACGCTTTCATTTTCAAGCCTGGCGAGCCGCACCAACTCATCAACAACAGCACGGGGGACCTCATCATCTACGTGGTGGCGGATAATCCCATCGGCGAAGCCAACTACTACCCTGATAGCGGCAAGTGGGCGGTGCGCCTGCCGGAGCGGCGGGTGCTGCGCGGCGAGGCGCTGGAATATTATGATGGCGAAGAATAGTTAGCCAAGGAAACTATTTCCTCAGGCAGCAATTGCGTTCTCTCGTTCCCGCAAGGACGTTCAATCCGCGGAGGGCCTGATTGGCCGATACTCGGAGGATGTTGACGAATCTTCCGCAGCCATGCGCGGGCTCGAATGTCGGGCCGAAGCTGGGCCGTGCCGGTGTGAAAGTGCCGGCGGCGCGGGGGATTTAGCAGCGATCTCCCGGGGCACCTACTATGTGGATCGTCCGACTAGCTCTTCGCCGTCCTTACACCTTCGTGGTGGCCGCGCTGATTTTGTTGCTGATGACGCCTTACGTCATCCGCAAGACGCCGACGGACATTTTTCCGTCCATCGACATCCCGGTGGTGTCGGTTATCTGGCAGTATGCCGGCCTGAGCTCGCAGGAGATTGAGCAGCGCATCCTCTACAATCACGAGCGCTCGCTCTCGGCGACGGTGAACGACATCGAGCACATTGAGTCGAACTCCTACAACGGCGTCGGCATCATCAAAGTCTTCTTCCAGCCGGGCGCGAACGTAGACGCGGGCGTGGCGCAGCTGACCGCGGTGGCGCAGACCATCATTCGGCAGATGCCGCCGGGGCAGACGCCGCCGCTGATCATTCGCTACAATGCGTCGACGGTGCCCATCCTGCAATACAGCCTCTCCAGCCAGAAGCTGAGCGAGCAGGAGGTGGCGGACCTCACGCTGAACCAGGTGCGCGTGGGCTTGATCAGCATCCCCGGCGCGCAAATCCCGTGGCCGTATGGCGGACGCCAGCGCACGGTGGTGGTGGATCTGAACCTCACCTTGTTGAAGGCAAAGAATCTGCGTCCGCAGGATGTGGTGGACGCGGTGAACGCGCAGAACCTGATCCTGCCCGCGGGCACGGCGAAGATCGGCTCCACGGAATACAACATTGAGGTGAACAGCAGCCCGAAGATCCTGGAGGATCTCAACAACCTGCCGGTGAAGACGGTGAACGGCGCCACGATTTACGTGCACGACGTGGCGCAGGTGCATGACGGCTTTAACCCGCAGACCAACATCGTGCGCATGAATGGCCAGCGCGGCACGCTGATCACCATCATGAAAAGCGGCAATGCTTCCACGCTCGACGTGGTGGCGGGGATCAAGGAGCAGCTCCCGAAGACCATGGCGACGGTGAGCCCGGACCTGGAGGTAAAGGAGTTCGCCGACCAGTCGCTCTTCGTGCGCGCGGCCATCAATGGCGTGTTGAAAGAAGGCGCGATCGCGGCGGCGCTGACATCGATCATGATTTTGCTCTTCATCGGCTCGTGGCGCAGCACGGTGATCATCGCGCTGTCCATCCCCCTGAGCGTGCTCTCGTCCATCGCCATCCTCAGCGCGCTGGGCCAGACGATCAATTTGATGACGCTCGGTGGCTTGTCGCTGGCGGTGGGCATCCTGGTGGACGACGCCACGGTGGAGATCGAAAACGTTCACCGGCAGATGGCCATGGGCAAGCCGCTCATCCGGGCCATTCTCGACGGCGCGCAGGAAATCGCGCTGCCCGCGTTCGTCAGCACGCTGTGCATCTGCATCGTGTTTGTGCCGATGTTCTTCCTCGCGGGCGTGGCGAAGTTCCTCTTCGTCCCGCTGGCCGAGGCGGTGATCTTCGCGATGATCGCCAGCTACGTGCTCTCCCGCACGCTGGTGCCCACGCTGGTGATGTGGTTTTATCGGAATTCGCCGTTCCACGGCCACGACGCCATGGACGCGCCGCCGCCGCGCGGATGGTCGGCGCCGTTCGTCATGGTCCAGCGCGCGTTTGAGCGGGGCTTCATCGCCTTCCGCGATGGCTACCGGGCGCTGCTTTCCTTCATCCTCGAGCATCGCCGCATCTTCGCCACGGCCTTCCTTTTCTGCTGCCTGGGGTCGCTCGCACTGGTGCCGCAGCTTGGCCAGGATTTCTTCCCCACGGTCGACGGCGGCCAGTTTCGCCTGCACCTGCGCGCCCGGAGCGGCACGCGCATCGAGGAATCCGCGCGGCTCGTCGAGCGCGTGCAGCAGGTCATTCGCGAAGTGATCCCGAAGGAGGAGCTCAGCGGTGTGCTCGACAACATCGGCATCCCGTTCTCCGGCATCGCGCTGAGCTACAGCAACAGCGGCGTCATCGGGACCGGCGATGCGGATATCCTCGTTTCGCTGAATCCGGACCATCACCCGACCGATGACTACGTGCGCGCGCTGCGGGTGCGCCTGCTGCAGGATTTTCCGGGGGTGATGTTTTACTTTCAGTCGGCGGATATTGTGAGCCAGACGCTGAACATGGGTCTGCCTGCGCCGTTCGACATCCAAATCGCCGGGCGCGATCAAGACGCCAACCGGCTCGTGGCCGCGCGGCTGGCGGCGAAGATCCGGCAAGTGCCGGGCGCCGTGGACGTGCGCGTGCAGCAGCCGAACGATCTGCCCGGGCTCAAAGTCAACGTCGACCGCGATCGCGCCGGCGAAATCGGCCTCAGCGAGCGCGACGTGGCGAACTCAGTGCTGCTCAGCCTCAGCGGCAGCGGCCAGGTGCAGCCCACCTACTGGCTGAACCCGATGCTCGGGATTCAATACGTGGTGAACATTCGCGCGCCCGAGCACGTGATGGATTCCATCGGCGCCCTGGAGGCGATTCCCGTGAGCGGCGGCCGCGTGGGGCAGGGGGATGGCCAACTCTTGACTAACGTTGCGACGTTGCAGCGCAACCAAAGCCCGCCGGTGATATCGCATTACAACGTGATGCCCGTCATCGACGTCTACGGCGGCGTCAGCGGGCGCGATCTCGGCGCCGTGATGCAAGACATCATGCCGCTGATCGAGCAGGCGAAAAAGGATTTGCCGAAGAACGCCAAAGGCCAGCCCTCGAGCATCATCTTTGTGCGCGGACAATCCGAGACCATGCAGAGCAGCTATTTCGGATTGGGGGTGGGTCTCGTCGGCGCCATCATTCTCATCTACCTGCTGCTGGTCATCAATTTCCAGAGCTGGCTCGATCCGCTGATCATCGTCAGCGCCCTGCCGGGCGCGCTGGCCGGCGTCGCCTGGGGCCTGTGGGTCACGCACACCACGCTCAGCGTGCCGGCGCTCATGGGCGCGATCATGAGCCTCGGCGTGGCCACGGCGAACTCCATTCTGATCGTGAGCTTTGCCCGGCAACGGCTGCACGAGGGGCTTTCGTCCGTGGCCGCGGCCCTTGAATCGGGCTCCACGCGTCTGCGCGCGGTGATCATGACCGCCCTGGCCATGATCGCCGGCATGCTGCCGATGAGCCTGGGGCTTGGCGAAGGTGGCGAGCAAAACGCGCCCGTGGGCCGCGCCGTGATCGGCGGACTGCTCGTCGCCACGCTCGCGACCCTTTTCTTCGTCCCGACGGTGTTCGCCATTTTCCATCGCCGCAGCAAACCGCCGGTCGTCGATCCCGAACTCGAGGAAGCCACCGCGGAGCCCGCCGCCGCCGCCGCCCATTAATCCAGCCATGAATTCCAATACTGATTTCTTTCAAGCAAACCCGCCCGCGCAGGATGATACGCCCGTGGAAAATCCGTCGCCAAAAACACCTGCGGAGCACGAGCCGTCACCGAAGGGTCCGCGCCCGCGTGTGGGCCTCCTCATCTTTGTCGGCCTGCTGGCGGTGGCGGGCGCTTTTGCCGCGGGCTATTTCCCGCGCCGGGCCGATCGCACACGGGTGCTCGAAGATTCGCGCTCGCTGGCCTTGCCCACGGTGGCGGTGGCGCATCCCGCACCGGCCAAGGCGGCGCCGGCACTGACGCTTTCCGGCGAGCTGCGCGCGCTCGCGGAAACCTCGATTTACGCTCGTGCCAGCGGCTTCGTCCATGCTTGGACGGTGGACCTGGGCGCTCACGTCGAAGCAGGACAAGTCCTGGCCGAGCTCGATACCCCGGAATTGAACCGTCAATTGGCGCAGGCCCGTGCGGAACTGGCGCAGGCCGAGGCCGCGAGCGCGCTCGCTGAGGTCACCGCCAAGCGCTGGCGGGAGATGCTCACCAACAAAGCGGTGAGCACGCAGGAGACCGACGAAAAGGTCGCCGACCTCGCGCTCAAGAAAGCCACGGTGGAAGCGTCGCGCGCCAATGTGCAGCGGCTCGAGGAACTGCTCAGCTTCAACAAAATCACCGCGCCTTTTTCCGGTACGATCACGATTCGGCAATTGGACGTGGGCCAGCTCGTGACCGATGGTGCGAATCGTGAGCTGTATCGCATCGCGAAAACCGACAAGCTGCGCGTCTTTGTGCGCGTGCCGCAAAGCTATGCGCGCGCCGTGACCGTGGGGCAGACCGCGGAACTCACCGTGCCGGAGATTCCGGGCCGGAAGTTTGCCGGCAAGATCGTGCGCAGTGCAGGGGCCTTTGATGCGTCGTCGCGCACGCTGCTCACCGAAATCGAAGTGGACAACAGCAAGGACGAACTGCTGGCCGGCAGCTACGCGCTGGTGCGCCTCACCGATGCGCATCCCGAGGCCGCGCTCACGCTGCCCTCGGCGACGCTGCTGTTCCGTCCCGAGGGTGTGCTCGTCGCGGCGGTGGTCGATGGAAAAATCGTGATGCACCTCGTCACGCTGGGCCGCGACTTTGGCGCAACCATGGAGATTCTCGACGGCGTCACGCCGAAGGACGCGGTGATTGTGAATCCACCCGACTCCGTGGCGGATGGCATGGAAGTGCGCATCGCCGCGCCGAAGACGCCAGGGGCGTAATTGGGAGCGTCGCTGTCGGAATGATGGGGCAGTGAATGCGGGATCGGTTTGCAACCGGTCAGGGACGCCCTGCGCCTACGGAAGCGGTGGCGAAGCCCGCTGCCGCAAATCAGCTTCACCAATTCGCACTCCCCCTCGCTCCGCTCGCCCGCGACCGGTTGAAAACCGGTCCCACGTTCACCGCCCCGAGGCATGGTCACTCAATTGCTGCCTGGACGACTGCGGGATGTACCATCACTCGGCATGATGGCTGCTATTGGTTACGGCAGAGCATTTGCAAACATTCAGAAAACAAGCACTTGCGTGTTTAGAAAATTCCAATATATTGGAGCCACATACAGCGTGATGTTAGAGCGTGTTCGTTGATTCCGGGCGGCCCTTAGCGGGGCACCGTCGCACGCCGGGGTACGGAGCGCGGTTCTCTCCAGAGCCGAGCGCAACAAAAATCAACCGATGAAAACAGGGTATCTATTGGACATGGACGGGGTCATTTACCGGGAGAATCATTTGATCCCGGGAGCGGCTGAACTGGTGGAGGCGTTTATCGAGACGTCGACGCCATTCCTCTTTCTCACTAATAACTCGGCGCCGACGCCCAGCGATTTGGTGGTGAAGCTTCGTCATCTCGGAATTCCGAACCTCAGCCCGCGGCATTTTTACACCGCGGCGCTCAATACGGCCGACTTTCTCTCGGAGATGCACCCCAACTGCACGGCCTACGTGATTGGCGATGCCGGCATCTCCGACGCGCTACAGGAAAAGCAGATCGCCAATGACAGCATCGCGCCCGACTACGTCGTGGTGGGCGAGGGCCATGTGGCCATGGAGAAAGTTTTGAAGGGACACGAACTGGTTGAAAAAGGGGCGCGGCTCGTCGCCACGAATCCCGACAACTGGTGTCCGGTCACGGCCAATTCCACCCGGCCCGGAGCCGGTGCGCTCGCGGCATTCCTCGAGGCCAGCACCGGCTGCCGAGCCTACTATCTCGGCAAACCGAATCCATACATGTTCAACAAGGCGCATCAGCGCCTGGGGCGCAGCGTGGAGACAGTGGTGATGGTCGGCGACACGATGGAGACGGACATCCGCGGCGGCATCGAAGCCGGGATGCAAGCGCACCTCGTGCTCACGGGGTCCACACCGCTCGATAGTTTGCTCAGCTACGTTTACCAGCCCACGCGCATTCTCGCGAGCGTGGCGGACCTGGTGCCCGAGGTGCGTTCGGGTGTGCCGAGCGCCTGCCTGAGCGTGCCGGCGGTGGCTAAAAATGGCCATCCCGCGCGCCATGGTGCACGGCATCAGACCGAAGACGCGAAGGTGCACCGCCCGCGCCCGGCGATGACGAAGTAGGTTTTTTGGACTGCGGTGGCAGAGCGAAGCGGCGACACCGCTTTGGCGCCCCGGAAGAAAGGAATGAGCGGGGACTGGCGATCGAACGCTCCCGAGGGATTCCAACGTCGCTCTCCGCAGTCTTCCGGCGGCACGATTTCGGAGCCGCTCCCGGCTTTTCGAAAAGCGGTGTGGCGCTTCGCTTCCCGCCGCAGTCCAAAATAGCCACTCGCCACCTCAGCAAACGTTCGCTACACGCCGGGCCATGTCGAAATCGCTCGCCTGGACCGTCTGGGCCGTCACGGCCACGTTCCTCGGACTCTTCTTTGCGTGGCCGCTGGTTCTCACGCTGCAGCGGGCGTTTTTCGACGCGGACAGCCACTTCACCCTGGCATACATCGGCGAGGTTTTTAAAAATCCGATCTACCTCGAAGGGCTGCGCAATTCCTTCTTCCTCGGGCTGGCGACCACCACGGTGACGCTGCTGATCGCGCTGCCGCTGGCGCTGATTTCGGATCGATTCGATTTCCCCGGGAAGAAGGCGCTCACGGCGGTGGTGCTGGTGCCGATGATCCTGCCGCCCTTCGTCGGCGCCATCGGGCTGCGCCAGATGTTCGGGCAATTTGGCGCGTTCAATGCCCTGCTGCAACACATCGGGCTGCTCGCGCCGGGGCATACCGTCGACTGGCTGGGCGGCGGACAATTCTGGGGCGTGGTGCTGGTGCAATCGCTCAACCTTTACCCGATTCTCTTTCTCAATCTCACCGCCGCTCTCGCCAATGTGGACCCCGCCATGGAGGAGGCCGCGGCGAATCTGGGCTGCACGGGATTTCGGCGATTCCGCCGCATCACGCTGCCGCTGATCATGCCGGGCGTGTTTGCGGGCGGGACGATTGTTTTCATTTTCGCATTCACCGAACTCGGCACGCCGCTGGTCTTTGACTACACGCGCTGCGCGAGCGCGCAGATTTTCCAAAGCATCAAGGAAATCTCCGGCAACCCGATGCCCTTTGCGCTGGTCGCGGTGATGCTCTCGGCCACGCTGCTGCTGTATCTCACCAGCAAATTTGTTTTTGGCCGCAGCCAGCACGCCATGATGGCCAAGGCGACGACCGCCGGCGGCGCCCGCACGTTGCGCGGCGCGCCCGCATGGCTCTGCACGCTGGGTTTTACGGGCATTACGCTGTTTGCGCTGCTGCCGCATATTGGCGTGGTGCTCGTGAGTTTCTCGGGGGATTGGTACCATTCGGTGCTGCCGGGCCAATTCACCACGGAGCATTACCAGGCGGCGCTCGGCCATTACCTCACGGTGCCGAGTATCATCAACTCGCTGAAGTACGCTTCGCTCAGCGTGGCGTTCGACATCGTGCTCGGGCTGGCCATTGCGTATGTCATTGTGCGCACCAAGCTGCCGGGGCGCTCGCTGCTGGATGCGCTGGCGATGCTGCCGCTCGCGGTGCCGGGGCTGGTGCTGGCGTTTGGCTATCTTGGTATGACGCAGCCGGGGACGCTTTTCGAGGCGCTGAATCCGGGCAAGGATCCCACGCTGCTGCTCGTCATCGCGTACGCCATCCGACGTCTGCCGTACGTGGTCCGCAGTGCCGTGGCTGGGCTGCAACAAACGAGCGAGACCCTCGAGGAGGCGGCGCAAAATCTGGGCTGCCCGCCGGTGCGCACGCTGCGGCGTATCACTTTCCCGCTTATCGCCGCGAACGTGCTCGCGGGCGGATTGCTGGCCTTCAGCTTCGCGATGCTGGAAGTGAGCGACTCGCTGATCCTCGCGCAGCGGCAGAGCGATTTTCCGATCACCAAGGCGATTTACGAACTCTTCAATATGATTGGGGACGGCAAATACCTCGCCGCCGCGCTGGGGGTTTGGGCGATGTGCTTTCTCGGACTCACCATTGGTATCGCCAGCAAGGTGCTGGGGAAGAAGCTGGGGGCGCTATTTCGAGCGTAGCTGGCGAATTCTTCGCGAATTCCCCTTGCCAGCCGAGGGCATCCCCGCTTTTCTGTCCGGCCCTGAAATTGCTCGCGTGGCGGAATTGGCAGACGCGTATGACTCAGGATCATATGGGGAAACCCGTGGAGGTTCGAGTCCTCTCGCGAGCACCAAATTCCACCCCGGAATGCACTCCCAAAGCGGGAGTGTTGGAGAGGCTGCGGGCCGTAGATAAATAGGCCGTATACGGCCTATAGGCCCGATCGATTGAGCGTCTAGCCTACTCCGCTCCCACCATCCGGAGCATCTCTTCACCGGTGCTCGCGCGCTTGAGCATATCGGCGAGATATTTGTCGAGATTGGGAAGGCGTGGGGCCGTGGCGAGCGCGTTCGGATTTTCCAGGCGCGAGAAGAGCATGCGCTTCACTTTGCTCATGCCCGCGATGCCTTCGCCGTAGCCGCCGGGTTTGTTGGATGACCAATAGTGCACGGCGACCTCGCCTTTTTCCGTCTGCGTCATGCCGAGGAAAATCACGGAGTGGCCGCGCTCGTGGCAGCCGATTTCATCGTTCCACCAAATCTTCAAAAAGTCGCCCGGCCGCGCGGAGAGCGGGTTCGTGAAATTTTGTCCGGCGCCGAGCTCGTGGAAAAGCCGCGCGGTGCCGGGGCCATTCGCATTCCAGCGGCCCCACACGCCTTCGCCGTCGCGCTGCCGGTGGACGAGCAGCGCCTGCATGGTGGGCTCGGAAAGTGTGACGCGGTTCGCCTGCTGCAGCCGCTCCATCGCGATGAGGAACACGAGATAGGTTGCTTCGGAGCAGAAGCTCGGGCGGGCCAGCTCGGGAGCCACGGCGAGCTGCTTTTCGGAAATGGTGATGGCCTTGCAGAGGAGATCCATCGTGGCCTGATCGGCTTTGTAGCTGCCGCCTTGCGGGACCATTTGGATGCTATCCAAAATCAATTCATTGAGCGACGTGATGAGGCGCGAGCGATCCGCGACGGCGTAGATGGGGAGGCCCTGCGGCGCTTTGCGAGAAGCGCCAGGGGTGGCACCAAGTTCCGGCAGGAGGGCGGCATCGGCGGCTTCGGCATTGGCCAAACGGCGCGGTGGAGCGGAAATGGGATTGAAGGACGGCGCGCCGAGCGCTTGCGGCGCGATCTCGGCCGGGTGCGTCGCCGCCGCGGCGGCGATGGAGGGGCGGGGCACTTCATCCGGAACCGCGGCTCGGGCCGCCGCAGAGATGGGCTCCGGATCGGAATCAGCCGGCGAGCTGGCGGGGATGCTGGAAATTTCCAAGGACGGCGCGGCGACGCGCGGAGGAGGGGCCGGCGCTGCGGGGGCGGCCACGACGCGAGAGCCGGGCATCAGTGCGATGCGCTCGACGCCGTCATTGTCCATCGCCGATCCACGCAAAGCGCCGGTTCGTTCCGGCCGTGCCACCAGCGCTCTGGGAATAGGCATCAGTTTGCCCGAAGGAGCACCCCGCATTTCCGTGGGTGAAATCACCGAGGGTTCCGAGGGCTCGCCGGAAGGAGCCGCCTTTGCCGCCACGGGGGGCGAGGCTTTGGCCACCTGGCTCCGGGCGTACGCGCGCGCCTCGGCGAGAGGCGTCGCCGCTTTGTCCGCTCCGGGCGGAGCAGAGGCTTGCCGCTGCTCGGTTTTGGAACACGAGGCGCAAACGAGCAGCAGCGCGGCGGTGGCGAGTCGGAAGGACATTAAGACCCTTAATATGAAGCGAAAAGGGTGCCGTTTCCAGTAGTTGTTTGGCTACCATAGCTTTCCACCCGGTTTGGCCTGTGGCGCGGAAGCTATTTTTCCCCGCGTTCCACCTTAATCCCCTGGGTGGCGGCCCATTGGTGAAGGTCGCGGCGCTGGATGGCATTGGCCATGAGGTCAGGGAACAGATTGGGCGTGCAGGCAAAGGACGGGACGCCGAGGGAGGTGAAGGTGCCGGCGACCTCGTGGTCGAAACACGGGGCTCCGGAATCGTCGAGGGCGAGGAGGGTGATCATATTCACGCCGCTTCCGGCGATGGCGGCTACCCGTTTGTAGAGATCCGCCTTGCTGCCGCCCTCGATGAGGTCGCTGATGAGCACGAAGATGGTTTCCGAGGGGCGGGCGATGAGCGTTTGGCAATAGGTGACCGCGCGGTGAATATCGGTGCCGCCGCCGAGTTGGGCGCCGAAGAGCACCTCCACGGGATCGGAAAGTTTTTCGGTCATGTCCACGACGGCAGTGTCGAAGAACACCAGCGAGGTGCGGACGGCGCGCAGCGAGGCCATCACAGCGGCCATCACCCCGGAGTAAACGATGGAGTGGGCCATGGAGCCGCTTTGATCCACGCAGAGGATGATGTCGCGCAAGGCGGTGGTCTTGCGGCCAAAGCCGATGCGCGTCTCGGGCACGATGGTTTGGTAGTCGGGCTGATAGTGCTTGAGATTGGCGCGGATGGTGCGCGGCCAATCGATCTCGTTGTGGCGCGGACGACGATTCCTTGCGGAGCGATTCAGGCTTCCCGTGATGGCCTGGCGGAGCGGGTTCGCGAGACGGCGCTCCAATTCCTCCACCACGCGGCGCACCACGAGGCGCGCGGTGGCTTTGGTTTTCTCGGGAATCACGGCGTTGAGCGAGAGCAGGGTGCCGATGAGATTCACGTCGGGCTCCACGGTTTCCAGCATCTCGGGCTCGAGCAGCAGGCGCTTCAGGTCGAGGCGTTCCATGGCGTCCTTCTGCATCACCTGCACGACGGATTTTGGAAAAAATTCGCGGATATCGCCGAGCCAGCGCGAGACGTTGGGGGCGGAAGCGCCGAGTCCGGCCTTGCGGCGGTTGGCGCGGCCTTCTTCTCCACCATCGTCGTAGAGCGCGGAGAGGGCGGCATCGAGCCGGAGATCGTTTCCGGTCAATTGACAGCCGGTGCCATCGGTGTTGCGCTCACCGCCGAGCACCAGCCGCCAGCGGCGGACGCGTTCTTCGTTGGAAATGGGAGTCATTGGGAAGGTGCGGTGGTGGCGGTGCCAAGGAGCGCGGCCAACGTGGGCAGGAGGCGAGTGGCGCGCTCGAGATCGATGTCTTCGTCGGGGGCGGCGCCCGCTGCCGGGGTGGCCGTGGTTTGCGGGCGCTTGGCGAGTTCGCCCATTTGCCGGCGCTCCGGTGCGGCAAAGGCGGAAAAGGTGCGGCGCAACAGCGGAAGCACCTCGGTGAAATGATCGATGGTCAGCGCGGCGAGCCAGCCGTCGAGCAGATTCCACAGTTCGATCTGGTGCAGCAGCACGAGTCCGCTGCTGCCGAGGAAACCTTCGATCCAGGCGGCGGCCTGCGCGGGTGCACTGGCGCGGGACAGGTGGCGCGAAAGGCGCAGCGCGGCATCATCCACGGCGAGGTGGCCGTCGTCGAGAAGCAGGCGCGTGCTGCGGCCCGCGAGCAGGCCGTGCAGCGTGTCGTCGTCCGCCAGCCGTTGCAGCGTCAGGTGCCATGGAGCGAGGAGCGCGTCATCGGCCAGCGTGGAAAGGGCGCTGTGAGTCCCGGCGATGTGCGCCAGCATCGCGGCAGCAGCCTCGTCATTGAGCGAGGAGCAGGCGGGGGCGAGGCCGGCGCAGATGCGCGCGACGAGGCCGGAAACGATGTGGCCGACCATCGAGGCGTCGGTCTGCCGGACATTGCCGTAGCGCAGGACCGAGGCGAGGGGCGGGAGCGCAGCCATGAGATGGCCGACGTCGCTGGTGAGCGCGGCCTGGTTTTCGAGCTGCCGCATCGTGTGGTCGATGGCTTCGGGCAGCTCGGCCACGAGCAGCGTTTCCACCAGCGCGGTTAGCTCCGGCAGCCTCCCACAGGCCGAGGCGCGATCGATCGTGAAACGCGTCGCGGCTTCGAGAATAGTGTTGCCCCACGGCGCACCTTCAATGAGTGCCACCTCCAATTCGGGCTCCCAGCGCAGACGCCACGCTTCCTTGAACGTCCCTTTGCCGCGCGCCGTCTGCAGTTCACCCCACGTGACCTTGAGCAGGCGGAGACGGTGCAGCAGCCGGCTGCGGTCGAGATCATTGGGTTTGCGCAGATCGAGCTCCAGCGTGCGATCCAATGCCTCGGGCGGGAGCCGCAGGCGTTTCGTCTCCTTTTGAAAATCGCGCTGCAGCGGCACCTGAGGCGCTTCCTCCGGCACGCCACCGAGCGCCTCACCGACAATGAGGCGTTCGTGGATGAGCGCCATGGCCGTGCCGCCGCCGAAGCAAAAGACAGCCTGGGCCGCATCATTGAACTCCGTGAGCCCGGGCGCCACGTGGCCGCGCAGGACGGCTGCGGTGTCGGCGAGGCGGGTGGCTTCGATGATACTCGCCGTGGAACTTTCCAGATCCTCGGCGCGGAGCAGGTGCGCGACGCGCGTCATCCAGCGGATGGCCAGTTCCTCCCGGCGGGGCAGTTTCCAAAGCTGTTCGTAGTAGCCCGGCGAGTGCACGCCGGCGCCGTAGCCGCTCGCGTACGTCAGCCGGCGATGCGTCCACGGCAGCCACGTCGCCGCCACGGCGACCTTCGGCATGCCGCGCAAAATCTCGGCGTCACTTTTCGCCGTGGGCATCGTCGCGAGCGCCGGGGTATGCCATGCGCCACAGACGACGGCGATGTGCTCGTGTCCTTCCTTCTGCACCTCGCGAATCGTCTGCCGCATCCAGGCCTCGCGCCGCGCCTCCATCGGATCGAGAGGATGCTCTTCGCGCAAAGCCGTCATTAACTCCAACACTGCCTTAAACACTTCCGGGCCGGAGTGCTGCTTTTCAAATTGCTCTTCCCACCAACGCTCGTGGTCGGCGTAGCCCGCCGCTTCCGCCAGCAGCGCCAGCGGGTCCTGGCGCATCGTTGCTGCCGGATCTTCGGGGGCCGGTCCATTTTCCGTGGGGGCCGGCTCTTCTGTGGAAACCGGGCCGGCAGTGGTGGCTTCCCCGGCGGCATCTGCCGGAGCATTTTCCGCCGCTTCCGCGGCAGCGAGGAACTTCTCCCGTTCTTCCTCCTCCAACGCGAACCGATGCCGCTGCGGCAAGTCCATGAACCGCACCGGCACCTGGTTGGCGAGGGCCCAGCGCATGGCCTGCCATTCGGGCGAGAATTCCGCGAACGGATAGAAGGCTGCGTATTTCGGCGCATCGGGTCGGTACACCAGCAGAGAGATGGGCGGACGCATCCCCGCATGCGCGGCGAGCGCGATGAGATCGTCCGCATCCGGCGGGCCTTCAATCAAGAGCATTTGCGGGCGCACCGCCTCCAACGCGTTGAGCAAACTACGCGCGGAGCCCGGCCCATGGTGTCGAATGCCGAGGAGGTGAACGGTCGCCGCCGCGCCTTTGGCTGGGGATGATTCGCTCATGGCTGATCCCGTCCGCTAGCTAATCTCCCGGCACGCGCGATACAGGTCTTTCCAGCCGTCGCGCTCTTTCACCACGGTTTCGAGGTATTCCTGCCACACGACTTTGTCCTGCACGGGATCCTTTACCACGGCACCGAGAATGCCGCCGGCCAGATCCGGGGCCTTGAGTGCACCATCGCCGAAATGCGCGGCGAGACTCAGGCCTTGGTTCATGACGGAAATGGCCTCGGCGGTACTCAGCGTGCCGCTGGGCGATTTCAATTTGGTCTTTCCGTCGGCGGTCGCGCCGGAGCGCAATTCCCGGAAGATGGTGACCAGGCGGCGGACTTCCTCGATGGCCGGCGGCTCGGCCGGAATCTCGAGCGCGCGGCCGAGGCTGGCCACGCGGCTGCGCACGATTTCCACTTCCTCCTCCACGGTCTCGGGCAGCGGCAAAACCACGGTATTGAAGCGGCGCTTCAGCGCGCTGGAGAGCTCGTTCACGCCTTTGTCGCGGTCGTTGGCCGTGGCGATCACATTGAAGCCTTTGCTGGCTTGCACCTCGGCGTTGAGTTCGGGAATCGGGAGCGTTTTTTCCGAAAGAATGGTGATGAGCGAGTCCTGCACGTCGGCGGGAATGCGCGTCAATTCTTCCACGCGCGCAAGGCGGCCTTCGCGCATGCCGCGCATAATCGGGCTGGGGACGAGCGCCTCGAGCGACGGGCCCTTTGCGAGCAAGTGCGCATAGTTCCAGCCGTAGCGCACGGCTTCCTCCGTGGTGCCGGCGGTGCCTTGCACGAGGAGCGTGGAATCGCCGCTGATGGCCGCGGCGAGATGCTCGGAAACCCACGATTTGGCCGTGCCGGGGACGCCAAGCAGCAGCAGCGCGCGATCGGTGGCGAGCGTGGCCACGGCGATTTCGATGACGCGTTTCTGACCGATGTACTTCGGCGAAATTTTCATGCCGCCCACGGTGCCGCCGAGCAGATAAGTCGAGGCAGCCCAGGGCGAGAGCTTCCAGTTTGGCGGTTTCGGTTTGTCGTCATGCTTGGCGAGGGTGGCGAGTTCCTCGGCAAATTGATTTTCAGCGTGAGCGCGGAGAACGGAGGTGGACATGGCTTAGGATTGGGAAAGAGCGGTGAGGGCTTCGTGGCGGAAGCGGAGCAAATCGACGACGGCCTGCACGCCTTCCTGGGCAACGGGCCAGCCTTCGAGCGCTTCGGGCAGCATGGCGGGCGGAAGGCGCAGCAGCAGCTGAATGACGGCATCGCGCAGATGCCAGGGCACGCCGTTCGATGCGGCATCGCGCCGCAGAGCGGCCAGCACCTCGCGCGCGAGCGCCGCGGGCCAGGCGGTGATGCCCGCCAATTGCTCGGCGGTGCGATGCCACTCCGTGGGATCGGGCTGGCGCAGGCCGCGGGCGCGGACGGCCGCGGCGACCCGTTCGGCGCGCGCGGTCTCGGGCAGAACGTCGAAGAGCGATGCTTCGCGCGGGAGAAATTGTGTCACGGGCTGCTGTGGCGAATCGAGCAGCACCTCCGCCCACGCGGCATCGTGCTGGCGCCAAGCGGCCCACGCCCAGCCGGTGACGAGCGCGGCGGCGAAATCGCCTTTCTGCGCGGTTTTGACGAGCAA
>FTCB01000777.1_pt1 | contig 30930 bp, 25 predicted proteins | sample 1639431 | NCBI WGS metagenome assembly FTCB01 (sample SAMEA3914864, study PRJEB12502) | metagenome | biome: forest; material: soil | place: USA | collected 2012-03-12 | depth 0.3 m
GACGCCGAAGTCCATGCTGCGTCTCGAAGCTGCGGCGTCGAAGCTCACCGATTTCACCGAGGGTGGCTTCCACGAGATTTTCGATGGCACGGAATCGCTGAACGGCCCCGCGGATCAGGTGACGCGTGTGATCTTCAGCGCGGGCAAGGTGTTCTACGACCTGATGAAATTCCGTGACGACAACAAGATTGGCCGAACGGCGTTCATCCGCATCGAGCAGCTCTACCCGATGCACCAGGAAGCGCTTGGTGCCGCCATCCGGAAATATCCGAATGCGAAGAAATTCGTGTGGTGCCAGGAAGAGCCGGAAAACATGGGCGCCTGGCGCTACATGATCCGCCACCTGCGCCAGCACCTCGACGGCAAGCTGCCGTTCTACGCCGGCCGCGACGAAGCCGCCAGCACTGCCGTGGGCTCCAAGAACGTGAGCGATGCCGAGCAAAAGCAGCTCATCGAACGCGCCTTCAGCGTGTAGCCGCAACGAGCCGGGGCGCCCTCGCCCCGAGGTTCGAAAATAGATCACGACACTCGGGGCGAGGGCGTCCCTGCTCCCTGTTTCAGCCGCGCCGCAGATTGCGCGGCGCCGGCAGCTTTTCCAAATCCACCGCTTCCAGCGCCAGCACACCCCCGTGCATGTGCACCGTGAGCTTCTCGCCGTCTGCGACAATCGCCGCGCTCGTCGTATCGAGAAACAGTCCGTGCTCCGCGATGCCCGGGATGTGTGCCAGCGCATTTTGCAAATCGCGCGCATTCTCGATCGTCGGATGCGCGGGATCGCCAAAATGGCAATCGAGCAGCAGCAGACCCTGATCGGTTTTCACCGGTGCGCCGGTTTCACGATTTGCCCGCACTTGCCCGCGCCCGCCTAATGCCGCGACCTGCGTCTTCACAAAGCCCAGGGCAAATGGCGCCACTTCCAGCGGCAGCGGAAAGGTGCCGAGTTTCGCCACGAGCTTGGTCGAGTCTGCAAAAATCAAACTGCGCCGCGCCGCGGCCGCCACCACCTTCTCACGCAGCAGCGCTCCTCCACCGCCCTTGATGAGTTCCAGGCCCGGCCCAATTTCATCGGCGCCGTCCACGGCCAGATCCAGGACCACTCCTTCCTCCAAATCGATCAACGGTACGCCGAGGCTGCGAGCCAGCGCTGCCACTTTCTCCGACGTGGGCACAGCGACCACATTGCTGAGTGTGCCGCTCCGCAAGGCATCGGCGAGATGCCGCGCGAACCATTCCGAAGTGGACCCGCTCCCCAGGCCGATTCGCATCCCGGGCCGAATCCACCGGAGGACCGCTTTCGCCGCGAGTTGTTTCTCCTGATCGATTTCGGCCTTCGATTTCATGGGAGCAGCACAAGCCGAAAACGGGACGGACGCAATCCTGGGGATCCTAGTCGCGGGCAGCGGGCTGGAATGCGGCGGCTTGACGCCGCTCTGGAGGGCGCAGCTTGCTGCACGTGGTGGGAAAACCAAACGAATTACGGAAGGTGTGCCCACCGCGCGCGGCAAGCCGCGCCAGGCCACAAAGCGGTGGCAAGCCACCGCACTCCAGACTGCTGCCCGCGCTGTTACGCTGCCTACTATTTGCCGCCAGGCTTTTCCCGCAGCGCGACGTCCACGGCCTCGCGGTAATTCCCCTCGGCGGCCAAGCGGTAGGCGGCCTCGCGCAGCACCCGCGGCGGTGCGTGGCTGCGGGCGGCGGCTTCCACCAGCACGCGGGTGGCGCCGGCCTGATCGCCTTGGGATTCCAGCAGGTGCGCGAGATCGAGCACGAAGATGGAATTGTTGCCCGTGGCTCGGACCTTGTCCGCCAGCATCTCCCGCGTGGCGCCCTTCGGCGGCGACAGCGGCTCCGGCGAAGGAATCGCTCCGCTGTAAATTTCCCACGCGCGCTCATCTTTCTTCCAGCCATGCAGCAGCGTGGCCCACGCCGCATAATCCTTTCGCCGACGGTTGGCGTGGACCTTCATCCAGACCTCGAGTTGCGCCGCATTGGACCAGCGCGCGGCATAGCCATAATAGACGGCGGCTTCCTCATCGGTGACTTCGCCCGAGGCGCACTGCTCCCACCAAATGTCGAAGAAAGCGCGCACGTTCGCGTCCGGCACCTTCAATTCGCTCGTCAGCACTTGCGCGTAGGTAATCGCCAGACGCGGATTCGTCTCGACGTATTGCGCCCAGAGCACCTGCGCCCCGCGCACCCGGGCCGTCGCGCGCACCGCGCTCCGCAGCACCTCGCTCCACTGGCGCCCCGCGTGATCGATGGCCTCCTGCCAAAGCGGGAGCGCCTCCGCTGGAAATTTCCTCCCGACCGCAACCGCCTGCCTTTCCGGCAGCCAAAAGGCTGCGCCCGCCAGATGACGCACCGCGGTAAAATCACGCTCCCAGCGCGCGCGGTCCTGCGGATTCGCTTCGAGCGCGCGCTCGCCCGCAAATTCCCGCAGCCACGGATCCAGCGGAAACCAGCGCAGCACCGCATCCCATTCCGCGAGCGTGGGTGGTTTTCCGCCACGCGTCTCGCGATTGAGCAACATCGTCGGCGCCATGACCGACCACGACCAAACCACGCCAAGAAATGGGAGTAGCCAAAGAACCCCGATGCCCGCGGGAATCAGCGCCGCCGGTCGCGGCGCGCGCAGTGGCTCGGCGCCAGGACCAGGTTCCACCATGGGAAACGCCACGGCCAGCAGCGCCAGCGCAAAACCCGCGGTGGCCCAGCGATGGCCCGGCACATCAATGAGCGCATGCGCCAGCAGCACCAGGGCACCGGCGAGCAGCCCCGCCGTCAGGAAAAAATTCCGCCGCTGCGGCCAGGCGGCCCGCACTTGATGGACGATGAACCAGCCCAGCGCCGCCACCAGCATTAACACCGGCACGACGCCTAGCTCCGCGAGCCATTGCAGCCAGCTGCTCTCCGGGTGCAGCACCGTCTTTCCATCGAGGTCGGCGCGCAGATACATCGGGAAAAGCTGCGAAAACGTTTCCACACCATGACCAAAGAGCGGCGCATCCTTCCACATGCGCGCCGCTTCGTGCCAAATGAGCAACCGCGTATCGGTCGAAACCGCGCCGGCGGCGGAATTGAAACGCTCCAGAACCTTGGTGCCAAAAGTCACCAGCGCCACCGCGGCAACCGCAGCGACGGCGAGCGACACGATGATCGACTGCCGATCGCGCCGCCGCCACATCACCAGCGCGAGGAAAGCGCCAAGTCCCGCGCCAAAGGCGAGCAGGCCGCCGCGCGACTTGCCGGCAAACAGCGCGCCGATGGTGAGCACCAGCGCCAGCGCGCCCACGGTGCCGAGCACCTGCTTGCGCTTCGCGAAGGCCCACCACACGCAGCCGCACAGCGCCAGCGCCGCCATCGCGAGAAAGGAAGAAGTGTGATTGCGATTCGGAAAAGTGCCCCACCCCACCCAGCCCTCGGTTTCGCGAATTCCATAGATCGCCGTGGGCCGCGCTGGGTTCACCTTCATCAAAAAGCACACCATCGCGAGCACCACGCCCGCGCCGCCGAGAATCCACGCCATCCACACCCGTCGCTCGCCCTTGGCCGCGAGCGTGCGCACCCACTGGAACCAGACCGCCGCGATCGCCACCACGAAGAGCGCATCGAACACGCGCGCCGGCTCGGGATGATGCGTCCACGGCAGCGGCACCTTCAAGTCATCCCGCCAAGTCACGTGGCCAAACCAACTCCCCGGCGCCAGTTCCTTGGCCAGGAACACCGCCACCACGCCCAAAAGCAGCCAGCGTCCCGCGCGCGAAAGCTTGGGCCAGGCCGGCGGCACAATGACCGCGCCGAGCGTGAGCAGCAGCACCAGGAGCACCTGCACCACCCGATCCACCGCGCCAAAGAGCAACGGGGCCAGCACGGCCATCCCGGCAAAAACTCCGAGCGGCACCCACTTTTGCCAATCCACCTCGAGCCGCCAGCGCGCCTTGCGCCGGCGGCGGCGCTGATGGCCGGAGGACCGCCGGCGTCCGGAAGGCGAAGGCGGCGGTTCCATCACCGCTTACCCCAGCGTTCCAAGGCCTTCACAAAGGCCGGCCGAAAACATTCCGCGAGCCGCTGCCACTCGGCGAGCGTGCCTTCCGCGCGCGGCGCATGCAGCCGCCAGGGACGCGATCCATGGTGCCGCACCTCGATGGTTACGTGCGCATCCACTTCGCCCTCCTCGCAAAAACCCACGCGGCGCAGCGTCTGCTCGAAAATGCCCCAAAACTCCTCGCCCGATTCGCAGCGTTCCGCCTCCAGCACCAGCACCTTCGCCTGCAACAGCGCATAGTGGACGGTCTGGCGGCGCCCCAGCGTGCGCTTCACCTTGCGATGCACTTCGACCAACGAATCCACGCGATGGAAATGCCGCACGGCGGCCAGCGCCATCAGAAACAGCACCCCGGCGCCAATCGCGATCGTGGCCGTCCCGCCTTGATTCCAAAAGATGGTCAGCCCGATCAACGAAAGCACCACGCACACGGCATACAGGCCCAGCAAAATGCGCTGCTTGGAAAAACCGTATTCCTGCAGCCGATGATGAAAGTGCTCACTATCCGCGTGGAACAGCGGAAAGCCCCGCGCCGCGCGCCGCGCGAGGGCGAAGAGCGTATCGAGAATCGGCAGGCCGAGGCCGACGACCGTGACCAGCATCACCGCCGTGATCGCGCCCTTGTGCGAGTTCGCCAGCGAAAGAGCCGCGAGCACGAAGCCAATGAGGTACGCGCCGCCATCGCCGAGATAGATTTTGGCGGGCGGAAAATTGAACACCAAAAAACCAAGCAGCGCTCCCGCCATGGTAAAGGCAAACCAGGCCACGGCATAGTGCTCCGTGTATGTGCCCACGATGCCCAGCGTGAGCGCCATGAACATCCCGAGGCCGCCGGCGAGGCCGTCAAATCCGTCGATCAAATTGATGACGTTCGGAATCGCAATGAGCCAAAAGATGGTGACCGGCCCCGACATCCAGCCGAGTTCGATGGTCCCGTAGAGCGGCAGCGAGAAGCGCTCAATCGTCAGCCCCATGGTCCACACGATGGCCGCCGTGGCAATTTGCCCCAGCAGCTTCTTGCGCGCCCCGAGCCGCGACACGTCGTCCCATAGCCCAAGGCCGTACATCATGACGGTGCCAAGAAGAATGGGAAACCAGTCGGAAGCACGCCCCGGCTGCATCCGCAGGATGATGATGAGTGCCAGCGAAATGGCAAACATCACGGGCATGCCGCCAAGCCGCGGAATCGGTGTCGCCTGCTGCTTGCGCGATTCGTCCGCCACATCCATCCCGACGCCAGCATGCGCCATCCGGATCACCCATGGGGTGGTGATCACGGCCAGAATGAAGCCGAAAACGAAATAAAACAACGGGGTTGCCATTTTTGGGGCGGGGGGACTTTAGCACGCGTGGCGCGGCGTGCAGGCAGAAAATTTGCCTCCGTTATTGTACGGATGACCGGCGAAACGACCGAAGCACGGGCGCGTCCAACGCGGCCCCGGGAGTCTCGGCGCCATGCGTGGCCGACACCGCCACCGTGGCCGGAACCACCGCCGGAATCGCAGCCACGAGAGGCTCGGGATTACTCTCCCCACGAGCGATGCGTTTATCCAGGTCCGTGAGCATCCGGGCGACATGCCGGTACTTGCGTCGGCCGCTGAGTAAATTACGGCTGTCCTGATCCTCGCCCCAATGCAGGATTTCGAGGTGCACCGTGCGCACACCCCACGCGTTCATGGCGGATTTGCTGGGTTTATAAAGATCGATGGTATTGCGACCCGAGAGCGCCCAGCCGATGTCGTCCACCTCGCAAATCTCGCCCGTCTCCTGAATCCGGAACTGCGTGCCCGCCGGCCAGCGCGACCAATCCGCCGCCGCACTATGAATGGCGCCGTAACGCAACGTCGTGCCCAGGCAGGTCTTGCACCCGTGCTCCAGGTGGTCCGATTCGGTATGCGTGTAAGCCGTCGTGCGCACCGTCTGGAATTGCGAGCGGGCGATCGGCTTCTCGTATTTCGGGAGGGGACGGGCGCAGCCGAACAGGAAAACCGCCGCGACCAAGGCGGAAAGGCGAAGCGTGGAGAGGTGCATCGCCGGGTCGATATATCGGAAGATGCGCGGAAAGCCAAGCGCGAGCTTGGACAAAGTGTGCGCGACCTCCGGCTACTGACACGCCTGCCATTGCTCCTGCAGGCCCAAGCGCTGGACCTGCCGCTCGATGAACGTACGATCCACTTCTGTCACCGCCAGCATGAAGCGAATGTCGCGAAGGTGCTTCTCTTGCTCGCCCTCACGAAAATATTCCAGCTTACGAATAACCACATATTCCGGAGGCGCGATCCAAAGGCTGTCGCCGGCCCCTAACGATGCGTGGCGCCGATGCTCGAGCGCCCAAAGATGGAGCGGATCCCGCGCGGCGATAAAGACGTCGGCCTTCAGCATGCCATCGCGGTGGATCAAATTGAACATCCCTCGCTCGCCCCGAGTCGCTTCAAAAAGAAGCGTATCCATGGGCGGCACGTAATAGCTTTCCTCGGGAAACGCGGCCCGCAGCTTCGCGATGTCTGTCAGGCGCAGCAGGAGGACAAAATCGATGTCCACGGTCGTCCGCGGTTCCCCATAGATTCCGGCGGCAACCGAACCGGTGACGCAATACGGCAGCCCCAGAGACTCCAGCGGAGCGATGAAGGCCCCAAAATCGCTAGGTGCTGGCATACAGAGCCCAGCGGCGCGCTTCGTATTCCACTTTCTCCTCGGACCAATCGGGGTGGCGCATTCGCAGCCCGGCCATTCGCAGCCCAATGGCCGATTCCCGCATCGACCAGATTTTGGAAACCTTCTGCGCCACGGTCATTTTCCGAAATCCCTCGATCTGCACCGGGTGCAGCGGCTTGATGTACGGATGTGGGTCGCCTGCGGCCATGAGCTTCTCATTAGCGAGAATCACGCTTCGCAAAAGGAAAAACTCCCTGAAGGCAGGGGCGCCGCGCGCACAAAAGAACAGGAACCCGGGGGCTCCGGGTTCCTGTTTTCCTCTCTTCCTCAAAATTCCTGGTTATCGCGACGCGAGATACTGCCGGCGGGCGCGGGAGAGGGGCTCATTCACCACTTCGATCTTCGTCCCGGTGTCCACCGAGTTGAAGAGCTGCACAATGTCCCGCGAACGCATGCGGATGCAGCCGTAGCTGGCCGGGCGCCCGATGAGGTTCTCCTGCGGTGTACCGTGGATGTAAATATTGCGGGAATAAGCACCGGCATTGCGGCGCTCGCAGCCGCGCAGCCACAGGATGCGCGTCACGATGGGGTCGCGGCCCGGCGTATTCGGGCGCAGGATTTCGCCAGTGGACATGCGGTGCTTGAACACGGTGCCCACCGGTGCATCGGCTCCGATGCGCGAGGCGATTTCCATTTCACCGATGGGAGTGCGGTAACTGCCGTTCGCATCCCCCAGGCCAAACTTGGAAGTCGAAACCGGATACGTGGCGATGGTCACGTCGTCTTCGAGGAGCGCGAGCTTTTGCTCCGGGACGCTGACCACGATGGAGCGGACGGCCAGCAAACGGGCAGGCGTGAGCAACACGGTGAGCAACAACAGAAGGCGAATAACGCGGCAATTCATGCGGCCCTGCAATAGCTTGAACGATGCCGCGCGAAAGAGAGCGGAATTGTGGATTTCACCCCCGGGAAAACCCGGAGGATTTCGGCCGGCGAGATTTTTAATCCCGCCTTACTTTCGGTGCTGGAATCTCGCACCGGCCAGGCGCTGGGCCCCGGGACCCCCGAACCGCAGGTCCACCTGCGGGGCGCCCACCGCCCGCGCGCTGAGGCGCAATTGGTGCGTCCCCCCGGCGAGATGCACGGGGATAAACGCCCATTCCTTGCCCCGCGGCCAGTCCTGCATCTTTCCATCGACCTCCAGCTTTACGTCGGCCGCGCCGCGAATTTGAAATTGATATACGTCCTGCTCGGGCACGTTAAACCAGGCATCGACGGTGAAGGCTCCATCAGCTTTCACCCCGGCCTTGGCGAGCCAATCGCCCTTGGCCTCCATCGCCACGCTCGGCGCGCCCTCGGCCGGGGTCACGGTGAACCCCGGTTCCACCACCCCGCCGGGTTCACGCGAAACCAGCGCCGCCGGCGCCACCACCCGCAGGCGAATGGGCTCGCCCCATACCTCACGGCCGCCTTCCAGCAAAGCGACCGGCTGGAGAACCACCGGGCCCTGCCCGAGCCGGCGCGCATCGATTTTCGCGACGCCTTTGGCACCCGCAATCCGGCCCACCTCGCCGGACCAATGGCGCAGCACAATGGCCGAGGCGCCCTCCGCGGCGGCAGAAATCTCCAGCTCCTGGTCCCAGGCGCACTCCGCGGCAGCAGCCTTGGCAGTGACTTTGACCGGCTTCTGATTTTGCATGAGCACCGGCCGCGTGCTTTCGACGCGCGTCCCCAGCGGGTCTTTGCCGTTCGCCACAATGGTCACCGCATGCACACCGTCGGCGAGCCGCGTGGTATCGAGGGCGATGGACGTGCCCAGCGGGGCAGCCCCCATCCGGCGTCCATCCACATGAATCTCCACATTGGCCACCCCGATGCCTTCGCTGGATTCCGCGGTGGGCCGGAGCGTGGCGAGTCCTTGCCACGGCGCCCCCTCCTTCGCCACGGGCAACGCCGCGGACAGCCGCTTCTTCCAAGGTGTGCAGAGCGCATCACCCACGATGAGCAATTGGTACGGCCCCTCGACGCCCTGGTAAAACGCCTCCCCCAGTGTGGAGCCCTGCGCGTAGTACCAGTGAATCAGCGGCGTGGGAAATTTTGCCTGGATGGCATAAGGCTCCATCACCGTGCCGCTCGCCCCCGCCGCGCCGTGCCGGATGAATTCGGCCAGCGTCGTCTGGCCGCCGCTCTCCCCTTCCCCGAGCGCGCCGCCCCAGCTCGTGAGATGCTCGCAGATCGCGCCGGGCAGAATCGAGCTGCCGGACTTCGGCCAATCAAACGTCGCCGCACCGATGGTCGCTCCCGCGACGTCCGCCTTGCCCTGTGGCAGCACGCCATCCGCCACTTCCGCGGCTACGCCCGCCTCCCGCAGCTTTTCCGCAGTGACCGCAAAACCCCATTCACGAGTGGTCGAGCGCACGTCGCCATTTTTCATGAAATAGATCGTGCCGGCGGGCCGCGAGCCATCGGCCTCCACGCTGCGCTTCAGCGAGGCGAGCGCTTCCTTCACCGAGTTTCCGCCGCCGCTCGTATACGCCAGCATGGTGGAAAGCAGGTAGTGCATGCCCTGGCTCGGCGGCATCAGGCGCCCGCCCGGCAGCCAGCCGGCGATCCCGCGAAAGCCGCCCGCGGGGGCCACTTCCACTTTCACCTGCCGCGCCAGCCCTCGGAGCGCCTTGAAATCATCGCGATCGCGCAGGCTCGCCAGATCGGGATCGCGCATCGCCTGCCCCATGTCCCACCATCCCGCTCCGACCGCGTCGCGCAGCGCATTCACGCCCTGTTCGCCATCGCCGAGCAGCGCGTAGACACAGGCCAGGTTGTAGAGGATTTCCCCGTTTTTCGGGTGCGCCGATCGCAGCGCGAGAAAACCGGGCAGCAGCGCGCGCAACCCGTCGGTGTCCACTTTCGCCGGGTCTTGCGCATGCGCCGCGCCGGCCTTTTGCAGCACCTGCAAAATCTCCGCATAAGCCTTCCGCTCTTCCGCGGGCAGTGGCGCCTGCGGGGCGAGCGGCGCGCGTCCTCGGAAATAGAAATTCGCGTTCAGCCCGAGGTACTCGGGGTTCTTTGCCTGCACGAGCGGGTAGAAGAAGGTGAGGCCCGTGAGCGAAGCCGGCTGCGTGATCGGCTTGGGAAATTGCTTCCCCGCCATGTCGGCGGTCACATCGATCGCCGTGGGAAAATCCGCGCTGTAGAGCAGGTAATCGATTTGCGGCGCGAGTCCGCGCTCCTCCGCCGTGCGCAACGCCGGACGCAGAATGCGCGTGCGGAAATCCTCGACACCCATGTGTTCGAACGAAGGCAGATCGCGGATGACGACCATGTTCGACGCCGGGATGCTCCGTGCCGCCGCGTACTCGTTGGCAATATAAGTCGACGCCCAGCTATCGCCATTCACGACGAGCAACACATTATCCGCCGCCTGCGCACTGAGCGCGGCGGCCATCGTCATCAAAGTCACGAGCGGCTTGGGCATGGAGGGCCTTTGTGAGCATTCCGCGCCGAAACGTTCAACCCTGGATGCAAGCAAGGTTTCCTACCTCGTTGAGTGTCCGCGCCGCCATTCGCGCAGAAAGCTCGCCTACTTCCGCACCCGGTAATGCCCGGTGATGGGGTATTGAAAAAGGATATCCTCCTCCTGCGCACCGTTGCCGATGTTGTGCAAAATCAGCGGCACGCCCGCAACCGTCTTTCGGTCGGAGACGATGCCCACATGGGGCCGCGCCCCCGGATCCACATTCCATGTCACCAAGTCGCCGGGGGCATAGTCTTCCGCTTTCTGGCTGACGGGCTGCGCCCAACCCTGCCGCCGGAAATAGGTCATCAAGTTCGGCACGCGCCGATGGTCGATATTCGTGTCCGGCTTCGCCAACCCCCATTTCTTTGGATACTCGGAAAAGTTCCGCGCCATGTCTTCATGCACGGCCTTTTGCAAATCCATCCCCTGCTCGCGAAAGGCGCGCACGATCACGTCCGTGCACACTCCCATTTCCTTGGGCACATCGCCACCCGGATAGGGCAGATCGCGATACGTCGCATCATAGGTCAGTGTCACCCCGATCTGGCTGCGCGCCGCCGTGATGAGGCCCTCGGGCTTCACGTCGGCGAAGGCCGAAAAGGCAAGCGCGCCGCCGAGCAGGGCAACAGCGAGGCACACTTTGCGGGCTTGGGAACGAAGGGACGGAGCGAAGATCATGAATGGAGTGGCGATGAAAAGACGCGCCATGCAGCGCGTGGCGTAATAAATACGCAAGCCGACTACCATTCTTACGAAACCGGGTTTTCTACGGGGCAGGGACAATCCGGTAGAAGGCGTGGTCCGCCGGCGGATTGGCATCAAAGGCCGGGAGCAATCCATCATCCCCCGCGGCAACCGTGGCGATGGTGCTCCAAGGGATGGCCGCCGTGAGATTCGTCGCGCGCTGGAGCTGGTAGTTCTGGCCCGGGGTTCCGGAGAAAACGACGTCGAATTTGCCGTCGCCCCGGAAGCCGTAGGTCACTTGTCCGGCCGCAGTCGGCGTGAGCGACGTCACGCTCACCGTCACGGTGCCCGTAGCCGTCCCACCCGCACCATCACTGAGCGTAAAGGTGAAGGTATCCGTGCCGAGGAATCCCGCCGGCGGCGTGTAAGTGACATTCGTCGCCCCGAGCGAAACGGTGCCGCCCTGCGCGCTCGCGGCACTCACATCGGAAACCGTCAGCGTGTTACCATCGATGTCGGAGCCCTTGGCCACGAGCGCCGCGCGAGCAATGTTGGCGGCGGTATTCTTTTTGGTCGTGAGCGCGTAGTTGCCCGTAGTGGGCGGGGTGTTACTCCCGGAGAGAGTGAGCGTGGCGGCGAGCGAAGTGGTGGCCGCACCTCCGGGACCACTCACGACCACATCATAGGATCCGGCCTGCGCGCCGGTGATGCCCGTCAGCGTGAGCCACGAATTTTTCGCTCCGGGAATCGGGTTACCATTGAGGCGCCACTGATAGGCCGCCGCGCCCGTGGCCGACACCGCAAACGTCGCCGAACCTCCCGTCGCCACCGAGCGCGAGATGGGTTGCGAAAGCAGCGTCGGCGCCGCACCGAAAACCGAACCGTTGGGCCGCGCCAGGACGTACAGGTTTTTCACCGTGTAGTTCTTGGCGGCGTGGCTGAAGGTCCAGTCGTAGCCCAGCGCACCGGTATTAGTGCCAGCGGAGCTAATAGGATTCGGATCGTTGCCGATGCCCAGATCGCTCTCTTTCCCCGCGTTGTTGCCCCAATCGTTGTAAGCAAACAGCGTCTGGCTTGCGCCGTAATTGTGAACCTGCATCGAGCCGTGGCCGCCCCCGGTCATGGTATCACCAAAGTCGTAATGATCCGTGCTGGCATTGGGAACATTCAGGATATTGCCCTGCGAGTAATTCCCGCCCCAGAACTCGATGTTGCCCGTGGCAAGGTCCGTGCCCGTGACGATGCCGGCCACATTCGAAGCCACGTTCATGTGCGCTACGTTTTGCTGAAACGCCGTACCGCTCACGAGCAATGTGGGCACACCGATTTTGCCGACCTGCTGCGTGAAGGCGTCGAACGAGGCATAGACCCAATTTCCGTCGAGTTCGAGGCAATAGGCCACGCGATCGAAACCCATTTCGCCGTATTTGGATTCATCGATGGCATACGAAACCGGGTTGATGTTCCACTGCGGCTCCAGCGTGGGAATGGCGAGTTGATAGACGAGTTGATAGCCCGCTGTATCCGGGATGCCGGTGAGCCGGGCCGGCATGGCGAACCCGGTAAAAGTCCCGCTGGTGCCCGGTGCGACGAGATTTCCATTGGCCGAGCGATCATGCACGCCGGTCACATTCACGGTATAAATCGTGCCACCGGTCTGTGCGCTCGTGGTCAGCGCCACCTCGCGCTGGCTGGAAAGCAGCGTCGCGCTGGTGACGGTCAGCCCCGGGATGGAAAAGTTGGCCGGGTCCGCGGCGGTATCCGCCACCGGTTCGTTGAACGCGACTACCAGGCGATTCAGCGTTGTGGAGGGGCGAATGGCCGTGATCGTGGGGCCGGTGACGTCGCTGTTGGCCGGAAGCACGTACACTTGCAGCACTCGTTTCACATCCAGCGTGGTGCCATTGCTGTTGTCGGCAAAGGTCCAGTCCGTCCCCTGGTTGGCCACCGTATTATTGCCGATGCCGATGCACAGAGGGCCGTTGCCATTGACCGCGCCCCAATGATTCAGCGCGAAGATCGTTTCATGCGCGCCGTAGTTGTGCACCTGCATGCAAGCGTAATTGCCGGAGGTGAGACGATCCCCAAAGTCATACACCGTCGCACTCGCTCCGGGCACACTCGCCGCATTCGCCGCATCGTAGTTGTTGGGCCAAAACTCGATGTTGCCCGTGGTGATGCCTGTCCCGGCCGTGACGCCGGCATTCGAGATGACATTCAGATTGGCGACGTTTTGCTGAAAGCTGGCTCCGGACGCAAGATTCGGCACGCCGATGCGCCCGGCGTTGGTGGTGAAAGCGTCCATGGAGACCCACACATAGCGGTTGGCGGCAGTGGTCCCTTCCAACTCCATGTAATACGCAATGCGGCTGAACGCGCCCACGTCGTTGTGATTGTCGACGGCATACGCCTGAAAATTCGTGCCGCTCGTGAGGTTGCCCGTGGCCGGGATATTCAGCGAATAGACGAGCTGGTAATTCGCTGCTTCGGGGGCCTTGGCGATGATGTCCGGCGCCGTCGTCGAGCCCGGCAGCACGAGCACGTGCAGCGTGCGGCGCACGTAGTTGCCGGCATTCGCCTCGAAAGTGTAGTCCGGGTAATGACCGCCCGCGGTATTGGGATTGGTCCCGATGCCGACATCGAGCGTATTTCCGTCTGCGCCAAAGTGATTGATCGCCATGATCACCTGGCTGGCATCGTGATTGTGGATCTGCATCGTTCCGAAGCCGACATTCGCCGAACGCGTATCACCCCAATCGTAACGATCGCCGCCGATATCGGCATTGGGAACGCCTTTCGCGTTGGCGGCCGAATAGTCTTGGGGCCAGAACTCAATGTTGCCGCCGCTCAGACCGGTGCCATTCGTCACCGTGGAGACGTTGGAAATGATGTCGAGATTCGTCACGTTCTGCTGGAAAACGGCTCCGGTCGCCGCGAGCGGCACGCCGATTTTTCCGCGGCTTGGCGTAAAGGCGTCCATCGCCGCCCACACGTATTGCGCCGGGCCCGTGGCTGGCTGCAGTTCCAGGTAATAGGCCACGCGCGAAAAGGTGCCCACCGTATTGCGCTCGTCGACGCGGTAGCGATTCGCCGAGTTCAAATTGCCCGCCACCGGCAAATCGATGGAATACACCAGCTGGTAGCCATTGGCCGCGGTCCCCACGTTGGTGACGATCTCTGGTGGCAGCGCAGGTGCGGACACCGCCACCGCGGATCCTGGTGCAACGAGATTGGCCGACGCCGAGGTATCGCGAATCCCGCTGACCGTCAGCGTGAGCGGCTGCCCCGCCGGCTGCTGCGTGGTGACGAGCAGCACGTCACGTTGATTGGGAGCAAGCGTGGCTCCCAGCACGCTCACACCATGATCGAGCGTGAAATCCAAAGCTTGCACCGAGCCGGGGGCGAGTGGCTCGGAAAAGTGCACGAGGATTTGGGTGCCACCAAAGCTCGCATTGGCGGAGACCAGCGCCGGCGGCGTGTGGTCATTCGACGTGCGCACGAGTACCTGCAGCGTCTTGATCGTGTAATTCGCGGCATTGTGCTCAAAGGTCCAGTCGCGCCCATTGGCGGCGTTCGAATTGTTGCCGATGCCGACGTCCACGTTTCCCGGGTTCGCGTTGCCGCCCCAGTTATTGAAGGCGATCACCGTCTGGCCATTGGTGGTATTGTGGATCTGCATGGAGCCATAGTTCCCCGACGTGCTGCGGGAATCGCCAAAGTCATAAGTCGCCCCATCTGCTCCCGGGACATTGGCGGCATTGGGCTGCTGATAGTTGTCGGGCCAAAATTCCAAATTCCCCGCCAGCCCGGTGCCATTGGTCACGCCGCTCACATTGGAGATCACGTTCAGATGGTCCGCGCCCCGCTGGAATGCCGCCGTACTGAGAAGTGTTGGCACGCCGAGCAATGCTGCATCGGTCGTAAAGGCGTCCATCGAGGCCCAGGCATACTGCAGATCGCCCGAGGCTGTCTGCAATTCGAGGTAATACGCCACGCGATCGAAGGACCCGATGGTGGCGTGATTATCGATCGCGTAAGCGGGATTGGTCGTCTTGTAGCTCACCGTATTCGGCAAATCGAGGGAGTAGACCAGCGTGTAGCCGTTCGATTCGGCCACGTTGTTCAGATAGCCGCGAGGCCGCGCCGCCAGGAAGGTCGTGGTGCTGTTGGCCGCGATGGTGTGGGGCTCCGCGAGAATCCGATCCTGCACGTTGTTCACCGTGGCGGTGTAGATGGTGCTAAACGTTTGCGGGCTCGTGGTCAGGGTCACCACTCGCTTCGTCGCATCGAGCTGAACAGCGGAAACCGTCAGCCCATTATCGAGACTGTAGTTCGCAGGATCCGCCGCCGTCGTATCGTCGAGCGGTTTGGAAAAGGTGAGCTGGACATGGGTGAGATCCGACAGGCCGCGTCCCCGCACCAGCGCCGGCGGCTCATTGTCCCCGTCAGGGCTGATGATCCCCAAGATCGCCACGAGCCAGGTCTGCGCCATTTTCTCATAGCCATTGGCATCCGGATGCAACTGGTCCGGCATATCCGAGAGCGGCACCGCCGAACGCATATCCAGAAACGTGACGTGCCGTCCCAGCGCCGCTTGTGCATTCACGACGCCCTCCACGAAGGGATTGAATTGGGCCTGGATGGTCGTGTTGTACGGCTCGTTCCGCTCCATCAGGTTGGTGACGATGATGTGCGCGTGGGGCCGCAGCGTCGCCATCTTGGTGATGAAATTGTCGAGCCGATGGATGGCATTGGGCGTGTCGACATTCTGCCCGAAATCATTCGTGCCGATGTGGAGCAGGATCACATCGGGGTCCGCGATGGCGTTGAACCAGCCTTCAATGTTGCTATCGAGCTGATCGATGCGCCAGCCGCTGTGGCCTTCATGTTCCTTTTCGATCAGGTTCTGGCTGTTGATCGTCAGCGTCCCCACATAGTCGACATTGTAGCCGAAGGACGCTAGCATGTTGTAGAGCGAGCCGCGGTAACCACCGTTGCCGGGATTGAAGCTGGTGCCATCGGTGATCGAATCGCCCAACGGCATGATGCGAATCGGCGGCGATTGCGCGAATGCCTGCGAACAAAAAGCACAAACCAAGACGAATAGGAGGAAGCGACGACGGGACAACAAGTGCATGTCGGTGACGGTTGGAGGTGAAAGTTTTGCCGAGGCAAAAGGAGGCGGCACCAGTGGCTCAAATTCCCGCCCGCTGACAACCGGTATTTTTCGAAAGTAGATTACATTCCGGCAAAGGTTTGCGCCTGCGAAACATTGCCCCCGTTTGCCCTGAAAATTTCGCACATCTTTCCCAACTTGATCCCGGGACGAACCCCGCTCACTTTCCCGCCAGTCAACCTTGCGCAAACAGTGGATCACGATTTTGGAAAAATGCTCGCTCATGCACGCCTCGCCCGGGGCGTGACCGTTGAGGAAGCCGCGCAGGCAACGCGCATGCGGCCCGGGCTCATTCGCGCCCTGGAGGACAGCAACCTCACCCAGTTCCCCAACGCCGCCTACGCCAAGAGCTTCCTGCTCATGTATGCGAAGTATCTGCACATCGACATGAAGGGCGTGGCGGGGACCATCGACACGTCGACGCAGATGCGCGTGGAGGATTTTCAATACCTCACCAGCCTCGCCACGGAAGAAAAGCGCCAGCAGCGCGAGGCCACTTCGGATTCGCGCTACGACTTCGTGGTCGCGCGCAAAACCAGCGGCTCCTGGCTTCCGCTCCTCTTGGTCGTGGTGGCCGGCGCGATTGCCGTGGTGGTGTTTGTGGTCATCAACAACCTGCACCGGTTTGAGGCCGTGAAAACGACTCCGGCGCCGCAACCGCAACCGGCGGCTCATCCGGCTTTCAAGACGTCTCCCGCCCCATCGGTCGCGCCCACCACTCCCGCTCCCGGCGCGACCGCAAATGCCGCACCTCCGGCTCCGGCGATTCCCGAACATCCGGGATCCACCGCAGTACCGGCCGCGCCAGGCGGTGCCCACGAAAGCGCCACGGCCACGCCTGCCAACGTCGCGATCGTACCAGCTCCGGGAGGCTCGACCAATACGGTGGCCAATGTGCCCACTCCGCCTCCCGTGCCCGCCGTTCCGGAACCAGATCCGCGCCCGGCGCGGGATGAAGACAATACCGCTCCGCCGCTTCCACCCGGCACCGTCGTCCTCGAGCCTGTGCGCAAAACCTGGATCGTCATTCGCACCGGCCCCGGCGGGCAACCGCTCTACGAGGATTACCTTTATCCCACCGCGAAAGCGATGCACCTGCCGGCAGGCAAATATTTCATCGAGCTCCGCGACGCCACGGGCGTGGAGATTTCGAAAGACGGCAAGACGATCGCCTACGCCGCCCCGGGAGTGCTGGTGGATTGATCTCGATGCGGCTCGATCAATGGCTCTGGGCGGTACGCGTCTATAAAACGCGTTCGCTCGCCGCCGCCGCCATCAAAGCCGGCCACGTCACCGTGAACGGCCAGCCCGCCAAACCGGCGAAGGAAGTCCGCGCCGGAGAATTGATCGTCGCCAAGATCGGCGATCTTACCCGCACCGTGCGCATCCTCGATGCCCCAGCCTCGCGGGTCGGCGCCAAGCTCGTCGCGCAATACGCCGAGGATCTCACGCCGCCGGAAGAATACACGAAACGTCGCGAACCCTCTTTCCTCTCTCCAATTTTCCGCCTCCCCGGCACCGGCCGCCCGACAAAAAGAGACCGCCGCCGCCTGGACGGGCTGGGGCTCTAGGGCTTTGCGCAGCCGCGTAGCTGCAAGCTACGCATGCATCAGCGCCCACAGACGCGGCCCGAAAACGATCCCTCCCACGATCGCCGCCGCGATCGCCGCCAGCAGCACCGCCCCCGCGGCCAAATCCTTCACCCGCCCAATCCGCTCATGATGCTCCATGCAGACGTGATCCGACAAATACTCGACCGCCGTATTGAGCGCCTCCGCCGCCCACACCGGCCCCGCGGCCAGTGCGAGCAGGCACCACTCTCCGCGCGTCACGTGCAACACCACTCCAAGCACGATCACCAAAATGGTCGCCGCCAGGTGCAGCCGTGCATTCCCTTGCGTCCGCACCAAAAACACGATGCCCCGCCAAGCATGGCGAAAGCTCGCCAGCCTCGCCCACCAGAAGCTCTTGCGTCCCGGTGGCAGTTTCATGGTCTTTAGCGACTCTTCTTTTCGCCCTCGGCCGGGGCCGCGACATGCTCGCCGCCCGCGGGTTTCGCCTCACTGGCGCCTTCGTGCGACGTCACCTTGTTGCCCAGCTTCTCCTGATATTTTTCCGGCAGCTGCTCTTCGTTGTGCCCTTCACAAGCCACGAAGCCCAGTGCGAGCGCAGCAGCGAAAAAGCAATAGACAATACGTTTCATGAGGGCGCGGACCCTAGCGCGCCCGCCGAACTTGCCAAGCGCTTTTGAGGTGCCTGGGGTTCCTCTTTCGCAAAGAACCTGAAGAACCAAAGGCACGGCCACGGCTAGCCCTTTGCGCCTTGGCGTCTTTGCGTGAGGCCAAAGAGCGAGGCTCATACATGGAGACTCACGCCAAGCCGCCAAGGCGCAAAGTTCCCGTGACCCAAGTGAATCAAAACCCGGGGGTCGCAGCTCCACAATCTCCGCGCCTTCCGCGCCTTCCGCGATTTCCGTGGCAATCTTGCCGCGGAGCACGCGGAGAGCACGGAAAACGCAGAATTTATTGGGTGCTTCGCACCGCCCTCAAGTCACGCGGAGGGCCGCGCGAGCCACTTTCTCACTGCGCCCGCAAGCTGCACCGCGCGCTCGGAGTCTCGTGCACCACAATCTCCGCCAGCCCCCGGAGCTGCGGTGCGAGCTTCGCCCAAAACCATGCGCACATGTTTTCAATCGTCGGATTCTCCAGCCCCTCGATCTCATTGAGATAGCTGTGGTCCAGCACGTCCATCAGCGGCTTCATCGCGCGCGAAATCTCCGCATGGTCATAGACCCATCCCGTCTTCGGGTCCGCCTCCCCTTCCACGCTCACCTCCAACTTGAAGCTATGCCCATGCATCTTGCGGCATTTGTGGCCCTCCGGCGCGGACGGCAGCGTCTGGGCAGCTTCGAAGTAAAAATCTTTGGTGAGTCGGAATCGCATCCGCCGATGATGCACGGTTCTCCCTCCTTCGTCCAACTTCCGCATATCCGCCGCAATAGGGCCGATTGGCCACGTAGGCTCAATGCGGAGCCGTCCTAAGCCACCTAGGCTCGCCCCGGCATTGCCCGCCCCGCCGCTTTCTGCGATCCCTCCCGCGTGTACCGCCAGACGCCCATCCTCCGCTTTCAGGACGCTCAGCTTCTCGGCCCGCGCCTGGACGATGTCGCCACCGAGGAAGCGCTGGAGATTCGCGTGGAAGGCGAGCTCCTCGCTGTGGCCATGCGCACTCCGGGCCAGGACGCCGAGCTCGCGGCCGGCTGGCTGCTCAGCGAAGGCATCGTTTCCCGCGCGGAGCAAATCGCCGACATCGTCACGCGCCCCGGCGACGACCCGCGCGCTGCCATGGTCGATGTGATGCTCCGCGACTCCTCCGGCTTCGATGCCGCCCGCCATCGCCGGGCTGCTGTGTCGAATGCGAGCTGCGGAGTTTGCGGCGCGGCGTCCCTCGAACAAGCCCTCCGCTCCTTTCCCAAAATCGACAGCGCATTTCTGATAAGCGCGACCGACCTCCCGCTGCTGCCCGACCGCCTCGCGGCCGCCCAGCCCACCTTTCAGCGCACCGGTGGCCTCCACGCCTGCGGTCTCTTCGATGGCGCCGGAAACCTCGTCGCCCTCCGCGAAGACGTGGGCCGCCACAATGCCCTCGACAAACTGCTCGGCTGGGCGCTGCTGCAAAACAAACTCCCCCTTTCCGAATCCGTCCTTTTGCTCAGCGGGCGGGTGTCTTTCGAAATGGCCCAAAAAGCCCTCGCCGCCGGCGTGCCCATCATCGCCGCCATCGGCGCCCCCTCCACCCTCGCCATCGACGCCGCCCGGCACGGCGGCCAGACCCTCGTGGCTTTTTTGCGCGGACGCGCCTTCAACGTCTACGCCGGAGAACAAAGAATCCGCGGAGCAGGTGCTGGATTAAGCCCAACCAGTGCACCCACTCCGCGGAATCTGTTTTAGACTTTCGCGGGACGAGCAGGCATTAGCAGCCCAACCAAGCCCACCCGCCCCGCTGAAATTTTTAGGCGACGGATACTCGCTCCTCGGAAATTTTAATGACGCGGCCTTCCGGGTCGCGGAAGTTCGTGAACGGTCCGACCGAGGTCACGATAATGCCGCGGCGGCGGAGTTCCGTGAGCACGGTCTCAGGCTGTTTGATCATGAGGTGGAGGTGAAAGTAACTCACAACTTCGCCGTGCTCGACAGAGCGCAGGCAAATCGGCATGCCGGCCAGCTCGAGCTCGCATACGCGGCCCGGCTTTTCGGTCTGGATATGCGCGTTGAGAATATCCACATAAAAATCTCGCACTTCGCTGTAGCGGTGTGTGAAAATGGTCACTGCGAAGCACTTCGGTTGTGCGACCACCGCACTGCCAGTGGCAATCTCGTGGTCAGCGTCAACATCCGTCATACGGGAGAGGCTAATCATGCAGGATGGTAAAGCGGGAGCCGTGCCAGCTTTATAATTTCTATAAATACAACCCCCGCTTTTCATCTCCGATTTTGGCATCGATCGGCGTATTTCATTAACCTCCAAATATTTGCGCACGGAGTGCGTATTTCAACGATACAACCGCAACCACGTCGCATCACTTTTGTGACTCCGTGGCATGAGAGTCACATTCGCTCCTACCAATTGCATGCCCGTTGCACGACAAATCTTCGTCCAAGGATAGAAAGCGTACCGCTCCTCTGTAGCATTAAGGAAAATAGCGCACCCACCCCACATTCCATTACCAATATTAATTATCCCGTGTTCAAAATCCGGTCACAGCCCACACGGAACACCCCTTCTCCTTGTGCTCCTCGCCCCCTCACGGTAAACCCCTCCCATGCTCCTGCGAGTCCTCGCCATTTGCTGGTTGCTGCTGGCTGCCGCGTTCGCGGGAGGCCTGGAGAAATACCCCCAACTGGTCGTCGCCGATCCCCCGGGCTCCAGACCGCCCGGCATCCGCATCACCTACCTCGGCACCAATGGCTATCAGTTGCAGTGGCAGGACCACGTGCTGCTGGTCGACCCCTACCTCTCCCGCGCCAGCCTGGGCCGCGTCGCCTTCAACCTGCCCCTCAAGCCCAGCCCCGAGCCCGCGCGCTGGGCGCTCGCCAAAATGGCCCCTCGGGCCGACGCCGTCATTGTCACCCACGGGCACTTTGACCACGCCCTCGACCTCCCCGAAGTCATGCGCGCCACCGGCGCCCGCCTCTACGCCTCCGAAACCACGATCCAGCTGGCCTCCCTCGCCGATGCCCCGCATGGAAAGTCCAAAGCCCTCGTCCTCGGGAAACCCGTGACCGCCGGCCCCTGGCGCATTACGGCCCTGGAGGCGCGGCACGACTGTATCTGCGGCATCGAGCCCTATCCCGGCGAAGTGAAAAAGAAGACCGCCCCCGTCCGGGCCCGCGACTGGCGCATGGGCACCCCGCTCGCCTTTCTCATCGAAGCCGGCGGCCAGCGCATCTACATCGACTCCGGTGGCCGCCCCGATGCCCCGCTCCCCAAAGTCGGCAAAGTGGATCTCGCCATCGCCGGTGTCGCCCTCAAAGATTCCCGCGACCGTCTGCCCGCTCTCCTCAAGGATCTGCAGCCTCGCTACTTTCTCCCCAGCCATCAGGACGACTTCTTTCGCCCCCTCTCAAAGCCCTTCCGCTTCGGGGCCTCCACGAACTTCCCCGCCGTCCTGCGCGTCCACCACGAGCAGGCCCTCCCGGGCCGCCTGATCCTCCTCGATTACTTCCGGCCATGGACGCTACGCTAAAAGGAGCCCGCCGTGCGCTGCTGGCCACTGTCCTTTCCCCGCTCATCCCGCAGTTCATCGGGAGCGTTTTCAATATCTGGTACAACGTTGTGGTGGTGAATCCCCTTCTCGCCATCCCGGAATTGCAGCACCGCTTCTCGCTCACGATTCTCATCTGCAACATCGTGATCTATCCCGCGGGCATCTACTATTGGTACCGCTTCGTCTACAAATTGCGCCCGCCATTGGAGGCCCTCGTCCGCGGCCCGGCACTCGGCGCGGAGGAACTCAACGCCGCCCGCCGGCGCCTGATTTTCCTCCCGTGGACCGCGTCCATCGTCGCCGCCGTCGCGTGGTTTGCCTGCATCCCCATTTTCCTCGGCTCGCTCACCGCCACGGGCCATCCGCTCGACGCCCGCCTCTACTGGCACCTGCCGATTTCCTTCGCCGTCTCCGGCTTCATCGCCACCACACACGCCTTCTTCCTCGTGGAACTCTGCACACAGCGCCGGCTCTTCCCGCTCTTCTTCCGCGAGGCGCGCCCCGATCAAACGCCCGGCGCCCGGCCACTCTCGCTGCGGGGCCGCGGACTCGTCTGGGCCATCTCCGCCTGCATCTGCCCGCTCGTCTCGCTGCTGCTGCTCAGCTTCGCGCCGAAGACCCAGGGCTCGGAGTGGTTCGAGCTTTTCGTCGCCGTCGTCGGGATCGGCTTCAGCGTATTTTCCGTGTCGCTCATCGATCGCCTCGTCGCCCATCCCCTCGATCAACTGCGCGAGGCCGTGGTAAGAGTGGCCGACGGCCATCTTGAACTCAGCGTCCCCATCCAGCGCGCGGATGAAATCGGCGTCCTCGCCGCGGAGGTGAACGAGATGATCGGCGAGTTGCGCACCGCGCAAAACGTCCGGCAAACCTTCGGTCTCCACGTGGGCCGCCGTGTCGCCACGCGTCTGCTGGAGCGTAACGCCTGCCTCGGCGGCATCGAGGAAACCATCACCGTGATGTTTGTCGACATCCGCAATTTCACCGCGCGCAGCAAAGGCCGCCCCGCCCGCGAAGTGGTCGCCGGGCTCAACGAGTTCCTCGCCGTGATGGTCGAAATCGTCGAGGCCCGCCACGGCGGCATGATCAACAAATACCTCGGCGACGGTTTCATGGCCATCTTCGGCGCCATCGAGGACGGCACCCGCGCCACGGAAGCCGTCACCGCCTCGCGCGACATGCTCGCCGCGCTCACCGAGTTGAACAAGCACATGACCGCCCGCGGCGATGCCCCGCTCGCCATTGGAATCGGCCTCCACACCGGCGAAGCCGTCGTCGGCAGCATCGGCTCCCCCGCCCGCCTCGAATTCACCGCCATCGGCAGCACCGTGAACATCGCCGCCCGCGTCGAAGGCATGACCAAAACCGTCGGCGTCCCCTTCCTTTTCACCGAGGAAACCCGCCGCGAACTCAACGGCAGCATCCCCGTCACCGACACCGGCGAACACCAAATCCGCGGCGTCACTGAGCTCGTCCGGCTCTATACCGCCTCCACATAGCCGTGCCGCCAATGTAGCTCACGCGGCCCTCCGCGTTATTCGAAGACAAACGCGAAGCGCCATACATTCCCCGCGCCTTCCGCGTCCTCCGCGTTTTCCGCGGTAATATTGCCGCGGAGTTCGCGGAGTTCGCGGAGGACACGGAGAGATTTGGAGCAGATGAAACCGCGTGCCTTTGCGTCTTGGCACCTTGGCGTGAGCCACCTCACCCCACTTCCCCCGCCCCAATCCTCCGCAATACCTCCGGATACAGCCGATGCTCCTCCACCTGAATCCGCGCATGCAACGTCCCCGCGGTATCCCCCGGCAACACCGGTACCTCCGCCTGCGCGATGATCTCCCCCGTATCCATCCCCGCATCCACAAAATGCACGGTGCACCCGCTCCGCTTTGCCCCCGCTGCCACCGCTTGCGCCCAAGCTTCCAGCCCTGGAAACTCCGGCAGCAGCGACGGATGAATATTTACAATCCGCCGCGGAAACCCCTCCAGCAATGGCGCTTTGATCATCCGCATCCACCCCGCCAGCACCACCCATTCCACCCCTGCCTCTTTCAAGAACCTCACCAACTGCTGCTCCACCTCCGGCTCCAGCTTCGTGCGAAACCGCCCCGGCGCCAAAAATCGCGCCGGATACCCGCGCTCCTTCGCCAGCGTCAAAATCCCTGCTGTCTCCACATCGCTGATCACCATTCGCACCTCCGCCGCGAGGGTCCCCGCCGCAATCGCGTCCGCAATCGCGCGAAAATTGGACCCCTTGCCGGAGCCGAGAATGCCGAGTTTCAGTGGTGCAGCCATGTGCGCCCGATGTGAGGGCCCCTGCCCAAAGCGTCAACTGACAAATGCCGGGGACATCACGGTCTTTTTGCGTCGCTCCCACCCCTCGAATCGTAATGAGCCCGGTGCGCCTCTTTTTTTTCATCAAACACTCCAACTCCAAGAAACATGCACCCTTGCGGATGGTTGGAGCATCAAGTTAACCTCCGCCACCATGTCCGACGCCACCGCGCGCAATCCAATCCCGCCCATCTCGCTGACGATTCCGCGTCCCGTGGCCCCGCCCCGTTACCGGCAGCCGAAGAAAAACATCCCGCAGACCCCCGAGGAGCGGCAGCACATTCTTCAGACCGTCCGCAACTACGTCGCCGAATTTTCCCCCACCCCGCCCGTCCCGATGGCCGAACTAAGCGAGCACGCCGACCGCGTGGTGCAGCGCCTCGGGTGCAATCCCATTTACCGCGACTACATCGGCGTGCTCATCAACAACGAGCTCTGGCGCGAGCAACTCGCCGCCGTGCCTTTTGAGCGCCGCCTCCTGCTCATGCCGAAGTGCCTGCGCTTGGAGAGCAAGTGCCCCGCGCCTTTCGATGAATTCGGCCTGCTCTGCAAGCAGTGCGGCCAATGCAGCATCCAGGATCTGCAAAACGAAGCCGAGCGCCTCGGCTATGCCGTGCTCGTCGCCGAAGGCAGCGCCATCGTGATGTCGCTCATCCAGACCGGCCAAATCGAGGCCATCGTCGGTGTGAGCTGCCTCAGCGTGCTGGAGCGCAGTTTCCCCTACATGGAAGCCGCCGCCATTCCCGGCGTGGCCGTGCCCTTGTTGCAGGATGACTGTATCGATACCACCGTCGATCTCGACTGGGTATGGGACTACATCCATCTCACCGCCGAGGATTCCACCCGCCGCCTCGACCTCGGCGAACTCCGCCGCGACGTGGAGACGTGGTTTTCCGAAGGCTCGCTGCAAGACCTCATGGGCGCGCCGCAGGGCGACACGGAGCGCATCGCCCGCGAATGGCTCGTGCGCGCCGGCAAGCGCTGGCGGCCCTTCCTCGCCGTGGCCGCGTGGCGCGCGCTGGCCGGACCCGAAGCCGAGCTGCCTGCCGATTTGAAAAAAGCCGCCGTGGCCATCGAGTGCTTCCACAAGGCCTCGCTCATCCACGACGACATCGAGGACGGTGATGCCACGCGCTACGGCGAAGCCACGCTGCACGCCGAGCACGGCATCCCCGTCGCGCTGAATGTCGGCGACCTCCTCATCGGCGAAGGCTACCGCCTCCTCGCCGCCTGCGACCTCAGCGCCGAACAGCGCGCCGCCATGCTCATGGTCGCCGCCGAAGGCCAGCGCGAACTCAGCCGCGGCCAGGGCGCCGAGCTCGTCTGGGCGCGCACTCCCGAGCCGCTCACCAGCCTGCAAGTGCTGGACATCTTCCGCAAAAAAACCGCGCCCGCCTTTGAAGTCGCCCTGCGCGTCGGTGCCCTCTACGCCGGCGTGGAAGCGCACGATGAAGTGCGCGACGTCCTCCGCGCCTACAGCGAAGCCCTCGGCATCGCTTACCAGATCCGCGACGACCTCGACGATCTCGGCCAGACCAAGGACACCAGCGACATCGCCGGCTTGCGCCCCAGCCTCCTCCTCGCCACTGCGCACGAACGCGCCGAGTGCGACCACCGCCAGCTCACCACCGCCCTTTGGGAGCGCCGCCTCCCCGAAGGTGTCGCCGTCTCCAAAGTCGAGGAACTCTACCGCTCGCTCAAAGCCGACGAACGCTGCCGCGAATTGCTGGAGCGCTACAAAGAAGAAGCCATTCGCAGCCTCGGCACCCTGGAAAATCCCAGCCTCAAAGGCCTCCTCCGCCGCGTCCTCGGCAAGATTTTCAACGACACGGAAATCAAAGGCTGGTGCAAGGAATTCGAAGCCAAAAACCTCCTCGGCGTCACCGCGGCGGAAGCCTCGCTGGAAAAAGCTCCCGAGCCCGCAGTCCTCGCGCGAATTTAAAGACGGCGACCGCGCGCCGCGCGGCGTCCCTACCTCTGCACCATCGCCGCCGCCGCTTGCTGATTCCAGCCGAGCACCGGCACGAGCGCGCGCTGAGCCACACCTTGGCGCAACGCTTCCGCCGCCAGCACGGCTTGGAGCAGCGCGCTGGCACCAATCGCCTCACCGAGCTGCCGCCGCGGGGAAATCCGTGGCGCCGTTTCCGCGCCCGGAAACAGCTCGCGCACCGAGGCGGCCAGCACCGCATCCACCCACGTGCCATTGCTGCCATCCACGATGAAATCCGGCGCGCCGCTTTTGGAAACATCCCGCAGAACTTCAGACATCGCCGCCGCCGCACCCGAGCGTTTCAGAAAAGTCCGCCCCGGCGGGACGTGAATCCGCAGCGGCCCCTCACGCGAGAGCAGCATCGCCGCGGCACCTTCGGCCAGCAATGCGCCCGGGTTGGTGAGGCGCCAGTCGTAGTGGGCCTCGGCGAGGATCCAATCGAGCTCCTCGGACGCCACGGCGAGCACATAGTCGGCATCGCCGGTCGCGAGGAGCTGCACCCCGAAATGCACCGCCTGCAATCCCACGGTGCCGTCGCCGACCAGCGTGTAAGTGGCGCCGTCCAGCCCCAGCATGGCCGCCAGATGGCTGGCGGGCGCATTGTACACCGTCTCGGGAAAGAGCATCGGGCTGGCCGCATTGGCGCCCTGTTTCACCACCTGCTCGTAAAACCGCCGCGTATATTGCACGCCGCCGCTGGACACGCCGAAGACAATCGCGGTGCGCTCCTTCTTCGCGGCGTCGAGTTCCAGCCCGGAATCGACAAACGCTGCCCGGCCGGCCGCCGCCGCGAGCAGGCTGACTGGACTGGAACGGCGCAGCCGCGGCTCCCGGGCCATGGCCGCCGTGACTTCCGCCGGCACCAGCGCCACCGGATGCCGGTGCCCGGTCTCCGCATTGGCGATCTCCACCGGCACCACGCTTTCCCCCGCCTGAAGCCGGCGAAAAGTGCCCGGCAAATCCATGCCCCACGGCGTGGCGCAACCGAGCCCGGAAATGAAAGCGCTCACGCCTCCACCTCCTGGAGCACAATGCTCGCATTGGTCCCGCCGAAGCCGAACGAATTGGACAGCACCCGGCGCACGCGGGCCCCGCGCGCGGTATTCGCCACGATGTTCAGGTCCCACGCCGGATCCGGCGCACGAAAATTGATATTCGGCGGCAGAAACTGGCCACGGATCGCACTCACGCAGAAGGCCGCCTCGATGGCTCCCGCCCCGCCCAGCGCATGCCCCATCATGCCTTTCGTAGAACTCACCGGCACGCGTGCGCCAAAGATTTTGGCGATGGCCGCACCCTCGCTCGCGTCATTGAACGGCGTCGCCGTACCGTGCGCATTAATGTAGTCGATGGTCTCCGCCTCCACGCCCGCATCCGTGAGCGCGCGGCGCATCGCCAACTCCGGGCCGATGCCGCTCGGATGCGGCTGCGTGAGATGGTGATTGTCCGTCGAGATGCCGTAGCCGGTGATCTCCGCCACGATGGCCGCGCCCCGCCGGCGCGCGGATTCCCATTCCTCCAGCGCCAGCAGCGCCGCGCCTTCGCCGAGCACCAGCCCGCTGCGGCCTTTGTCGAAAGGACGCACTTTCTCGGGCGTTGAGGCCTGCAGCGAATCGAACCCGCAAAAAACCATCTCACAGATCGCATCGTAGCCGCCGCACAGCACTGCCCGGCAGGCGCCGGATCGCACCAGCCGGAAGGCATGGCCCACCGCATTCGTGCCGGAGGCGCAGGCATTCGCGATGATCTGCACCGGCGCCGAAAAGCCGCAGGCCGCCATGGCATCGAGAATGGGTTTTTGCGGCGGATAGCTCACCAGCCACCGCGCCCGATCCGGCGAAAGCTGTTTCGCGATCTGCGAGCGGTGATAAGCCTCGCCAAAAGACATCCCGCCACTGGTCGTGCCGATGACCAGCAATTCCGGCGCAAACGCCGGATCGCCCGCACACACTTCGCGCCCGGCGGTGATCATCAGGTGACTGGAGCGATGCAGCCGGCGGCTCCACCGATCGCCATCCACCGGGATTTTCTCCACCTGCCCCGCCATCTTGGCGCGGCACTTCGTGGTATCGAAAGCCGTCACCGCACTGACCCGATCCAGCCCCGCGCGCAACGCCCGCTCCGTCTCCGCGATCCCCACGCCCAGCGGGCTGATGACGCCGACAGCCGTAACGGCCACGCGATGATGGTCGGGTCTGGCGGACGTATTGGGCACTGGCAAACGGTGGCCACCCACCTTACGCCGGGCCGCCCGCGAAAAGCAACGGCAGCCTTGCGCGAGCATGCCGGAAGGTGCGATATCGGGCACGATGGAACAAAATCCTCACGCCGCCCAAGCCCGCAAGACGCTGCACCTGCGCATCGTCTGGTTCCTGGTCGGCGCCGTCGTGAACTATCTGCTCATCTCCACGCCGTTCAAATTTCTCCGGGAGCACTACCCGAATCTGAATCTCTTCGTGATCTCCGCGTGCAGCATGGGCGTGAGCACCGTGTTCTTTTTCCTGTGGAACTACTTCATCGGCTTCCGCACCGATGCGCGCAAGCGCGACGCCTTCGCCCGCTACCTCACCGTCGTCCTGATCCTCTGGGCGCTCTCCTCCGGGCTCCTCACCCTCTTCAAACACTACAACGCGCATCTCAAGCTGAGCCTCGGAAAATTCCCGCTCGACCTCGACGTGATCGCCACCCAGGCCTGCTTCGGCTGGCTAAAATTCATCATCTACCATAAGTGGGCCTTCCCCGTGGCCAAGGCGCCGCCCGCCGTGGAAGAAGCGATGGGCATTAAGAGCTAGCGCCCGTTCGTAGAAGCGGCTTCCAGCCGCTTAGTTACAGCGCCCGCCTGGAAGGCGTCTCTACGAGCCCGCAAAATCTGCTAGCGCCGCTACGGTAGTTCGCGAAGGTAGGCGCCCATGCGCAGTAGCAGGACGACTCTTATGGTGCTGGGGGTGGCGGCCATCGTGTCGGGGGCCCTCATCCTCCGGCCCTGGGGCAGGACTCTTCCACCGGTGGCCGAAATGAAAGCCGCCGAGGAGCAGCGCCGGATCGCCTGGCGCATCGCCACTCCGCGCATGGAGATCGCCCAGGAAGATTCGATCAAGGCCGTGGATGCGCGCCTGCAGCAAGTGGCCGATTTTTTTACCGAGCGAAAAAAGCGGGTCCCCGCTTTTGCCGGCCGGGTCCTCTCCCTGCGGAGCAAGTGGGAACTCGGCTGGAGCAAAATGCCCTTTACCGACAAGGACGCGCACGCCCGCTTCCTAAAATCGGAATTCAGCCGTCTGGTCTTTTCCGAGGCTGAGCTCAGCCATGTGGTGACTCAATCCGTCGAGGACACCGTGCACGACGTCCAAGCCATCGAAAACACGTTGCTGGTGAAGATTCGCGCGGACCTCATCGATTTACCGGACTGCCTGGCCGCGCTGCCGGAGCTGAAAACCGAGTCGCTCTTCCGCGACCGCTTCCGATCCCTCCTGACCGGTCTTTCGGCCAAGACCGGGACCGACATGCAATTGGACGTGACGCGGCTCGTCAGCAGCGAGATTGCCACCGTCATCGTCCTCCGGGTCAGCACCGCCATCGCTGCCCGGTTGGGCGTCTCCGCCGGGATCGTCGGAGCGGGCGCGGCCATGGGGCCGGAGACGGCCGGCGCCACGCTGCTGATCGGGATCGCCGTCGATCAAATCGTCGGCTGGGTCATCGGCTGGTTTTATAATCCGGAAGCGGAAATCGCCGCCAAGCTGAACCAGCAACTGGATCAGGTGGCGGCTCTCCTCATCAACGGCGACAAGACCACGCGAGGCCTGAAACAGGAGCTGCTGGCGCTCGCCGAAAAACGGAAAGCGTTGCGCGAAGCCGCTCTTCGCGAGATGATTGTGGGAGTGCCTCATTGAGGATTTCATGATATCACGGCTCACCCAATTTTCTCTCCTGCTGGCCCTCGCGCTGGCGCTGCTCTTCGCGCCCCCGAGCGAGGCGGGCGTGGCTTCCGGGGCGATTCACGAAACGACCGAAGTGGTGATGCGGAAATTCGGCAAGGAAGTCGCGGAGGAATCGGCGGAAGCCGTTTCCAAACAGATCGCGGAAGCCGGCGCGAAATTCGGCGAGGAGGGGTTGGAGGCCATGGCGAAAGTCGGTCCACGAACCTTTGGAAAGATCACTGTCGAGGCCGGCGAGCATGCGTCGGAGGTTGTAAAGCTGACCGCCAAGTATGGCGAACAGGCCGTCTGGGTGGTCTCGAAACCGCGCGGCCTTGCCGTCTTCATCAAATACGGGGAAGAAGGCGCGGCGGCCGTGATGAAACATCCCGGCGTGGCCGAAGGTGCCGTGGAGCAACTCGGCCTCCCCGCCGCCCGCGCGCTGAATGCCGTCAGCAGCGGGCAGGCCCGGCGTCTTGGGATGATGATCGAAGAGGGCACCATCAAAGCCGGTGAGCGCTCCGCCGGGCTGCTCGAGGTCGTGGCGAAATACGGCGACAAAGCCGGTGCCTTCATTTGGAGAAACAAAGGGGCGCTCACCGTCGCCGCCACCCTCACCGCTTTTCTCGCCAATCCTCAGCCCTTCATTGAAGGCGGCAAGGATTTGGTGGTGGGCACGGTGGCTCCCATCGGCACGGAGATCGCCCGCAACACCCACTGGACACCTGTGATGATCAGCGCCGTAGCCGTCCTGGGAGTCCTCCTCGCCCTCCGGATGTGGATGACGAAGCGCCCGAGCGTGAAAGCGAGCCGGACGTAATTTACTTTTTCTCTCCCGCATCCTTCACCAACTC
>FTCB01000518.1_pt1 | contig 30428 bp, 19 predicted proteins | sample 1639431 | NCBI WGS metagenome assembly FTCB01 (sample SAMEA3914864, study PRJEB12502) | metagenome | biome: forest; material: soil | place: USA | collected 2012-03-12 | depth 0.3 m
ATCTTCGAACGGCATGTGAATTTTCGATCCATTGGCCGGTTCGATTCAGCGTTCAAAAATTTGATTTGGACGCACGCAGCGCGTCGCATTTTGCGTTTGGTTGTTGCGGTTTTCGTTGATGTCTCAGAGGCGAGGCAAAGTCACGGATCTGCTTGTCCCCAAGGAAATTATCCGTCCTCCTATTGGATCTCCAACCGTGGCTCATCACCTAATTGTTTGCTAAATCAGCTTTGGTTGGAGGTCGCTAATTCCGATAAAGTTTGGCCAGTTGAATGAGAATCGTTTCCAATTGAACGTAGTACTCGTCGTCGGGAGCATCGGGCTTTTTATTGCGCAGGCGTACTATCTCCAGTTCCAGTGCATCGCGCTTGGCACGGAGATCGGCGGGCCAGGCGCGTTCAGTGGCGCTGGGGACGAGCTGGATCTGGCTGGTGCGGGGGCCATCGGGGGCGGCCTTGTCAGCGGCTTTTTTGACTAGTTGGAGGCCGCTGTACCAGTCGGCGGGGGTGCCGTGGCCGTCGCCGTTGTCATCGAGGAGGGAGTGCTCAGTGGCGAGGCGGCCTTCGGATTTGTAGAAGTCGGCGGTTTGGCGGGCGGCTGAGATCCAGGCTTCGAGGAGGGAGGTTTGGCCGTCGTGGTCGAGGTCGGCGGCCAGGTCGGCGATGGCCTCGGAGAGGTATTGACCGAGGCGCGAGTAGTTGCTTTCGGAGCCGCTTTTGGTGGCGGTGAGGATGATTCGGCCGGGTTTGGAGAGCGGAGCGAGGAAGGCGCCGCTGGAGGAGAAGGTGGCGATGACAATGACCGGGCGTTGGAAGGGGGCGAGCCACGAGGAGAGGGTGGCGGGGGTGAGGTCGGCGCCGCGAAGGTTGAATTTGGCTTCGCGGCCGTCGTAGGTGCCGTGGCCGATGAGGATTAGCCAGAGGGGTTCGAGAGTAGCGGTTGGTTCGGACTGTAGAGCGGCTTGGAGTTTGGCCAGGTCCTCGCCGGAGTTGGCGTTTTCGCCGAGCTTGGTGATCTTGGCTCCACCCGCGGCGCCGGCCTTTCGCCAGTTGTCTGCCCAGTGGGCAAAGGATTCGCTATATTCGGAGGAACCGCCGAGACCTGTGCAGATGATGAGCGAGGGCTGCGGTCCAAGCGTCGGAGTTTCGACGGTGGAAACTGGCCCCGGGGCTAAGGTTGACTTGGCGGCAGGCGTTGGCTCGGCTGGTAATGCGGTAGAATTTGGTTGGGTAGGCGCGGTGGTTAGCGCTGACTCTGGCGGTTGAGGTGGCGCTGTGAGCTTAGTTGTCGAGGCTGGTACTTCCGGAGTGGCCGGGGGAGAGGGCAAAGGGGAAGTAGGGGATGTCGGCGATGCGGGTAATGTTTGTGCGGCCTGTGCGTTTTCCGCTGTAGGTGCAGGTTGCGCTGGCAGCTCTGCGACAGTTGTCGCGATGAGGGCCGACAGGCAGAGGGCAAAGATAAGATGGCGCGCGTTCATGGGAGGCCTTTCCAGCGGCGGAGGCCCCACTCGGCGACGAAGCAACCGAGGGCCAGGAGGAAGACGGCGGGGGTGTGCCAGAGGGGTTGGGTCCAGAGCTCAGTGATGGGGGCGTGTTTGGCGGGCAGTTGGCGGATGAAGGTGGCGAGACCAGTGGGGGTGAGGACTTCGCCGCCGGTTTTTTGGGCGACGGATTCCATGAGAGGGCGATTTGCGGCCAGCGAGCGCAGTTCTTCACCGGTGAGATCGGTGGTCCAGCCGGTTTTGGCGCGACCGGCTACGGCGCCGTTTTCGTCGGTGACGGTGGCTTCGACCCGATAGCCGTTGGTGTCGTGCGGGACGTAGCTGGCTTCGTAGAGGCCGGGCTCGGAGGTTGATGGGGTGGCGGTGAGGGTGATGGGTTGGGTGGCTCCGAGAGGTGTTACTTTCAGGGTGACCGAGGCGTTGTCGAGGGGATCGAAACTGGAGGTGTGCGCGCGCACCTGTAGGGGAACAACTTCTTCGCCGGGTTGCGGCTCGGCGCGCAATTCGATTTGCTCCGGGACGTCGGCGACCAGCCAACGGACGATTTGACGCCAGGCTTTTTGCAGGTCTTTTTGCCGCTCCTCGTCGCCGAGGCCGAGATGCCACAGGTCGCCGACGAGCAAGGCGGCGGTGCGTCCGCGACCGAAGCGCTGCGTGACGAGGGCGGGGTATTGGGTTTGGCCATCGGTGACCGTGGCCACGACCATGGCCGCGGGCTTCACGGCGCCGCTCCGGTTGAAGATGAGGAAATTAGGCAGTTCACCGAGGCGCTTCTTTTCGTCGGGCTCGTTATCGCGCAGCCGCGCCCAGGGTTGGAGCCAACCTTCGCGGGTCAGGTTGAGATGCAAGTCGCCGGCGGGCGCGGCGGCGGGTTGGTCGAGGTAGATGGGCAACAGATCGCCGATGGCGGTGCGGTCGAATTTGCCGTCGATGAAGGATTCGGCGCCGCCGTGCATGAGGAAGCCGCCGCCGCGTTCGCTCACGAAGCGCTGGAGCAAGCTCATTTGATCCGGGGTGAAGAAGCCAGCCTCGACGTCGCCGATGATGACGGCGCGGTATTTAAATAGTTCCTCGGCGGTTTTGGGGAAGCCGCCGCGCAGTTCGAATTCATCCTCGGTGTCGAGACGGACTAACACCGGCTGATCGTATTGCTCGATGTCTTCTTTCGATTGATTGCCGAAGCCGCGAAACAATGGGTTGCTCGATTCGCCGGAGCGGCCGCGGAACTCGAATTTTGCTTCCCGCTTGGCGATGCGGATGAGGCCGACGAGCTGGGTTTGCCGGTCTTCAGCGATGGCGCGCCGGAGAAATTTGTATTCCCAGTTGGGGCGTCCGGCGAGATAGAGGATGCGCTGGCGTTCCGAGCCGCGATCGACGGTGACGATGGCTTCGTTGTTGGCCAGCGTGGCTTCGCTGGTGTTTTCGGCGGTGGCATTCCATTCGCGCTTGGCGGCGGCGCGCACGCGGTAGAAGAGGACGCCGGTTTTTGGCGGGCGGAATTGGAAACGAAAGGCTAGTTTGCCGTCCGCTGGGGCGACGAGGGTTTGTTCCGCGACGGGCTCGACGGCGGAGGAAGGATTGGCCGGATCGATGGCGAAAAGTTTGCCTTGGATTTGCTCGGCGGCGCAGCCTGTGGCGGAAACGTCGGCCTGGACGGTGACGGGGGCGTCTTCGAAGGAGGTCTGGGTGACAGATGTCCCTAGCACACCGACATCGCGCGCGGGGGCGCCTTCGCCGAAGAGCACGGGGTAGACCGGCGGCAAGCCGTGGAGGTCGGCTCCATCGAGATCGCCGGCGGCGCCGTCGGTGAGCAGGAGCACGCCGGCCAGCGGTTGGCCGCGATAACGATCGGCTACGGTGCGGAGGGCGGCGCCAAGCCGGGAGGCGCGGCCTTCGAAGTTCAGCTCGTGGAAATCGTCGGTGGCGTGAAGGCGGGAGTCGGCGAGGTAATTGCGTACGCCGAAGTTGGTGGAGAGGTCGGTGCGCCAGGCGTTGTCGGGGCCGGTGAGCACGCTGCCGACGGCTTCACCTCGGGTGGTGTGTTCCTGGCCCGAGCGGAGTTTCATGCTCTGACTATTGTCGGCGATGACGGCGAAGAGGTTGGCCCCGGGCTTGGCGCGTTGGCTGGTCCAGACGGGCTCGAGGAGGCAGGCGAGCAAGGCGAAGGAGCCGAAGAGCTGAAGGGTGGCGCAGGCGGAGCGGAGGGCGGTGGGGCCGGGGGTGCGGGTGAAGGCCCAGGCCACGAAGGCGACGGTGATGACGGCTCCGATGGAGACTGGCCATAGCGCGCCCGGGTTTTGAAGTGAGAGGGACGCGAACGCTAACACAGAGATGACTCGTTCAAGGAAAATGGTTTGCGAGAGTGCTGCCGGCGGTGAGCCCTGGGAGCGCGGGCGTCTCGCCCGCCCGGCGCGGAAGCGGTCCAGGGAACGTCTGCTTTCACCCTGATGCGGGGTCGTACTGCGTCTTGGGCTGTGGCTGTGGTTGTGAACGAGCTGCTGCTGCGCCGTTCGCGTTTATAGAAGCCCGAGCCTTTTCGGATGCTTCCGCACCGTGCGGGCGGGACGCCCGCGCTCCCAGGAGCCGCCGGTCGCGGGCGCACACATAAAGTTATATGGCGAGTTAAGAGGCGGCTCATTTGCTTCGGCCCAGCTCCTCGTAGTAGCTGCGGACGCGTTCGGCGTATTTTGGCGGGACGGGGTCGCGGTCGATGGGGACGAGGCTTTCTTTGGAATCGCGGCGGGCGAGTTCTTCGGAGAGACGGTTGCGCAGCTCGACCAGCGGCTGGCGGATTTTGGAATTCACCATGTCCCAATCGGGTTGTTTCGCCGCATCCTTCGAGGAGTTCTTTTTGTATTCGATGCGGACGCCTTTTGCCAGTTCGCGGATGCGGGCAGCTTCGTTGCGGAGTTGGGGGGAGTCGAGCATCTCTTCCACGTTGCGCAAGCGGTCGGACCAGTCGACGTATCCTCCGCCGGTGATGGCTCCGCCGCCCGCTCCGCCACCGCCTGCGGCGGATGCGGCCTGGCGATTCAAAGTCTCCGCGCCAGCGGCCTGGGCAGTTTCCGCATTCTGAGCGGCGTTGTCGTTTTCTGCGCCGCCTTGGCCTTGTTCTTCGCGGCCGGGCTGTTGACCGCGGGCTCCTCCGCGGCCGTTTCGTTGGCCAGCGCGCGCGGTGCGGGCGCTGTCGGGTTGTTCGTTGGGCGGCGTCTGCGGTTCGCCAGCGTCAGCGGTTTGGCCGTCTTCTCCTTGTTGCCCGCCTTGACCGGGTTGGCGGCCTTGGCTGCGCTGCCCGGGCTGCTGCCGCGCGTCGTTGTTGCGGTCCGGATTGGCGTCGTTCGGGGTTTGCGCCTGAGCGACGTTTTGGCCTGATTGCCGGCCTGAGCGGTTGGCAGAGGGAGTTTTGCCATCGGACGGATTCTGTTCGTTTCGCGCAGTGGCTTCGCCGCTGCCTTGCTCGGATTGAGCGGGGTCGTTTGATTGGTTGGCGTCTTGCGCCTGACCCTGGCCTGGATTGCGATTGCGCTGCGCCGTATTACCTTTTTGGTCATTGCCAGCTTCGGCAGGATCGCTGGCGTCTGGACGCTCCTGGCCCGATGCTGAGGCAGGGTTGGACTTGTTACCGGGCTGCCGATTCAGGGCGCGGTCGGGGCGGGCTTGGCCGATTTCCTGGTTTAACTGGTGTGCGAGCGCATCCAGTTCATCGCGCGCTAGTTTGAGGGATTCCGCTTCGTTGCCGAGCACGCTCTCGGCGGCGCGCTCTACGCCAGTCTTGAGGTCTTCGACATCCTTGCGCGCATTCTTTTCGATTTGCTCGGCCTGTCGGTTGATGCCGCGTTCGGCCAGCGCCTTCACGGCCTCGAGTTTTCGGTCGGCGCCGGCCTGCGTGGTCTTGCGCAGGGTGTCGTAGAGTTCCTTGGAGAGGAGCGGCTCGACGGCGTCGGCCTCCTCACTCACGCGCTTCATTTTCTCTGTGAGGTCGGCGAGTTGGGTTCGTTGTTTTTCGAGATCTTTCGCGACATCTTCCGGATGTTGGTCGCCGCTTTCGAGCGTCGGGTGATCGGGCGGGGGAGGGGATTCCGCCTGAAGCTTGTCTTCGATGGCTTGCTGATTCTGGGCGAGTTCGCGGGCTTCGTTACGCATGTCGCGCATCTCGTCGTTGAATTGACCGCTGCTCTTCTTGCGGATGTCGTCGCGGATTTCCTGGAGTTGACGAGCCGCGCGAGAGCCGCTGGCCAGAGCTTTGGACGGCTCGTTTTGCTTCATGGATTCAGCAGCCTGCTGCGCCTCGCTGCGCGTTTGTTCCAGCTTTTGGCGCGCTTCTGCGAGCTGCGCTTGTTCGGAGGCTTTCTCCATGCTCTGCTTACTTTCATCGAGGTCGGAGAGGAGCTGTTGCTCGGATTCCCGGAGGCGCTCGAGCTGTTTGGTAAGCTCTTCTTTTTCCTTCGGTGTTTTGGCTTCCTGCAACGCGGCCTGCAATTCCTTGAGCCGTTCGTTGATGTCCTGCTGGCGTTGGGCGAGTTCCTTCAGCCGATTGAGCACGGCGAGCTGTTCCCGTTGCTGCTTATTTTGTGCGGGAGCGGCTTCCTTGGCCGTCTCGTAGCGCTGTTTCTCCTCCTTCATTTCCAACTCGTCGAGCTCGCGTTGATTGGCCTGTTGACCCTGACCCTGGCCCTTCTGATTTTTTCGCCGCGTAACTTCAAACTCATGGGCGGAGAGCTTGAGCAGAGCGTTATAGGCCGCTTGCTCCGCGGTGAGCGCGGTGGGCAGCGGGGTAGATGTTTCCGCGGCCTCGGTGAGCCGGTCCTTGGCCGTTTGCATCTCGCGGGTCACGTTTTGGACGAAAGCGATCGACTTCGGGTCAGTGAGTTTCTCGCTCATCGTCTGCGCTTGGTTTAGGGCGTCCGTTTGCGAATCGCGGATGACGGGTTCGTCCTTGAGATATTTGTCCGTGGGCTTGTGATCAGCCCCGCCGGCGCCTTCGGAGCGTTGTAAATTCCAGGTGGCGGTGATGATTTGTTTTTGTGTCTTGGCGAGATTTTCCGCCTGATTGCCGGCGCCGCCGCCTTGCTGCTGTTGTTGTTGCTCCCGCTGTTCCGCCTGGGCGCTGTCGCCGGCGCGATAGATCTCTTCAAAAGGCCGCACTTCGCCGAAGTACATGTCGCTGGCGGTGCGACGGATTTGGCCATCTGGCCCAGTGTCCTCGGCCCAGAGATACCAGGAAAGAAGTTCGTCGGGCTTTACCCCGAGGTCTTCGAGTTTGAGGACATTGGTAAATTCGCGCCGTTCGTCGGCGTGGGAATCGCGGCCGAACTCGATTTCCTTTTCGCCCTGGCTCGCGACATTGACTGTCATGCCGTAGCGAGCCAGGCCGAAGTCGTCCCAGGCTTCACCGCGAAAGGTAATTTCCTCGATGGGCGAAACGCGCCGGTCGCCTTTTGGCGCGACGAATTTGAGCTCGGGTTTGCGATTGGGCAATGCTTCGATAACGAAGCGCGCGGGCAGTTTATTGGCGCGTCCTTCGCCATCGACGAGGCGAAGCTCGTAGGACTGGCTTTTGGCAATGTCGAAGCCATGCAGGCCGGCGGTCGCCTTGCCGAGCTCGACGGCGAGTGGCACTTCCGCGCCATCCTTCGCGACAAGTGTCGCGGATTTTACGGCCTTATTGAGTTGGAAATCGACGTCGAGCTTCGTGCCCTCGACGGCGCTGACGCGATGGGTATCCGGGATCGATTTCTCTGGCAGCTTGGTGTAAGCAGGATAGCGCAGGGTCGCATCAGCGCGGTCGAGCCGCGGATGCTCGAAGACGTGGACCGCGAAATCGCGAGTGGTCTGTCCGGCGTACTCGACATGATAAACGAGATCGTCGGGCACCTCGGGAAGGCCGCCGCCAAAGACCGGGTCTTTCAGACTCCGAACCAGATTGAGGCGTTGCGGCGCAGCGTTTCGCGGCTGAAGGACGAGCGTGGCTTCGGCGGGGACGTCGCCTTGGAATTTCGCGAGGACGACTAAACCGGAGCCGCGCTCGAGCTCCGTGTCGCCCGGCGTGACCGTCACGCTGAGTCCCGCGCCGACGGGGCGCTGGGAGGATGAACTTTGAGCTGTGGGAAGCTCGAGTTCGCGAAAGACGAATAACATCGCGACCAGCGCGACTATTTGCAGGCCATAGGCGCCGAACCAGCTCAGGGGAGAAATGGCGTCGAGCCACTGACGTTCGCGAGTCACGCGGACGGCGTCGTCCACCACGCGCTGCTGGAGGTAATGCAACTGCCCAGTGCGAGTATCCGGCCGCTGCTCGACAGCGGTCACGAGCAGCGCGTGGAGTTCGGGATGGCCACGCTCGATGCGTCGGGCGATCTCGCGAAAGTCGGGATGCCAAAGCCGGCTCAGGACGCGCAGAATGAAAAATCCGACAGCTGTCCCGATGAGCAGAGCGGCCGGCCATCGGCCGCGCGAGGCTTCGGGCAGAGCCAGGAGCAGGGCTCCGGCAGCGGCGCCGGCGAGCCACCAGAGCGTGGTCCAATGGCAAAGCCGGAGGCGGCGATGGCTGTCAACGACCGGCGCGAGCGCGCTTTTTAAAAGTGGTGCGATCATTGTTGAATGGCGGTTACGTTTGTAGCGGAGCGACACGAGGTCGGGCCAGCAGGGTGGCGACAGTGGTTTCGAGCAGGAGCGCGATGAGGGCGGCGACAACGAGGATGCGCCAGAGTTTCTGGCGATTTTCGAGATTCACGGCCTGCGCCTGAAGGAGGGCGCGGCTGTCGGGCGCCGCGGGAAGATCTTCACTGAGCGGAACACCCAGGCCGGCGAGGCGCTCCGAAGGCAACGGAGCCGTGCGACTTTCCTCGGGCGAGAGATTGACCACGAAACGGTGGGCGTCAGGTGAGACGGAGTAGATGCCTGGAAGTGTGGCATCGGCAAAGGGCCGGCCGGGTTCGACGACGACCTGCGCGCCGTCGGGTTTAGTTACGGTGAGGGGTTGGGCGCCGGAGCCGAGCGGCACTTCGTCGCCGATGAAATATTGCGCCTTTTGCGCGGGCAGATTGCTGCTCTGGTCGAGCAGCGTCTGGAGAAGGGGAACAAACTTCGAAGACAGCGCGAGCTGGCTGTCGGAGGGCCGCCAGCTGCTGGCAAAAATAACCACGCTGCCTTTGCCTAAAGGCGCCTGGATGATCGCAGGGTCGCCGCTGTCGAAGCGGGCGAGCACGCGGGCGCCGGCGAATTCAGAAGCATCGAGCCGCCGGAATTTCCAAAAGTGGATCTTGGTAAAATCGCTGAATCGAGGATCGGCGAACGAAGCGAAGAGCGGGTGCTGGAAATCGATTTGGGAGAGCAGCGCGTAGTCTTTGACCTCTGCTTCGCTCACGGAAACATGAGCGATCCCTAGCAAGCGAGCCACGTTGTTGCCGGCAGAGGCGGAGGCAAGCGGAGCGATGACAATCTTCCCTGCCTGGGCGAATTCGCGCAGTGAGTCGACTGCGGCATCGGATGCGCCGTCGCCGAGGACGGCGAGTTGCGCCTGTTGCAATTGGAAGGCGGGCACAGCCTCAGCGACAGTTGGCGTGAGGAACTCGACTTCCTGATGGCGCGTTTTTGGAAAGGCGCGCCGCAAATAGTAGAGTGAGCCATGCGAATCGTCGGGCGCGTCGGCGCCGACGAAGAGCAGCGGAAGTTTCAGAGGCTGCGGTGGAAGAATGTAGAGCGTGTTATCGAAATCGACGCCGTCGCCGGTGAGGACCAATGAAGTGTCGGCAGCGGTGGGAGGCGGCAGCTTCAGGACGCGCGATTGTCCGGCGGGAGAGTAGACTTCGATCTTCGCGGCATCCGGAGCCGGCGGGTCCTGGCCGCGCCACTGGGCCTGGAATTGCTCGCGCTTTGCGTCAGGGGAGTTGCTCACGCGCACGCGGAGCGTTGGCGCCGCGGCGGGCTTGTTAATTTCTTCCGCGTCGGAGAGCCACTGCAGACTGGCATTGCCAGGTTGGGTCGGCTGTAGGCGCGCGAGCGTGACGTGGATACCGTGCGGCCATTCGTAGGCTTGGAGCCCATCAAGCCGCGCGCCTTCCTGGAGGTCGCTCACCACCACGATTTCGCCGGGCCGGGCGTGTTCCTCGCCGGGTTCGAGAAAGAGTTCCGCAGCGCTGGTAAGCGCGGTGTCGAGACGGGTGCCGGCCCAGCCAGGGGAAAGCGTAGCGAGTCGTGAGGTAACCGCGGTAACCCGATTGCCGGGGAGCGTCTGCCGCCACTCGGCGAAGTCGAGCACAAGATGAACCCGGTCATCAAAGGCGAGCACGGCCACCTGATCCGCCGGTCCGGCGCCTTGCACGAGGGTCTCGGCCTTTTGCCGCGCCTGCTGCCAAAGACCTTCCCGGCGCATGCTCGCGCTGATATCGAGCAGGATGGCGATGCGCTTGCCGTCGGCGGCGGGTGGAGCATCGGAAGCCGCCCCGGATTTCAAAAAGGGACGCGCAAAGGCAACGGCAAGCAGGCCGAGAATGAGGCAGCGCAGCAGGAGGAGCCACAGATTCTCTAGGCGGCTGCGCCGCGTGATCCGCGGCGGGCTCGGCTCGAGAAACATGAGCGAGCTGAACGAAGTCGACTCGCGCGTGGTGCGCCGAATGAGGTGAAAGAGGATGGGGCCGGCGACGGCCAAGGCGCCAAAGAGAAAGAGCGGCGCGAGAAAGTTCATGCGGCTTTCCTCCTGCGCTGCACGGCCCGGGCGCGAGACTCGCGCATTTTAAGGAAATCGAAGAGCGCCAATTCCAGCGGTCGGTCGGTAACAAGGCGCTGGAGCGTGATGCCGAGACGCTCGGCGATGGCGCGGACCTTGGCGGCGTGAGCCTCAAAGCGGGCCTGGTAGTTCTGCCTAGCCTGCGCCGGATCAATAAAAAGATCGCGGCCCGACTCGAGATCGACAAAGCGCGAGGGCGCGTCGAAGCCGAAATCCAGCTCGGCGGGATCGGCCAATTGAAAGAGGAGCGTTTCGTGGCCCCCGGCCGTGAGCACGGCAAGGCTGTTTTCGAGCGTCTCGACGGGCGCGAGCAAATCGCTGATGAGCACCACCATGCCGCGCCGTTGCATGAGATCGGCCATGCGGCGCAGGGGCGCGGATAGGTCCGTGGCGCGGCCGCCGGGCGACTTTTCCAGTGCGAGCATGAGCTGTCGCAGATGTCCGGGGCGATTCCGAGCGGGCAGATATTCGCGCACCGCTTCGTCAAAAGTCAGCAGGCCGACGGCGTCGCCCTGCTGATCGAGAAAGTGCGCGAGGGTGGCGGCAAAGGTGTTCGCGTAGTCAGCTTTGGTGTAGCCGCGCGAACCGAAGGTCATCGAGCGGCTGTTATCGACCAGCAGCTGACAGCGCAGATTGGTTTCGTCCTCGAATTTCTTGATGTAATAGCGATCGCTGCGCGCCACGAGTTTCCAATCGAGGAAACGCGGATCATCGCCCGGCGCATAGGCGCGATACTCGGTGAACTCCACGCTGAAACCATGCGATGGGCTGCGGTGGAGTCCATGCCAGAAGCCCTGCACGACCGTTCGCGCACGCAATTGTAGATTGCGGATGGCCATGAGCGCGGCCGGATCGATGAAGGACGCGGCGGATTTGTTCATTTGGTCGTCGCCACATTATTCACTAACGCAGAGCCCTGGTCGGACCGGCTGCGATAGGTAAAGAGGTGCAGCCCGATGTGTGCGGTAACGCAAAACGACGAAGCCATAACGCTGATCATAGACACTATTGAATTCCAATGATCCGGGACGCCGGGAATTTTCATTGAGAAATGGTTGATCAGTGCGTAGCAAGTAAATCCGAGTGTAAATGCGGCAATGAATTTGCGGCCCAAATAAAGAGTCGTGTAGAGGGCTAGTGCGATGCCAATGGCGATTTGCAACATCACTTGAAGTCCATTTAGGCCGCTGGCTTGAATTGTCAGCGCAAATAACGTTCCAAATATTACGGCTCCCCATCGCAATGCCGACAGGGTCGCTGGGTCTCGATTCAGTGCCCAGGGCTGTAATGGCCTGCCATTTTCGAGGTTTGATTCCATACCTTAATAAATGGAGTTCATGGTCTATTTTGCTGCCTCGACCAGTTTTTCGATGACCTGCCCCACGGTGACGCCGTCGGCCTCGGCGCGGTAGTTGAGGAGGATACGATGGCGCAAAACGGGCGCAGCGAGTTTGGTAATGTCCTCCTTGCTGACATGGGTTCGGCCATTCAAAATCGCGCGGGCCTTGGCTCCCAACGTGAGATATTGCGCAGCGCGGGTGCCGGCGCCCCAGTTCACCCAGTTATTCACAAAATCAGCGGCGCCGGATTGGCGAGGCCGCGAGCCGGCGGCGATGCGCACCGCATAGCGGACGAGATCCTCGGCGATGGGCACCTTCCGCACGAGTTGGTGAAAACGTAGGATGTCTTCACTGGTGAAAAGCGGCTGGATCACTTCGGCGGCGGCTGCGGTGGTGCGCTGGATCACCGCGACTTCGTCGTCTTCCGGCAGATAGTCGATGACGACATTGAACATGAAGCGGTCCAACTGCGCCTCGGGCAGGGGATAGGTGCCCTCCATTTCGATGGGGTTTTGCGTCGCGAGGACAAAGAACGGCTCGGGCAGCGCGTGGAGACGCCCCCCGGAGGTGACCTGATGCTCTTGCATCGCCTCGAGCAGCGCCGCCTGGGTCTTGGGCGGCGTACGATTGATTTCGTCGGCCAGCACCATGTTGCCAAAAATTGGGCCGGGAACGAAGACGAGCTTTCGGCCTTCGCTGGTCTCCTGGAGGATTTCCAGACCCGTGATATCCGCCGGCATGAGATCCGGCGTGAACTGGATGCGCCGGAACTGGAGATGAAAAAGCTGGGCGATGGATTTGACGACGAGCGTCTTCGCCAGTCCGGGCGCGCCGGTGATGAGACAGTGGCCGCCGGCAAAAAGCGCGATGAGGATTTGCTCGATAACATCCTGCTGACCGACGATCGCTTTCCCGAGTTCGGCGAGGATCTGTGCGCGGGCGGCTTTGAGTTGTTCGAAGATCCTGGCGTCGTCGGCGGAGGCGGAGGGTGTGTCAGTGGTCATGGGCGAAGTCGAAAGAGCAGAGTCCAAATGGGCGGCTAGTTAGCTAGTGCGTCATTACGTAGAAGATGATGTTGATGCCGAGCGGGAAGGCGCGTTTTTCCGAGAATTCGTGGAAGAAATAGTCGTCCTCGCCTTCGCGCTCCCAGCCGTCGCCATTGTCGCAATTGTGTGTGGCGAGAACCATGATGCGACCTTTGTCGTCATAGAGTGCGCGCACATGCATGTCGATGCATTGCTGCATGCCGCCGTCCTTGTAGGGATGCTCCTCCCACGTGACGCCATCGTATTTGCTGGCCGATCCCTGCCGGGAATTTGGCGTCTGCAGGCTGTTGAGCGGCCCCTTGAGATCAAAGACGGAATGAAAGATGGGGTGATCCATCGGCAAGTCCACGAAGTCGAGTTTGGGAAAAACGCGCTTCATTTGCTCGGCAAAGGTCTCCCACTGCCAGTCGCCCCAGAAGTCGTCCACCATGAGAAAGCCGCCGTTTTCCAGGTATTTCCGCAGGATCGGCACTTCCTCGTCGCGCAGGTAGAGCGAGCCGACTTCGACCATGTAGATGAAGGGATAGTCGAAGAGCGCCTTATCCGTCAGCCGAATGGTGCGCCCATTTGGATCGACCTTGATCGAGGTCATCTGTTGGACGCGGAAGGAAAGATTCAGGTCACTATCGGGAAAATCGGTGATCCATTCGCCGGCTCTGGGAGAGGCCTCCGGATTGCCATCGCGGATGATTCGGCAAAAGGTGAATGTGTCGCGGGAAAAGCCCGGGGGATTCGACCACTCGGGAGTGTCTGTGCTGTGCGAAGCGATCTCGCGGGCCGTCTGCACGGTGCGGGCGTCGACCAGTTCCCGTCCGCCTTCGGTGCGCCACAGGGGGCCTTGCAAATTGCGGCGCCGGCCCCAACCCCATTGCGCGTAGCCCGCGGTGGCGGTGAAGATCAGCGCCACGAGGACGAGCATCCAGCGGGATTTCATGGCGTGGTCATGGCTTGGATTCTTGAACCCCTGGATCGGCGGAAGGTTTGCCGGAAATTTCGAGCAGCAGCTCGAGCGCGGCGCGAAACCGGGGCGCCTGCTCCAGCGCGAGGATGACCTGGCGCTTCGCCTCGGCGTCGCCTGTGGCATGGAGCAGGCGCGCCAGCCGGAAATGGATCTCGGGCGGATCGGCAGGATCGAGCTTCAGCAGCGCCCGATAGGCCGCGATGGCCCGGAGCCCATCGCCGAGCGCCTCGGCGGCTTCGGCTTCGCAGCGGTGCGGCTCGGGTCGCAGCGGATTGAGCGCGGCGTCGCGCCCGGCGTAGTCGAGGACCTTTGGCCAATCCTGGCGCTGGATTGCCAGCTGCATGAGACGCAGAAAGGCGTCGTCGGCATCGGCGGAAAGATCGGCTAGCCGGACCAGCGTATCCCACTCGGCATCGGTCTCGCCAAGTTCGCGATGCACGGTGGCGAGCATGGCGTAGGGGCCCTGCGGATCGTGCTGATCGGGATAGAGCGCGATGAGTTTTTCCAACGGAGCCTTGGCTTCCTCCCATTGTTTGGCGGCGATGAGCTGCTGGGCCTGCTCGATGAGGGCGGTAAAATTGTCGGGATTTTTCGCGATGAAAGCATTGAGCGAGCCGCCGGCGAAGTCGGCGGCTTTGGGTTGCGTCCAGTCCAGCTTGGGGCCTGTGCCTTTGGCCAGATCGCGGGCGTGGGTGGCGAATTCCGCATCCAGCGTGGCAATGGGAGCGAAATGGGCGGCGAGCGCGGCATTGATTTCCTGGCCGGCGGCGAGATCGGCCAGTACGGCCTTGAGTTGATCGAGACCCCAGCGCTTCGTGAGCCACTCCACGACGAGCGATGATTCGTAATAGGCAAAGCCGAGGTGCGCCGGCGACTTCGGCTTGAGAAAGGCCGCGCTGAGCTGGCTCACCGGGGTGAGATCTTCACCGAGGATCATCGCGCGATAGCGCGGCTTCATCTGCTCGCCCCAGGAGCCGCGGGCCTGCCGCTCTTCGTAGACGCTGATGCCTTCGCTGAGCCAGCGCGGCATTTTGTTTTTGGTCATCGTGAGCGTGACCACGTGGGTGAATTCGTGCCAGAGGATGGATTCCCAACTCGACGGCGAGCCCGGGCGGGAAGCGGGGCTATTTGCCGTGATGACGCGGCCAAAGCACACGCCGAGATAGCCGGCGCCGCCGGGAAGGCCAAAGGTGCGGATGGCGAAATCCTTCTGATCGGGGAAAATTTCCACGATGGTGCGATCCTGCAGCGGCAGCCCGTATTTTTGGGTAAGGGTGGCGTAGGCGCGCTCGAGCAGGGCCAGCGCATCGGCGCCATACACGTCGGCTTCATGCGGATCCATGCGGACGGTAAAGTGCTCGCTCGTGAGGGTGCGGAAGCGGGCGATGGCGGCGCGCAGCTGCGTCATGTTATAGGCCACCACGTCATAGGGATCAGCGTCGTGCACTTCCGCCACGAGTTTCCAGCCCTCTTCATCCTGGCCGAGGCGCAGGAGATCGTTGGCCAGCTGGGCGGTGGCGGGAAGAAACCTGGGGTCGAATTTCAGCGCCTCGCGCTGGAGGGCGGCGCCTTCGGCAAAGCGATATTTCTGGGAAAGCTTGCGGCCGATGAGATGCGGGACTTCAGGATTTGTCGGCCACGGTTTCAGCGCTTCGGCGCGAGCGGTGGCGGCGGCCGGCTCGTCGCCGCGGAGATTCGCGAGCACCGCGCGGTAGGCGAAGGCTTCGGGAAGATGCGGGTTCGTCTTCAGGGCCTCGTCGATGCAGGATTCGGCGTCAGCGTAGTTTTCGCTGTCGATGTGGGAGTCGGCTAACAGCAGCCAGGCGGCGGCGTGGCGCGGATTCGCCTCGAACGTTTTGGTGAGGGCGGCGCGGGTCGCATCCGAGTCGCTGGGCGCGTAAGCGCGCGCCAGGCCGAAGGAAATATCGGCGTCGCCGGGAAATTTCTCCGCCGCGGCGGCGAAGGTCTTGGCCGCGAGGGCGAAGTCGTTTTTGTCGAGGGCCAGCTCGCCGGCGGCGATCCAGGCGTCGCGGAAGTCCGGCTGCACCTTGCGCACGGGATCGAAACAGGTTTCGAGCACCCGCTTCGGATCAGCGCCGAGGAGGAGGGCGATTTTGCCCACCGCGAGGCGATCGGCAGGAGCACGGTAGTCCCACTCGCGGTTGGTGGTGAGGTTTTCCATCCTTTCCAACTGCGCCTGAGCATCGGCTGCGGCGCCGGTGCGTTTCAGTGCGTCGTAAGCCGCGAGGCGAAGGCGGATATTCTGCGGCCATTGCTTCAAGCCTTCCAGGAGAGTGTCGCGAGCCCGGGTGTATTCGCCGGTTTCGAGGAGAGCTTGGCCGAGGAGCAGGGGCCAGGCGGGATTCGGCGATGGCGGCTCGGCCTGGAGGGCTTCCGTCCCGGCGGTGATAGCGCCGGCATAGTCTCCGGTGGCGAGGAGCTTTTGGGCGGCGTCGACTTCGACGGCGCGAAGGGAGGGGGTGAGGAGCAGGAGGAGAGCGAAGAAGCCGATGGCGGCTTTGCCGCGCCGGGGATTTGCTTCCAGCTTCGTTCCGGAGAGGGAGTCAGGGCTGCTCATGGTTGCAGGCACGGGCGGCAGTGTCGTGTGGCGCGGGATTGATCACAAGAGGAGAAACCCGGGAATGGAAACGGAGTTTCACATCCGACGCGTTGGCGGGGGAAGATTTGGAGCAATAGACTTTTGCTCCCATGCGCGTGCGCTGGCTCCGCGCGGAACTAGACTTCGCGGGCGCCGAAATTGGCGGTGGGGCCGAGGGGAATGAGCGCGATGTCGTTATCGGCGCCAGCTTTCAGCGGGGCTGTGTGACCGCCCGCGCGGATGGACGTGAGTTGCTGCGCTTCGATGCCAAAGGTTTCCAGGCTGCCGTCGAGGCCCAGGGCCTGGCCTTTGATGAGGACGGCGGCGATTTTCGAAGTGGTGGAATTCCCGCCGGGAATGAGGGAATCGTTTGCCGTGCCGAAACCCGAGTCGGGATCGCCAAGCACCCCGGCGATCAGGTTGCTGGCCAGCCAGTCTCGGCCAACGGTAACAGAGCCGATTTGCACATCGGCGTTGACGGCGCTGCGGTCGGGCGCGTAGCCCGCGAGAATGTCCGTGAAGGCCAGGTTGCCGCCAATGTTAACGCCGGCGATGGCTTTGGCGGAGACGTGTGGGCCGGGATCAGGGAGTCCCGCGGCGCTGATCGTCACACGCGAAACGTCGGAGCCCGTGACACCGCCTTTGATCTTCACGGCGCCGAGCTGGCCATCGGAGAAGATGCCCTCGAATGAGGAGTGGCCGGCGCTGAGCGAACCCGCGGAAACTTTGCCGATGGAGCCGCCATTTGTGGTCACGATGGATCCGGAATAGTCGCCGGCTGCGCCAAATAGACCGCCCTTGATGGCGATAGGCCCAATGTTACCGGTCGCGGTGATCGAGCCGGTGTAATCCGCATCGCCGCCGAGGAGATTGCCGCCCACGGAAATTCTGGCGATGGAGCCAAGCGCAGGCGTGGCGCCGCCGGTCACACGCAGGCTGGCCACGTCGATGTCGCCGGCGATTTTCACCGACCCGACACGGCCCACGAGATCACTTTCCAGCGAGCCGCCGGGTAATTCGTTCACGAGACCGCGTACGCCGAGGGAGTGGACGGAGAGCGAGGCGAGGGCAAGGCCCGTGGCGCTGCCGTGACCCGCATCGATCTGGCCGAGGTCGCCGGGTATGGAAACGGCGCCGAGATCGACACCTGTCGCGTCGATGGATCCCACATCGAAAAAGCCGTCTCCGCCGGCGCGCGTGTGTTTCGCGGTGAAGGAGATTTTTGTCCCGGCAAAAGCCTGGTCTCCTTCGAGATCCAGCGCATTCAGATTGGCTCCGGTGAATGCGGCATTTGGCAGGAAACGGAAATTGGTCGCGTCGAGCGAACCCTTGGTGAGCTGGAGCGTGACCTGATCGCCATCGGTGGATTTGAAAGAAACAGAGAGCGGCTGCACGAGCGCGCTCGCTCCTTTGATCACGTCGGCGCCGCCGCCTCCGCTGACGACGGAAAAGCCATGAAATCCGGTGGCGTCGAAATGATTGACGGTGTTATCGCCGCTGATGTTCACGACTTGGATATGGGCAAAAGTCGCATTGCCGATGGCCGTCGTGGAAACACCGGCATCGGTCACCGTGACGTCGCCGGCCACCCGCGGTGTGATATAAGTATTGATGCCGTCCCCGCCGTCGAAGTGGCTGACGTTGCCATTCGCCGGGGCGAAGAATATGTCGTTTCCCAGGCCGCCGGATACACTGACGCTGGAGCCGCTAATGGAGCCGGCCGACACCCAAGTCCCGCCGGCGCCTCCGGCCTGGTGCATACTTCCGGCGCCGACCTGCATACTTACCGGCTCTGAAACCGCGGTGATCATCGAGCCCGAATCGATCACGATGTTATCCGCCGAAACCAGGTCGACTTCCGTGCCCGAGACGATCGAGGCCGCGGCATGGACGAGGATATCCTGGCCAGAAGGAGCGACATCGGTGGTGGTGAGACGGACCAGTGAGCTCGAGGAAACAAACGCATCCACCACGATTTCGCCGGCGCACTCCAGATCGATCGGAGAGGACTGAATGCCGCCGAGGCCTGCGTTGACCATCTCCTCGATCGACAACTTGCCGGAGTGCGCAATGAGAGTGATGGCACTCAGGTTGGTGGTAACACCCTGCGCGCCAGGACACACTGTGTCCTGGGCGATGGCGCCTACGGTGAAGCCTGCCGAGTCGACGAAAGTGACCGCGCCAAGGATCGCCGAGTCGTGCATGGCCAAGACGCCGGTGACATGGTTGGCAGGGTCATCCAGCTGGACGAGACCATTGGCAACAATCGCCAGATTGGCACAGGTAATCGCGACGTCCCCTTGGCTGGATTGGGTGATCGTTCCGGAATCGAGCCGGATCGTGGCGGTTGAATTTCCGCCGGCAAGAGGCGAAGCATCGATCGCATTGCTCAGCGCCAGACCGACGGGAGCGTTCAGATCGATATCGCCATTGTTGGAATGGATTCCCGTGACGCCGGGAAAAAGGTCCGAGGCCGCGGCAGTGACAACATCCACGCCGATGTCGTTCTGAAAATGGATGAAGCTGTTCAGGCCGGTGGAGGCAAGAGCAATGAGTTGCACGAAATTGGCGGGAGAGGCCTTTGCGAGTTCGATATTGTCACCGGCGGAAATGCCGAGGGTCAACGCGGAGATTTTCCCATTGGCGCCTTGGGTCACGGCGCCTGAGGCGGTAAGCAGCAGGGAAGAATTGCCGACATCCACATTGGAGTTCAAGATGATCGACCCGGCGGAGGCGGCCAGGGAGACGGGGGCGCCGTTCGTCGCGATGCCAATAGTGACGCCGATCGGCGATCTGGCTACGCCAACGGCAAGGTCGGCGCTGTTCAGAAATTCGATGGCGGAAAACGACGTCGCCGCGAGAGTGGAGATGTGATTTGTCGCGCTCGCGGTGAGGGAGAAGGGGTGGGTGCTCGTGGTTATTTCGAAGAGTTGCAGGCCGCCGCCCGTGAGTCTGCCGGTCGCGGATTCGGTGACGGCGCTGACGCCGTTGGGAAGGGCGGAATTGCTCGAATTCGCGGTCAGCGCGATGGCGCCGCTGTCGCCGGCGAAGAGGAGACCGGAGATGGTCATCGTTCCTTCATTGTCCACGTCGCCGGCGCCACTTTGCAGAACGAGGTTGCCGCTGGTTGCAGAGACCATGGAGCCGCTCAGGATGTTGATATCGTCGCCGGCCAAAAGGGTCACATCGCCGGTCGAAGAGGATACGGTGGCTCCGCCGGAGATGGTGATGTTTTCGGTCTTGGTGGAGGCGGCGTCAGTCGCCGTAAGGGTGATGGCGCCGGGGGCGGTGACATTGGCGCTAACGGTGATGGCTCCGCCGGCCTTGATGTTGATTCCGCCGCCGGAGGTGGCGCCGATGGCTGTAGGGCTGGAGGTGATCCCGCCGAGGGTGAGGGCGCCGGAGTTGGAAATCTGGATTCCGCCGGAGGTCGTAGTGGCCTCGAGGTGGCTGGCATTGGTGAAAAGCGCGGAGCCGGAGCCGGCGATGCCGGTATTTGCGGAGAGTTGCAGGCTGGCCGCATTGATAACATTCGAAGCGGTGCCGGTGATGGAACCCGTGGCGGACGACAGAGTGGCCGAGAGCAGAGCGGGGACGTTGCTATTCAGATTGGCCACGGAGAGGTCGCCGTGAGCGGCGATGGTTGCCGTCGCGTTCGACCACGAGAAGTTGAGATTCATCAGGCTGATATTTCCTTTGAGTCCGGCGCCAGTGCCGCTTTGGATGGTCACGCTTTCGCCGGCCATGGGCGAGACCACGGTGGTCGCAGCCGTGTCGGTAATGTTACCGTCCTCCGAGCCGCCGCCCCCGCTGGTGATGACCACACTGAAACCGCTGCTGACCGCATTCCCGACGTCGACCCAATTCAGGTTGGCGCCGTGGGCAACGGCCGTAAAAGTGGCGACGCCGTTCGAAATGACCTCGCCTACGCCGGCGGAGACATTGTTGGAGAGGCTCAAAGTGTAAGCCGGCGCGATGCGGGCTTCGAGGGGCTCAATGAGCGAAATCCAAAGCCGCGGCTTTGGATAGGTGGCCGAAGTGGGCGCGAGATGGGCTAGGAAGCGACGCCAGGCGTTCATAGACGAGATGAGGTAGTTGCGGTGCGACCGCGCAACGAATCGACTTGATGTATTTAATAAATCCGTGCGCGTCGAGCGTTCTTGATGCGAAATAGGGGCAGGGCAAAGGGGGCGGTAACGCCCCCTCATGGATCCCTCCCCTGCTGGGCGTGAAAATGGCATTGTCAGAAAGGGGCGGCCTCGACAAGGCTGGCAAGACCCATGTTCCCCAGCGCTTCCTATCTCCTGGCCTGCGCCGCCATCGCCATCGCTCCCGGCCCGGATATTCTATTTGTCCTGGGCACAGGCATGGCGCGCGGCCGGACCATCGCTGTCGTCGCTGCAGCGGGCTTTGCGAGCGGGCTCACGGTGCATACGACGGCTGTCGTGTGTGGTCTTTCGGCGTTGCTCATGGCCTCGGCCAGCGCGTTTGCCTGCGTCAAGTTTGCCGGCGCGGCCTATCTCCTCTATCTCGGAATTCAGGCGCTCCGCTCGAAGGGCGGGCTCACTCTCCGGCAGGCGGAGGCCGCGCCGCCCGCGCGCATCTATGCCCGCGCCTTTCTCATGAATGTGTTGAATCCGAAGGTCGCGATGTTTTTTCTGGCCTTTCTCCCGCAATTTACCAATCCCGCAAAAGGCTCGCTGGCCGGGCAACTCATTCTTCTCGGCGCGACTCTGGCGGTGGTGGCCTTTTGCATCTTCTCCCTGGTGGGAGTCTTTAGCTCGGCGCTGGGCGGCTGGCTACGTGCGCGGCCGCAATTTGTCCGCGGCTTCGACTGGGCCATCGGCGCCCTTTTTGTGAGCCTCGGCCTGCGCCTGGCTTTGGCCACGCGGCGCTGACTATTGTCCGCCGAGAATGTTAGGCGGCAGGACGATGTTGGCGTTCGTGTTGAAATCGAAGCGCGTGATGATCCATTCCTTGTCCGGCAGATAACAATCGAAGGACATCCAGGCGACGCCTTTTTCAAATTTCACGGCGACATAGACGCGGCGGGTGGAGCGGGAGAGCGTGACGGTGCGGACGGGTTCAAAGCCGTAGACCCGGCCCAGGACGCCTTGCACCCGGTCGAGGCGGGAGACGGCGTCGTCCTGGGAACTGTCGTCGTTCTCGCGTACGGAGCCGGTGAACCAGACATTCACCGCCGCCAGCGCGCCGTCCCGCCGATAGGTGTCAAAGCCTTTGGATACGATGCCGGGCACATTTGAGACGAAGCCGGGGACGTCTCGCTCCTGGGCGAACCCTGGAGCCACAATGAGAAGAGAGGCAAGGAGCGACGCGAGGAGCGATTTCATGGCGTCGGAGAATAGCCATGGATTTTCCGGAAAGCGATAGCCGGGGATGGCGCAGATTTCGTCGCCAGCCGACTTTCGATTGAAAGCGCTCACACTCCGTTTACAGTAGCGGAAACCCTTCCCTCCCGCCTCGAACCGATCTCATTCCCTATGGCCCAGGCAATCATGGATCCCGAAGAAGTGCGCCGCTTCGCCAAGGAGCTAAAGCGCTTCAATGACGATGTGGCCGTTCGCGCGTCGGCGCTCCAGGCGCGCTTTGCGGCGCTCGGCGCGACCTGGCAGGACCAGGAGCATGAAAAATTTGGCGACGAATTCATCTCGACGATGAAGGTCCTGAAGAAATTTGTGGAGGTATCGGAGAAACACACGCCCTTCCTCCTGCGCAAGGCCCAGCGCATCGACGAGTATCTGAATCAGCACTGAGCGGTCGCCGGCGTATGTCGAACCAGGCCAAAGTCACGTCGGTGGAGGCGCTCGGAGCTTTTCGCTCCAGTCTCATCGTCTTTTTGAGCCGGGCCGGCCAGTCGCTGGATGAAGTGGGCGATCAGGTGCGGCGGGCGCGCCAGTGGGTGCAGAACGATCAGCGCACACACTGGGAAGGCGAAATTCGCCGGCGGCGCAAGCTCCTCGATCTTGCCCAACAAGAGCTTTTCAGCGCGCGGCTCTCGGGATTGAAGGACTCGACGACCATGCAGGAAGTCGCCGTGCGGAAGGCCAAGCAGGCCATGGCAGAGGCCGAAGAGAAGCTGGCGAATGTGAAGCGTTGGAGCCGGGATTTCGATCATCAGCTCGGGCCGCTGGCCAAGAAGCTGGAAGGCCTCCGCGGCTATCTGGATGCCGAAATGCCAAAGGCGCTCGTCTATCTCGTCCAGGCCCAGCGGACGCTGGATGCCTATAGTGAGACCGCTCCACCGCCGCGCGACGCTGCCGCAGGCGCCGCTGAAGCTCCTCCACCGCCATGAGCTCCCGCACGAGCGCCGCCAATCTTTCGCAGGCTGTCAAAGATCTGCTGCTGGAGTGGGATCAGACCCGCTTCGCCTGGCGCGATGCCAAGAGCCGCGAATTCGAAGAAACGTATCTGCAGGATCTGCCCCACCACGCCGCGCGCGCGGCCGCCGTCATCGAAGAGATCGACGCGATCCTGCGCAAGGTGAGACTCGATTGTGAATAGCCGCCCCGATCTCCGCATCGCCTCCCAAGTCGAAACGCTGCGCCGCCTGAAACAAGCGGTCGCCGATTTTGCCAAACGCGAAAGCCTGCTTACGCGCGATCTGAACAACCGCCGCCAGGCCTTCGAGCGCAAGTATCGGCAGGGCCAGCAGACGCTGGACGCCGCGCGGGAAGCGGAAACGACGGGCGCCGCCACGCACTACGCGGAGGAGGAGGCGCGGTTGCGCGAAGTTCACGAGAAGCGCCGGCTCAAAATCGTCAATACCAAGGCTGCGCTGCTCAAGGCGCTTCCGGCAAAAGTGAAGGAAGCGGAGCGCAAATGGATAGGAGACCAGCAGGTGCGGCATTTTCGGGCGGAGAAGACGCTGGCCGCCGGGCTGGAGGCGTCGTCGTCGGAATTTGCGGTCTTTTCCAAAAAACTCGCGGCCGAGGGGGTGGCGCTGAATGCGCTGCATGTACGCTGCCGGAAGGCGCTCGGGGCCTTTGGCTCACTCTCACATCTGCTCCACGCCGCGCCGGCCGGAGAAAAGCCGGCGGCGGATCGGGACAAGCTTTTTGCAGAAATGGAGGCGCAAATGCGGCTGGCCACCGAGCGGATCGAGGAGGTGGAACGACAGCCCTTGCCCAAGATCCTGCGCTTCACGCCGATCTTTGTCTGGCTGCCAGTGATCATTGGGGGCGGGGTGGCTGGGGCATTTTTAGGAGGCCCGCAAATGTACGTGGCGGCGGGCGCCGGAGCGGTGGTTCTGTGCCTGGCGCTCATTGTTGCCTATGTGGTCGGGCTGGGCGGCGCGAAGCCGAGCGGGACGGCGGCGGCGGCGGCCTTCGTCGAGGCGCGTCGGTGTTATGAGGAATGTCGGGTCGCCGCAGACGCGCGCTTCGAGCAGGAAAACCAACGGCTGCGCGACGAATGCGCGAAGACGAACGAGGACATTTCCGCTCAATGGAGCAAGGCGGGCGAAAAGGGCGCGGTCGTGGAAGGTAAGCTGCGCGCCAAGATCGAACAGCAGGCCCCGCGCGCCCTGCAGCGCAATGCCTCCACGCTCCTGCCGCAATTGGCGCGGCTCACGGCTGGCCGCACGGCGCGAGCCGAGCAGGCGCAAACTGATTTCTCCGCACGCCAAAGCCGCATCGACGAAACCTATGCGACGGAATCCGCTGCCTGGGCCGCGGATGAAACCGCGCAGTGGGCCAAGATCGAGAGCGATTGGCAGACCGAAGTCGCGCCCCTTTGCCGAGCCGTCGCTGAGCTGCAGGCTGCCGCAGAGGCGCAAACGCCGGTCTGGGATCGCGCCTTTGTGGAACATTGGCAGCCGGCCGCGCATTTCACTCCGTCCGTGCCGTTTGGCCGGTTGGAACTGGATCTGGCCCGGACGCCGGAGGGATTGCCGAAGGATCCGCGGCTCGCGTTGCCCGGACCGGCGCAGGTTTCGATTCCGCTGGCGTTGGAATTCCCCGCCCAGGGTTCGCTCTTTCTCGAAACGGCCTCGGCGAGCGGACCGGCGGCGCTGGGCCCTTTCAATAACATCATGCTGCGGCTGCTCTCGGCGACGCCGCCAGGCAAGATCGATTTCACGATCATCGATCCGGTGCAGCTCGGGCAAAATTTCGCCGGCATCATGCATCTGGCGGATTACGAGGAGAGCCTCATCAATCGCCGCATCTGGACCCAGCGCGACCAGATCGAAGAACGGCTCGCCGAAATGAGCGAGCACATCGAAAAGGTGATCCAGATGTATCTGCGCAACGAGTACGCCACGATCACGGAGTATAACGAGCAGGCGGGCAGCGTGGCCGAGAAATACCATTTCCTCGTGGTGGCGGACTTTCCCACGAATTTCACGGAGTCGGCGGCGAAGCGTCTGCGCAGCATTGCGCTGAGCGGCCCGCGCTGCGGCATCTTTACGCTCATTCACTGGGATCGGCGAAATGCCCCGTCCGATGGGCATCCGCCCGACGAGTTGCGGCAGGCCGGCCTGTGGGTGCGCGCGGAAGGGGATCAATTCATCCTGGGCAATACCCCGCCGCCGGCGGGAGTCGCCCTGCGCTTCGACGCGCCGCCCGCGGACGATCTTGCGGTGGAACTCGTGCACAAAATCGGCAAGGCCAGCATCGACTCGAATCGCGTCGAGGTGCCCTTCTCCCAGATCTCGCCAAAGCCCGAGGAATTCTGGACGACGGAAACGACGAGCGAGCTTCGCGTCCCGATCGGCCGCACCGGGGCCACGAAGCTGCAGTATCTGGCCATCGGCAAAGGCACGCGCCAGCATGCGCTCTTCGCCGGCAAAACGGGTTCGGGCAAGTCGACGCTCTTCCACGTCATCATCACGAATCTCGCGCTCTATTGCAGTCCGGAGCAGGTCGAGTTTTACCTCATCGACTTCAAGAAGGGCGTGGAATTCAAGTGTTATGCCTCGAAGCGGCTGCCGCACGCGCGGGTGGTGGCGATCGAGAGCGATCGCGAATTTGGGCTCAATGTCTTGCAGCGCGTGGATGATGAATTGAAGCGGCGCGGCGATCTTTTCCGCGAGCTGGGCGTACAGGATGTGCCGGGCTACAAGAAGGCCGGCGGCCGCGAGCCGATGCCGCGGAGCCTGCTCATGATCGACGAGTTTCAGGAATTCTTTGTCGAGGACGACGCCATCGCGCAGGGCGCGTCGTTGTTATTCGACCGCATCGTGCGCCAGGGCCGCGCTTTTGGCATTCACGTCCTGCTCGGCTCGCAGACGCTCGGCGGCGCCTACTCGCTGGCCCGAGCCACGCTCGGGCAGATGGTGATCCGCGTCGCGCTGCAGTGCAACGAAGCCGACGCCTATCTTATCATGGATGAAAATAATCCCGCGCCTCGTCTGCTCACGCGGCCGGGCGAGGGGATTTACAATGACTCGGCGGGCGCGGTGGAGGGCAATAGTCCCTTCCAGGTGGTGTGGCTGCCCGACGACGAACGCGACGCCCTGCTCGATCGCGTTCGGGAACTGGCGGAGCAACATCACGACCGGCACGAAGGGCCGATCGTTTTCGAAGGGAATGCGCCGGCGAATGTGCGCGAGAATCTGTTATTGCGCGATGCGTTGGCGGCCACGCCCGCGTTCGCTCCGGCAGCGGCTCGATTCTGGTTGGGCGCGCCGAATTCCATCAAGGGTCCGACGGAAGGCGTCTTCCATCGGCAGAGCGGGAGCCATCTGCTCGTGGTCGGGCAGCGCGAAGAGGCGGCGTTGACTTTGCTCGGCTTGTCGATGGTGGCGCTGGCGGCGCAGTTTCCGCCCGGCGCGGCTCGCTTCCTTCTCCTGCACGCAGCGACTCCGGAGACGCGCGAGGCGGCCTTTATCGACCAACTCGTTGCGGCGATCCCACAGGATGCGAAGGCCGTGCGGAATCAGGATATCGACGCGGTCTTCGCCGACCTGGGCGCGCAATTCCGCGCCCGCAGCAGCGGGGACGAGCAGAACGGGCCGGCGATTTTCCTCTTCATTCACGGACTGCAGAAATTCAAGAAACTGCGGCACGAGGACGATTTCAGCTTCTCGTCCGGCGATGGCGAGGGAGGCGCGAAGCCCGATGCACAGCTTACCGAACTTATCACCGACGGCTCGGCCTACGGCATGCACGTCGCGGCGACGCTGGATACCTTTAACAATGTGGGCCGCTTCCTGAGCCGCAAGGCGTTGAGTGAGTTTGGCATGCGCATCGTCTTCCAGATGAGCGCGAACGACAGCGCGAGCCTCATCGACTCGCCCAAGGCCAGCGCGCTCGGGTTGCATCGCGCGCTGTTTTATAGCGAGCAGGCAGGCACACTGGAGACTTTCCGGCCCTACGCGGCGCCGGATGCGGACTGGCTGCGGCAGGCGGGGGAAAAGCTGGCTCGGACGCGCTCCGTCGCAAACGCGCCGGCCAAACCTATCGACGAGATTTCAGGGCAATCCAAGGATAGCCAACCGCAAAAGGCAGTGGACGACGCCACCGTCGCGGAAATGGAAAAGTGACGTAACGATGACTCCAACGCGAACCTTTGGCTCAAGGAGATAACGAAGTGTTCGCGATTGGCAAAAATCCTCATCTCGTTGCCTTGGCGCTCTCAGGGATCGGGCTCGTGGTCAGTTGCGCCGTCGTCTACCGTCATACCCTCGATTTCAAACAACATTTCATTCGGCGTTTCGAGCCGACTCCGATGATTCGCCCGCAGACGGCTGTCGAAGAGACGCCTGACGAAGCAATTGATCCCGCGTTGATCGAGGCGGCTGTTCATCATTTCGCGGCGCCCGCGCAATGGCTGGGTCATTCACTCTTTGTCCCAGATCGCTACGTTATTTGTGATTGGAAGCCGTTTCCAGTGAAAGTGACGGGCTCCGATCAGTGCTTCCCCAAGCCCGACCTTTATCGGAGGGCCGCAATGATCCCAGACGAGTGGTTTGAGCACAATCACCTTATAAAATGGGGAGTCAAAACCGTCGATGAGGATCCGGATCACGATGGGTTCTCCAACTGGGCCGAATGGCTTTGGAAAACGGATCCAAACGATGCGAACCCGCATCCGCCATACCATCGCGAGCTGTACTTGAAGAAATTGATCAAGGTGGGTTCCCTGAAGTTAATCTTTGAGGCTTACGATCAAGATAGTGGAAAGCAATCCGAAACAACCTTTCAGGTCAATACGGTTGGCCCGACGCACGCAACGCAGTTTTTGAAAGTGGGCGATGCGATTGCGAATTCCAAGTGGCGCATCGAGAAGTTTAAACAGCAGCCCAAGGTAACTTTCGGGGAGGCGCAAGAGGTTTCTGAACTGGAAGTGCGGAATACGGAGACTGGAAACTTCCTGGCGCTCCCGCTGGGAAAGATCGTCGATATGTCGGAGCGATTCGCAAACTTTGTCTATAAGTGGCCCATTGGTTCGTCGACGGAAATTCAGGTGAAGGAAGGCGCCGAATTCACCCTCCTGCCAAAGGCCGATGAGCGTTACAAGCTCGTCCAGATCAACGAAGTCGAGGCGGTAATCCAAAGCCCTGCCGGCGAGAAGATTGTGATCGGGATGGATCGTGGATCTTAATCCCGGACTCAGCTGCGCGAATCTGCTAATAAACGTCAAAAGTTAAGCGTGACACGCGCTTTATCATGAGGTATTATTCCGGTCATGATCGCGATCAGGAATAACCCTCATCTTGTCGCCTTGACGACCGTAGGCTTCACGCTCCTGGCTGGCAGCGTTCTCGTTCTTCTCAACACCCGGGGCTTCAGGCAAAATTTTGCCAGGGTGGCTGAGCCGTTTGCTGCCGGTCAAAAGCTCGACATAGTCGATCTGGGGCCGTTGAACGCTGCGGAAAAACAGATGGCGACTCCTACACAGTGGCTTGGCGAACTCTTCGTGCCCTCTCGCTATGTTGTCGATCGGTCGTCGAACTTGCCGAAGCTGGTCCCCGACTGTAGGTTTTTTGTCCATTCCCGGACGAAACAGGATATTCCGAATCGATGGCTCGAAGAAAATCACCTCTCATTGCGGGATTCCAAAGTGCTATCTTCGGATGCCGACAACGACGGTATCTCCAATGAGGACGAATGGCTTTGGAAGACGGATCCGAACAGCGCGGCCTCCCATCCGCCGTATTATAGTGAGCTGTTTTTGAGGAAGGTCGTCCGGGTTCCCTTCCGGCTCATGTTCCAAACCTACGTCGGCGACGAGAAGAAGCCTGCGGAGATTACCTTCCAGATCAATGCCCTCGATCGCGGCCACAAGACGGAATTTCTGAAGCTGGGGGATATCGTGGCCAACACAAAGTATCGGCTGGAGAAATTTACCTATAAGACGGTCTTCGATGAGCGCATTCAGGAAAGTCAGGACGTCTCGGAATTGACCGTTCTCAACCTGGCTACGGGTGAGTCGACAGTGCTCCCCATGACTAAATTGACCAACGCTCCGGAAAGCACGGCCGTCTTCACGTACGAGTGGCCGGTCGGCTCACGGAAAGAGATCCAGGTGAAGCGAGCCGCAGAATTCGTCCTCTCGCCGGAAATGGATAAGCGGTATAAGCTCCTCGAGGTAAATGATAACGCGGCGATCATCCAAACCCCAGCCGGGGAGAAAGTCTCCATCGGACCTGACTCGCGACTTTGAGCGCGACGCACGCTAAATTTAGATTGCTATAGGGGCCATGAGTACGGAAGCCCGACGGTCATGACTGCGATCAGGAATAACCTGTATCTGTTCACATTGGCCGTCTTGGGATTGGTGCTTCTGATGTGCAGCGCTCTCGTCTTTCATAACGTCCGGAGCTTCGCGCAAAATTTTCCCATGGCGCCCAAGCCGCTTTTCCGCGGTCAAAAGCTGGATGTGCTCGATTTAGGTCCGCTCGATACTGCCGTGAGGCAGCTTGCCGCTCCTGCGCAATGGCATGGCGGAATACTATTCGATTCCACTCCGTACACGATCGACGACCGCGTGAACTTGCCAAGAAAGATGTACGTGGACGGGGTCATCACCCATAGTCGGACGAAAGAGCCTATTCCGAGTCGTTGGTTTGAAGAGCATGGATTTTGGTGGCGGAATCCAAGATCGGGGTTTTTGGACATGGACGACGACGGTTTCTCCAATGAAGACGAATGGCTTTGGCGGACAGATCCAAATAGCGCTGATTCCCATCCTCCGTACTATCGGGAGCTTTTCCTGAAGAAATTCGTCGGAGTACCGCTTCGGCTGGTCTTCTATGCGTATGATGGTGAGGTGAAGAAACTGTCGGAAATGTCATTCCAGATTGAAACTTCCGAGCGTGGTCTGGTAGCGCATTTTTTTAGACTGGGTGAGATGGTGATCAATACCAAGTATCGGCTCGAGAAGTTTGCCTATAAAACGTCGGTGAATAAGAGCACACACGGGGAGCAGGACGTCTCGGAATTGACCCTTCGAAATGTAGAAACTGGAGACTCGATCGTTCTTCCGTTGGCCAAAAAAGCAAATGGACCGGAAAGCTATGCTGTCCTCGTTTACGAGTGGCCGGAAAGGGCTCGCCAGGAAATCCAATTAAAGAAGGGCGCGGAATTCGTCCTCCCACCGGAAACGGATAAACGATACAAGCTTCTTGAAATCAATGACAAGGAAGCGGTCATTCAGACGCCCGACGGCGACAAAGTTGCCATCGGGCCTGATTCACGGCTTTAAGTTGCACCTGTAGCTGGCGTGCCCCGCCTTCGCGGGGCGCCTGGGGTTTGGCCAATTTGCAATTGGCGCGCGTGGCCTATGGCAAGGAGCGGCGGTTTCCAACCGCCCTGGCAAGTGTCCGCCAGTGCGAGCGGCATCTGCGGGCTGACCGCGCCTCCGCTTCGCAAGCGGCGCCATCCTTGGCGCCCGCCAGCGTGGTCTTGGCGGTACGCCCGACGCTACGCGAGATGTTACCCTAAATCCGCTTTATCTCTTCAATCAGCCATGCAATTCTCCACCCGTGATCAACGAAACAGGAAACATCATCCAGGCTCTGGCAACAGCGCCTGAAACGTGTCTCCCTGAGCAGGATTCAGCGGGATCGCGCGCTGTCACTCAGCGCCTTCGTCGACTGCGCCGCGCCAGCGGCGCCGCCGCCGAACGCTGTAACGCAGCCGCCCAATCCCGGTCGCCTCGTTTCACCACGAGACCCGGCAGTCTGCGGCAGTTCGGGAACTGTCACCGACTACCGGGAGATCCTGCCCTACGTCAGATCACAGGGAACTCGTTTTGCTTTCCTTTTCGCCGCGGGGTCTCCCCGGGATG